>Ga0172372_10000310_pt1 | contig 76637 bp, 75 predicted proteins | sample LakKiv5m_2_FD_114544 | JGI IMG/M metagenome (GOLD analysis project Ga0172372, IMG submission 114544) | Freshwater microbial communities from Kabuno Bay, South-Kivu, Congo - kab_092012_9.5m | ecosystem: Environmental > Aquatic > Freshwater > Lake | place: Democratic Republic of the Congo... | reverse complement strand
GGCCAAAACTGCCGCTAGTTGGTCTATCGTCTTTGGTTTCATACTTCTTAAGATCGAACCATGTCCGTTGACGTGAAAGAGCAAGTTGACGAAATCGTCCTGTTCCAGTAAATCCCATAATGGCTCCTGATTAAGTAATGTAATAAGATGCTGTTCATTTTTTACATCTTTATAAATTCCTACATTCAAAAAATCAATTTTAAAATATCCTCTCTGTTCAGCCTGTTTATAATCAATAGTAGATTGATCAGTGAGAGGATTATAAGGAATATCTTGCACATATATTCCTGTGTTATGATTTATTGCCTGTTTATTATCTATCCTTACTGCTTTTATATGCTTTATCTTTTTTAGTATAGTGTCTCTGTCTGCAAAATCTATATCAATGTCTGGCATTAGTGTAAAACCTCTGAATGAAATAACATTAAAGGAAGGTGATCTGTAAGATAGCTTGCATAATCGTCTGCATCTTCTATAGTGTCAAAACCTGTTAACTTTACATAAACACTTTTGTCTGTCTCTGATAGAATAATTTCCATATTAAGGGTTGCTTCTAGGTTTTCTACTTGAACGTTCATAGACCTGCCTCCTGAGCTATACGTTTTACTAGATCCAGGTCAAATTTTTGAGTTTTAAATTTTTTAACCCAAACTGTAGGATCTACAATATTACTTATAGAAGATAGCTGATCGTCCCTAAAATTGGCTAACATTTTCTTGCCGCTTTGGCAGTTTAGAACTAGCCAAGGACTAACTTTGCCATCTTTTATATCGTAACTAGCTCTGTTTGAACTCACGTATAAAAAATAGTGATTCCACAAGCTGTTATTTTCTTTAGCCCAATCTTCCATATGCTTAATAGATCGTTCAAGGGCAGTTTCTACGCTTTCGGTATGAACAAGATTTATCACATACTTTTCATATAATTCTTCTCTGCACCAGTGATCTAGTTTTACTCCACTTTTAACAACGTAGTCTATGAATTTATCTGGGTACAAAGGATTTACATTGCTAAGAAAACTACCAAATTTTACAAATGCGTTATAATATGAGCTTTGTGCAAATTCATCAAATGTTTTATTATCTTTAATGTTTTGAGTAAGCTGATAAAATCTATTATACGTCTGAAAGCCAGCCACAGTTGCTCGATCATTTCGGGCAAAGTATCTTCGCTTGCGCTCGCACATATGAACTGCAAGTGTTCGTTCTTGAGTAAATGTTGCTTTACAGTATTGACACTCAAATTTATTCACACTAAATTTTAACATACTTAGAACATTTTAGCAATATCAGCTTCTTCATATCCTAAGTCTCTAGCCAGTTCCTTGGCTTCTTGCTTAGTTGTTATTTTAGCTAATAGTTCTATTTCGTCATCCTTTTTATCTGGATAAACTTCACTTAGGAACTTGGTCATCTTATTAGTAGCAGCATCTTTTTTCTTAAATCCAATCCATTCGTGAAAGAAAATTTGTTTAGATTCATGGCTGCACATACAAAGAAGTTGCCATAATAATTTTGGATGTTTTTGTAGGTCTGCCCAATGTTTGTTATAGTATTCATTTACTGCTAAAACAAAGTGTTCTTTAATTTCTCGATTACTTGTTTTAGCACTACTAATATATCGATTTAGTATAAAGAATTCGTTTTTAATTACTTTTCTTTGATCATCGTCAACATCGTCCCATAGGCTTTTACTATTAAGATCGATAGCTGCTAGTTTTTCTTTTAGTTCAAGTTTTTCACTCATTTTGGATCATCTTTGCTTAATCTATATATAAGTTTAACACGTTCCATAGCCTTTTGTAAAGCAGGATTGGTTTTCGCTGCCTGTCTTATCTCATTCCATAAGATATGGTCTTCTAGATCTTTTTGTCCGATATTGTTAGTTTGAATATGACTATTGTTCATATCGTATTGATACCCAACAAGTTGTTTATGATTAGTGCCAAACTCTCGGGCATAAACAGTTTTCCCACCGTCAGGGCTTTCGTAAATATAAGATTTTCCTGGGCTAAGATTTCCCATTATTTTTATGTACCATAATACAATCTTTATTGTAGGCAACTTCTTCTACATATCCCCATTTTTCCAATATCTTTACAGGATAATTTTTGTCTAAATTATACCTAATTGTATGTCCTTTTCTTTCCATAAGAATAACAGGTTTATACTTTTTTATTGTCTCCTCAGCACCTTCTAATATAAAAGGTTCGTAACCTTCACAATCGATTTTAATAAAATCAATATCCGAAATTGATAACGAATCTAGGGACATAATTAAACTATTCCCGTCTTGATTAGGCAATATATAAGTTCCTAATGTACCTCTACTTTCGTCAAGATTAACAGTTTTATTTTTTTCTCCTAATCCGTGATTATAAATTTTTACATTATCTAGCTTAAATCTTTTTTTGTTTTCGATTAGACAATTTCTTACTGGTTCATAAATTTCAAAAGAATGAACATTAGTAAATAAATGACTTAAGTTGTATGACATTATTCCATAATGTGCTCCAGCATCTATAGCTACTCTTTTTTGTTTACAAAAGTTAATAGCAGTATAGAGAAGATCTTTTTGATAGTCGATGATAGTTACATCTTCTTTTTGGGTTCGCTTTTTTTCCTTACGAATTGCACCGTTTAATTTAGTATCTCCTGGAAGCATTGACCAATCTTCCATAATTTTTGGATCAAATGTCATGTTGTTTATCTTTAGAAAATCCTACTGTTTCACGCTCAATGTCATCATGATCAAACTGTGCCCAATATAATTCAAAAGCCACAGTGTTTTGAAGAGCTTCAAATTGATGATATTCACCAGGAGCAACTTTGGTATAGTCTCCAGCCTGTAGAATAGTCTCATCTATTAAATCATAGTTATTTTTCCACACCCTGATTAGTAGGCTACCACTTTCGACAAAAAATCCATTCCACTTGTGCATATGCTTGTGTTTGCTACATACACCGCCTTTTTTAATTTCAATTCGATGGAATTCTAAAACACCGTTAGCTTCCACTAGTTCTGTATTACCCCATACTTTTCCAGCTATCATTTTAATCCTCAAAGTATTTTACTTAAATCTATCAATTCACTTTGTCTACTTATCTCTTTAACAAAGTAAGAACACAGTGGAGCAGGTTTATTATCTATAGGAACTGCTAATAATTGGTTATTTTTCATTTTAGGGAAATACCATTTTACATCATTATAAAAGTTTATAATTTCGATCTTATGAAACTCAACTTTGAACCCTGTTAATGGATTAAAGCAAAATGCTTCAAATCCTCTATCATTCAAACTAGACAAAGGTAGTATTTCTATGTCACAGGCACTGGTGCTATCACCTACTGCTATAGACCAATCAATAGGCATAGTTACTTCGTGCGGCCCAATCTTTAATACCATTGCAGGACTATTAAAACTTTCTAAGAATATCAAAGGTACAAAAAAGAAATCAGGGTTTGTAGGTTCACTATTATCTAAAATTGCGAAACGAATGTCTTCTTCTAGCTCATCAGGTAGATTGTTTAAATCAAATAATTCATTGTCTAGTGTCAAAATCTGCATAATTATTTCCAGTCATTTTTTTCTTGTGTAAAGGGGTACTTGGCCTCTTTATAAAATTTCTTTCTTTGTGTAAGGTGCCTCTTGGCAAATTTACAGGTACTTGTGATATCCCAGATTTGAACGAAGTCTTTATCTTCAGCTTTTCGCACACCTCGTCCAATGCTTTGGATAACCCTAACAAAGCTCTTTCCGGGTTCCAAAAGAACCAGATTAAAAATCCTAGGGATATTAATACCCACAGCGGCCACACCATAAGTCGCCACAATAATCTTGTTGTTAGCAGTTGCCACTTCATCATATTCTTCTTTGCGATCCTTAGTTTTTACCTCACCTGATATAAAAACACTATCTTTGATATTTTCTATAATAAATTTGCCAGTATCAATTCTGTTCACTAAAACTAACGTGTTTCCACTTTCACTGATTGAATTAACTAGTCGTGAAATGTATTCCATTCTATCTTTGTTAGTAACCAAATATTTTAATTCTTCTGCATAACTTTTAAATTCCAGCAGGTCTACTAATTGAATTACGTTAACGTGGCAATTGCTCAATACTCCTGCTTCTTGTAATTCATGAGCAGATACTTTGTGAACTACTGGTCCAATGCTGGCAAATATAGCTTGATTTTCAAAATCTTCTTTAGGTATAGTTCCAGTTAATCCCCATCGTATAGCAGCGTTACAAAAATTTTGAGTAAGTAGGTTTTTTAACACTGCTGCTTTTGCCATATGGACTTCATCGACGATCACAGTTGTTACACCATCTAAAAATTCAGCTAATGTAATAATTTCTTCTTGGTATTCTTTGCTTTTTTTATCTAAAATATTGAGACTTTGCCAAGTGCAGATAGTATGAGTTTTTCCTAACTCCTTTCTATCTCCATAATAAACTCCAACGTCTAATTCACAATTTATAAAATCTTCTTCAGTTTGTTCAACAAGACTTTTATTTGGAACAATGGTTACAGTTCGTCCATAAGGCTCGCATATTTTACTAAGTGTGGCTGTAGTAATAGTTTTTCCAAATCCAGTTGCAATCTCTTGTAAACATTGAGGATTTTCTAAAAATTTATTAATTACTTCAACTTGATCTTCCCGTAATCTTATTGGGTTACCTTCGAATCGATGTCCTTTAGGCCAACATTTATCTCCCCAGAAATCTTCTGCAATCTTAGGAAATATAAATTTGTGTGAATCTCTATTATCTATTACTTCTTCTACATCAACACCATTAGACTCGAGAACTTCTAGTATTTTAGGCAATTGGTGAATATACCCGTTGCCGCCTAATCCAAATAAACTTACTGATCCATCCCATCTTCCAAGTTTATATGCTGGACGATATCTAGCAGTAGGATCTACATATTTGAAAGTATTGCTCAATTTTCGACGTATTTCAACAGGTAGTCCTTCGATCTTAAGATTGACTTCATCTTTGATTATTAATTTACACGACTTCATGATGATCTGCCATTATTGGTTTCATTGCTGTATAATAAATTATACAATCTACTTGATCACACCATACTGTAATTTTATTATTATTAAAATTATTAGTGAAACTTATCACACTTGATGGGTACCAATTAGAAGTGTTGAAAAATTTAGGTAATTTACTATTATCTATTATAACAGCATCTGTATCTTTGTAAAGCCAAGTATTTAGGTTATTATTAGATATAAATTTATTAAAGTCATCTCCTACCTTAGTATCTAGCCTAAAAAATACACTACAGGTTTTATTGATTGTTTTAATAATTTGGTATATTTTTTTAAGTTGTTCAGTAGATTCTATTGGTTTATGACCGTCTAGTATGAATAATATTGGGAAACGTTTTAGGTTAGTTATTGAATTTATCAAAGTTGTCATATCAATATTATTACTATTAATCCATATTCTAGGTTTTATCCTACTAGCTATACTATAGTCTAGTGTATTGTCTATTTTTATAGGTCGTAATCGGTAAGAATACTTGATTTGCCTATCTAGTAAAAGTAAAGTATTGTTTTTATAATCTGCTCCAAGTTCTTTTTCAAGCATATTCTTAATTTTACTATTGGATTCCAAAAAAGAATATTCGACGTTGTCTGTCGTTTTTTTGATTTCTTCTATTTCTTTGTAGAAATTTAATAAAACTTGGTCTATATCGAATTTAAAACTACGTAGCGCTTTAATTATTTTGTAAATGTTATCTTCAGTTAATAAGAGGCTTGTAGTTTTATTATTAATAATATTAATTGAAATCTTTTCTTTTAAAATAATGCCTGTTAAGGTTTCTTTTATTCTTTTATTAAAGCTATATTCAATAAAAAAATTAGTATTGTCCCCAGGAACTAAAAAAATACGTTTAGTTTGTTCTATTATTCTAAATGGCTCTGACCAAATAGGATTTTTAAGGAACGATAGATCGTCATAGACTGGTGTTAATTTAGTAATATTTTCGTTTAAAATTTTAAGTAACAATTTTCCTTGATTTTCGGTAAGGAATTTTCCTGAGCGTAATTGATTACAAAAACTACTAAGGATTCTTTTATCATTTACGGGAAATAAATCAAATTTTTCATTTAGTTTTGAATAACTTAGATCTAATAAAATTTTATCAACTGGTTTCATGATAGTATTATAAGCGATATAGTTTTAAATGTCAAGACCTTTTAACAATCTCCTCAAAGGATCTCCGTTTGAAATCTCCTCTACAGTCCATTCAGTATGGCATAGTTTAATTAACCATTCTTTTCTATCATAGAGCTGAGGATTTTGTAAATTTTCTAGTTTTTTATTAGAAACTGGGTAAGCTAAACTATCTAAATCAGTAAAAATCGGAATTCCTTCTATGGCTGCAATGATACCTGGATTACTACAAGGACTTATAACACTGTATGCATTTTTAAAATCCTCCATTAGATCAAAGTCATCATAAGTTCCACTAATTTTTTTAGGTATTCTTACTTCTATGCCTAAATTAGGTAAAAATTGACACCATTCGTAGTCTCTAGGATGGGGTCTGAATAAGATTTTTCTATCTGTGTATAATCTTATGTTGTCGACTAGTGATGTGAGCCATTGTTGCGGTTTAGGTCTTGTTGACCATTGTTCGCTTTTTGTGTGTTGTCCGCAAATAATAATTTTTTCACCTAAATTTTCGGTGTTTTTTAAGAAAATTCCTAATTTTTGTGGCCTGTTTGAATCAAGAGGTTCATTAAGAGAAAATTCTCCAAGATTATTAATATGCTCTAATCCAATTCTCCAAGTTGTTTCGCGTTTTAAACCGCCTACCTCAATTATGACAAGTTTTTTCCCCTCTTTTTTAGCAAAATTCCAAATTTCTTGGTTAGCTTTCATTCTTCCGGCCCAAAGTACTGACCAAATTACCAGAATTTCTGCATCAAGGTTATTTCGAACCGTGTTAAGGCCTAATTTTTTTGCTCCAGCTTCAAAAGCATCGAAAATGGGAACACTATTTAGAGCACCATATTGAGTAAAAAGTGAAATTTTCATAAGATATATAGTAATATATTATTTACTGGGATTGAAATGCCAAAATATGTTGTAGTAACGACTTTTAATGCCAAAGGCTATGAGCAATATGCTCAAAAATTTTTAAAAACATTTTCAGAGCACTGGCCGTCTAGTGTTGAGTTATGGGTATATACTGAAAATTGTAACATTGGTGAAAAATTTCATAATTTAAAGCTTTTAGACTTACATTTGGTTAGTCCAGAAATTGTAAAATTCAAAAATCAATGGAAGGATGTTCCTAAAGCAAATGGAGATGTTAGTACTGATCCTGTAAGAAGCCGCAGAAGAGATGCCGGTAAAGGTTTTAAATGGGATGCAGTGAGATTTAGTCATAAAGTGTATAGTATTTTTCATTGTGCCTCAAATTCGCAAGCAGATATTTTAATCTGGATGGATGCTGATATGATTTGCCATAGTCCTATTAACATTGAGCAAATAAATCGGTTAATTCCTGAAGATAAAGATCTTTGTTATTTAGGAAGGGAAGGGAAATACCCAGAATGTGGTCTATATAGTTTGAATTTGAAGAGAAATTCTGTACAAATGTTTCTTAAAGAATTTCAGAGAATGTATGATCAAGCAGAATCGGGAATTTTTGAGCTAGAAGAGTGGCACGACAGTTTTGTATTTGAAGAAGTGAGAAAAAAGTTTCCTAATTTAAACTCACTTAGCTGGAGTGCCAGATTAAATGACATAAGACCCCATAGAACCAGTAGTCAAGGGGAAGGTCACCCCCTTATTAATACTGATTGGGGAGGATACTTAGATCATCTTAAAGGTTCTAGGAAAATTTTAGGTAAAAGTAATTCTCTTGATTTAAAAGTAAAAAGAACAGAAGCTTATTGGTCTAATAATGTTTAATTTTTATACTTTAGGCAGAGATAAGTACGGAGTTGATGCTTTCACTATAGGAGGTAATGGAAAATTTGTCTCTGTTGAAGAAGCATTTCAAAATTTTACAGTTCCAATGTGCTGGGCAGGAAATTATAAACTGTCTTTACAAGAACATTGTGAAAAGTATAATATAAAATATTATAATTTGGATTCTGGGTATTTTGGGAACATTAAAAGTAAAATTTTTAAAAGAATAAGCATTAATGGTTTACAAGATACTGGCCCAATAGTTCATAGACCAGATGATAGGCTTAAAAACCTAAAATTAAATATTGAAAATTATAAAAGAGGCTCATCTATTGTCTTAGTGCCTCCTGACAGTAAAAAAGCTTATACTTTAAACATAGATCTGTCAGCTTGGATCAGAAATATAAGTGAAGAGATAAAATTATACACGGATAGACCGATTAAAATTAGAGAAAGACCAGTTTTACGTATGGACAGGACAAAGTTCGATACTTTTAATGAATTTATTAAAAATGATACTTATTGTGTTATAGGATTTAGCAGTAATGCATTGGTTGAAAGTATAATTAAAGGAATTCCTGTAATTCCAGTAGGTCCTAGTGCTACAAAAGTGTTTTCTAAGTACGAGGTTAGAGATTTAGCAAATAATATACCAAATATAGACAACGATATAAGATATGCTTGGTTATGTCACCTTAGTTATAGGCAATTTACCAATGAAGAAATGTTATCTGGCCTAGCTTGGGATTTAATGAACTAATTTATCGAAATAAGGCCCTGGTCCTAAGTAACGACCAAAGTCTGTTGGCCTAGCAGCATTTAACCCACGCAATGGAGCATATAAAAATAGCCTTTTACTTTTAAGATAAAGTGTTTCATATCCTTTTTCTTCTAAAAAAGCACAACAAATATCGATATCTTCATTTACTTCAAATATTATCCAAGGTCTGCAACGATTAATAGTCTGCTCTGCACCTTTTAGAACATCTAATTCCCATCCTTGTACATCAATCTTAATCAAATCTACATCATTTAAATTTTCTTTGTCAATAGTAGTAACTTTAACCTGATAACTGCTTTTTGCACCAGGTCTACATAATTTTCCATCTCCACAATTTTTTCCAGCCTGATGGAAATCTGCTGTACCTTCAAAGTCTGCTAGTGCAACTTTCCTTATATCAATAGTTTTAGGAACATTTAGTTCTAAACATTCAATATTTTGTAAACTAGGTTCATAAGCTATAACATTATTAAAATAAAAACTCATTGGTAACGCCCAAATGCCTACATTAGCTCCTACATCTATAAAAGTTCTCTTATTGGGTATTGAATCTATAATTTGTGTCCTATATCTACCTTCATAGCTAGGATAAGCTTTAATTTTATCATTTGAAAGAACAAAAGTTATTTTTTGATCATCAGTAGGTACATACCAGCCATTATCTAAAATCTTCATAATTCACCCCTAATAAATTCCCATGCTTCACCAGATCTAAGTTCTTCAAAATTCCAATGACTCATTGCAATTTTTTCTAACCATTTATCACGTTCAGGCTGAATAGGAGATTCTATTTTACTTATGTCAGTGTTAGAGATATCGTTAGCCTGACTATTTGCAGAAGTTGGATCTAACACAAATACAGGAATACCTTCTATAGCACTTGCTACACCTGGACTACTGTTGTAAGTTATAGTGGCCCAGGCACCGATTAAATCAGACTGTAAGCTTTCATTAGTGCTTAAAATAACTTTAGGATGATTATTTGTAAATTTAGTTTTGCTATCTCCGGGATGAAGTCTTACAACAATAGTTCTATCTGAATAAAGTCGTATAGTTTTTATTGTTGTATCTAACCAGGTCAATACATCAAGACCCTGCATACTCCAACCACCGTTTCTTTGTATACAAATCAAGATATGATTACCGCTTTCTCTCCAAGGTTTAACATTTATTCCTAATTTATTTTTAATCTTTTGCCAACGATTTGCATCAATGTTTTTAGTAAAATAATATCCAGTAGTAGGAAATATACCATCAAAACTATAGCGTAGGTAGTGATGTTTATTAGTTTTATCTACATATAAGAAAAGATTACTATCTACTATCAGTGTTTTCTTTTTGTTTAATTTTTGAAATTCTAAAACTTTTCTTCTAAGATCTAAATGAGGAAGTGATTTACCTTGTTCATGAACAAATCCCTGAATTACTGCTAAATCACATTCTATAAGATTATCATCTTTATGTAAGATTCCGGTATCTTTTGATCTGTTTACTCCTTCAGTAAAATACTCTAAAATTAAAGGTTTTTCTAGATTTTTGTTAGGGCTAGGAATCCCTGCTAGATATGAAACAACCTTTTTAGACATGATATTTTTTTACAGTTTTTAAAGCAAAGCCTGATAAAATTTCATCACGAGTAAACTGACTATAGCTTAACATTGCCAGCCAAGGTGCAATATTGAGCCTAGGTAAATTATTAATTTGGCTGATACTATTAGCTGTTACTGGGTTAGAGATATGTTTTGATAATGTAATAACTGGAATGCCTGCCCAAATCGATTCAACAGAAGCATTACTATTAATGTTTATGATACAATAGTAATCATCGCTCATTAATTTAAAAAATAGAGGTTTACGTTTTTTCTTATTAATTTTAGGTCTAAAATAAACAGGTTTATCACTGTATTGTCTTATTTCTTTAACAATATTATATTTCCATTTTTTAATATCTACTCCAAACATTTTTGCTTGAAATGGACCAGGTTCTATTACTAAAATCTTATGTCCATCTTGTCTCCAAGGCCTAGGAAACATTTTAAAACTATCTAATCTAGTGCTTGGAGCTTCAAAAAACTTTCCGTAATGTATTTCATTTACTACTATACGATGCCATTTTTTATTAGTTTCAATAAAATTTGTGTAACCTGAGTCAATAAAATAAAAAGGTAAATTGTTTTGAATTTTATCTTGAATAATAGTATCGGAGGGGCTAGTGTTTCTTATTATACAAAATTCATTAATGTTTTTATATTCTTTTCGTCTGATAAACTTTGCCTCTTTGTTTATTTTTAGTCCTAAAGTTTTTACAAAATTAATTTTTTTATGTTTTTTATAAGCCTTAAATATTCGCTCTTTACCAATTTTATCAACAACTTTGTTAAGATTGTTTTTAAGAAATTTGTAATAGGTTCCTTTTCTAGTATCAATAATTTCTCTAACTGATCGTAACCAATTTATAACATCTGCTTCAGCATAGTTTCTGCATTTTTTCTTTATTTTTTTAAACTCTGCTTCTTTATTAAATCCGTAAGCAGATCTTATTTTATGTGCAGTATCTCGCATCCGGGTCCTATAAGAATTCATCAAGGAAAATTCAATCTTAGGAAACTTATATGATCTCATATCAGTTGTATAATAATCATATAAAAAATCTAAAAGTTCACTGTCATTTACTATAAGTTTCATTTAATATTTCCCAGGCATAACCATTTTTAATTTCTTCTTCTGTAAATTGATTATGAGCCAAATTACAACATTGTTTATATATTAACTCTTGATCAGGGTAAAAAGGAGTTTCTATTTTAGTTAAATCATTCAACCCTAAAGGTCCTGCACAACAAGGTACACTATAAAAAGCAGGTATTCCATAATTTATAGATTCTATAGCTGCAATACTGTTATATACAACAGTAGCAAAAATATCCTTATCAAGAGCATCGTAAATAGAGTCAACAATTAATCTATGACTACGCCCTTGTTTTTTTCTAATAATGATGGGTTTATTACTTAGCGATTTTAAAGTATCTACAGTTTCACTTAGCCAGGTATTTAATTCCTGCCCATAAAATCTACACGATTTATTATTAGGAACAACGATTAGAATATTTCTTCCATCTTTTTTCCAGCCTGGAAAATGTAATCTAGAATCTCCTTTTAAAAGGGCAAGCCATCTAGTTTCTGGAGCTGATCTTATGCTAGTATGTTGTAATTCGTTTTTAACTACTCTATGCCATAATTTCTTGCCTAGTGGGTTACCTTTACTAATAAAATTTCCAAAATATCCTGTATCCATATAGTAAAAATCTCTTTTTTGATTTTTACATTTTACAATAGCTTTTCTGCTAGAAACTCCTCTTACTACTAAAGGTTTTGTAAGATCATTAAGGTCTATAGTTAAAGAATTTTTTGATCCAGTTATTAAGAACTGTTCAAACCCTGCGTCGTTCATTTTAATTTAGGTTGTTCACAGTAGTTTGTAAGAATTTTTTCTGAATGCCATTCATTAGCCATTGGTGTATTAGCAAACTCATAAAAGCTAGGCAGTCCTAAAGTATAATGTAATAGTTTAGCACTTTGATTTTCTCCAAGCTCATCGGGTAACCAGTTCCATTCAATAGGAAGTTCTCCTACATCGGCTTTTTCATCAAGCCAAGTAAACCTATGCAACTGTGATCCAGTTGATCCTTGAATAAACTCTGGAGTTAAAACTCTATTTTTAGGATGGCTACAGTTCCACAAAATGACACTTGACCAGTTTTTACAAGGATAGTCTTCGTTTTTAGCACCTAGATATTTTACAGGCATACGAGTTTTATAATTGTGCTTGACTACCTGTACAGCAAATTTTTCTTTTCTTAAGTTCCATAGATTTGTTATATCGTCCCTTAAAATCATATCGCCGTCTATAAAAATAGCCCAACCTTTATAACTCATTAAGTATGGAACTAAAAATCTACTATAGATAAAGTTATTACTACCATCAGTGTGTAGTTCTTTATAGTCTTTGAGTAAATTTAATGCCAAAGGACTAATAGATAACGGGTTAGTAGCTTGCCTGATAATACTGTTAGCACAGACATGGTAAGCAACTATTTCTCTTTGATCATACCCAATAAAAAGTTTTATCATCTTTGCTCAATGTCCTCTTCTTCGCATCTGTCACCGAATTGAACTACTAATATATGGCAATAGTTATCTGTATTATTAATAGCTTGATGCCAAACGTTTTTACCTATTAGGTAGGAATCATTTCTATGTTTACTAACAGTATTTTGAACTTTTCCAAATTCCGTGAGAATTGAACATTGTCCTTGAAGGACGTACCAATGCTCATCTCTTAGATTATGCTTTTGAAAGCTTAATTTTGAATTAGGATTTATCACTAGTTCTTTAACTTTATAAGTTTTGGAGTCACTTAAGCTTCTCCAATACCCCCATTGCCTATCGACCGTATTCATGGTTGTATTTACAAAGTTGCATCCTCCATACCGGCAACTCTGAGTTTAACAATGTTAGTAATCATCCATTGTTTTTGATCAAGTGCTTTAGTTACACCTAACCATTTGTTTCGTATTAAAGCGAATTCATTGATAATTTTTTCGAAATCGATGACGTCATCTTCTCCGTCTACAAACTTTTCACAGTCTCGGCTACTCAAAGCACGTTGATAGTTTTCAAGGTATTTTCGAAAAAATCTACTTTTTAAGCGACGTAATTCTATATTTAAATATTCAAGTATTGCTTCAATCTCTTGAAGTTGCCCAAATCGCTGTTCTACGATGCCTGGCATATTGGCAGCAGCTTTTTCTATATTACCCGTTATACGACTATCTTGTCGTGCTGCTTGTAATTCAGATTCGTAATATGCCACGGCATCAGGAATGTGACTAATATCCTTGGATATTTTTGTGTACCAATTCATTCGTCGTCTTCGTAGTCCCAGTTATCTTCTTCGTAGTCCTCTTCTTCATCCTCGCCTTGATCTAGATAATATTCTATAGCAGTATCTAAGTCATCGTCAATTCCAGTAGCTGATTCCAAAATTTTATCTGAAATTCCGTGGTCAGCTAATAAGTCGATATATCTTTCAGCTACAGCCTCAAGCACTTTTTTATCTACATACTCTTTAAACAGCATCCAGATATCGGCGATTTGATTTTCATTCATTTGCTACAGGCTCCTCAGTTTGTTCAGTTATAGTTTTTTTATGATAATGAAAGTCGTTCATTATCATATGTAATTTATCTTCTTTCCACTCTTTTCGGTAGTATAAGTGTTCATTACCTGAACTGTCAACAAACTTGAGTCTGTTCCCTTGCTGAACTAATAGTCCTTCTTTTTCAAATAAATCTACTAGCCCACTACAAGGATTCATGCCTGTTTTGTAAGGAATCTCAACTTCCATAGTTTCAAAAGGCTTGGCATATCGTGTTTTCATAATCTTACAGGCAGCACGAATACCGTGAACCTGGCTAGTTTTATTGCCATCCCCATCAACTTTAAGTTTTAATTTGCGCATAGCAACTACAATTGAGCTGGCATAGATAAAGCCTTGTCCGCCACTAATCTTATCATCAGGGTCAAACATATCCTGGCTAGCATATGTATGATTAGTAGCAACTAACCCTACATTATGACTACCAAACATATTGACACAATTACGAACAAGTGCAGTCAGTGCCTTGGGCTTACGGCCCATATCACCTTTAAGGTCTCCTGCTTCAAACTGATTAACGTCGGTTGGGGTTAATAGCATACCTAGACTATCTATAACAAATAGTACTTTAGGCTTATCAGTTTCGCTTAGTGCCTTAAACTCTTTCATAAACTCGTTAATAGTTTTAGCTACGTCATCAATCATAGCCATATTGAGTTTGAGGAGTTTGTTCTCGTTGGTATCAACACCTAAGGCAGTTAGCCACGATTGATCTAGTGCGTTTTCACTGTCAATCAATACAACATAGATGCCTTGTTCTTGTGCGTGTCGAATAATATTGCCTGAGCAGATGTAGCTTTTACCAGCACCACTTTCACCGGCAAACACAGTAACTTTACCCAATGGGATACCTTTATTAAAGTCGCCGCTAATCAAATAGTTTAGGGCGTAGTTGCCTGTGCTTACCCAATCAGTAGGATCGTTAAATCCTACACCAAGACCATCGATACTCTTGGTTAATGTCTTACGAAATTTACTTAAATCAAAAGGTTTTGTTGCCATTACTTTATTCCTTTAGGATACTCTTTTGGTTCTACAACAATGTCAGTTCTGCCAATTGCTGATAGCCAAGTGTTTAATCTATGAATTATAGTAGAGTCATCTTTGGGATTGTCAAAATTGATATTACAATCCATTACAGTATCCCCTGTGTCTGCTTCGCGACTACTGTAATTTAAACTAAAACTTTCATTAATTTTTACTAATTTTGCCATTATATTCTCCGTGAAGAAGGCTCGGGCTGTTAACCCGAGCATTGTTATTATTGTTGTTTACGATTGCGAATCATAGCAAGAATATCTTCAGCCTTGCTACCACCAGCATTAGCAGTCGCTTTTGAATCTTCTGCTTTAGGAGCAGGAGCAGCCTTAGCTACAACTGGTTCATCGTCGTACTCTTCTTCAGCCGGTGCAGAAGCTTTGGCTGGGCGAGCAGCCGGATCACCGGTAGCGGAGCTCATACCGGCTGGTTTAAAGTATTGACTCCAGCGTTCCATATCAAAAGGTTCACCGTCAACACTAGCTTCAAACATTTCTTTAATTACCTGTACCTCAACATTTCCGGGTTTCTTTGGTAGATAATCTTTGAGATTAAAAAGACCGTGTGCAGATAATGCCTGTGTCTCACTGTCTCCTAATGGACGACTACGGCGGCTCCATTTGCTAGTGCTATAATCTGCATAACCACCTTTACTGGTCTTGATCAGCTTGAAGTCAACGCCATTTACTGCATCAGTAGGTAAGTCATCCATTTCTGGGTCAAGTAATGCTCCACGGATAAGCTGGAAAATTTGAGGGCCAATAATAAGTCTACGAATTGGATTTTCAGGACGGCTTTCTTCTTTTAATCCATCTTCAACTACAAAGCCTTGGAAAATATAACTACGTTTTTTCCAATATTTACGACCCATATCTTCTAAACTAGGGTCTTTAAACCAACCACGCACTTCGCTAAGAATTGGGCAGGTTTCTCCATACATCTCCATACAAGGAACATTTACTACTACTGGTTTATTTTCTGTAGAATCTTTAATTCCAGGAAATGGCAATTTAATCATTGCACGTTCTACCCAGAAAAATGTGTTATTGGTATCTCCGTCAGGAAGAAAACGGACTGTTGACTCACTACCTTCCTTTAAGTTCCAGAAGGGATAAATCGAATTATCACCGCCTGACCTATTACCCTCTCCATTTGAGCGGGCTTCTTGTTCTTTTAATTTCGCGCGAATTTCTGCTAAAGATGCCATAATTTTTCTCCTATTGTTAGCCTCTATATTTGCCTATATTGTTTAACACCAGTTAAACAAAAAACGCATACTTGTTATTGTATGCGTTTTTATTTAGTCTTGCAACCTCAAAGATTGCCGAAACTTGATTAAATCAAACCAGCTAATTTCCTAATTCTATTACTTTCAAACACTTGATTTAACTCAGCCATCACCCGTTCTGCAATTTGGCCTGCGTCTTCACCGAATTCTTTTTCTACTGCAATCTTAACACCTTCTTCACCTTTAGGGAACTGTCCGGTATTTTCGTCATACATTGACTTAATAAATTCTACTACTTCTTGAGCACCTTTGCTTTCTGTAAAGAATTCATCTGCATCAATGCCAACCATAGCGGCTGCTTCGCCAAGTGTCATATCTTGACCGCCTAAATTGATAATAGTTTCTTTTTTAGCTCCTGCTTTTTTGGCTTTTTCCATAGCTGCCTTGGCTAGGTGTTTGGCACGACTATGCCCGCCGTGCTCTGCGTTATCCCCAGCATCTTTCTTTTCCTTAGGCGGATCTGGGTCAAACGGTGGATCATCTTTTTCCGCTTCGGTCATTGCCAGTTCATGCATATATGCTTCAAAGTCACTAAGTTCTTTAAGCTCAGATTCAATTTCATTTACAGGGTCCTGTGTGCTATTACCATTAATTAGATCTTCTGGTGTTAGCTCTTTGACTGGTCCCGAATCTTCTCCTACTAGTTTATAAATGTATGGAAATACATTTTTAAGTTCTTCATTGAAGCTTCTAATAGTTAATCTGTCTACCCAATCATTAACAATATCTTCTGGGATCTCTACCTTGTCATTGGCAGTAAAACTTTCTGCAAATGATTGATAATAGTTTTTACTTTGTAGACTGTGGATTTCTTTTTTGACCTGATCAATGCGCTCTAAGACTTTACCTTGTATATTGCCCATTGCTTCACTAACCATTTCATTACGGTCTACATAGCCTTTAAACATTCTAAGTTTAGATAATTCTTCACTTAATCCGATTATGTGTTGGCCAATTGGATCATAGCTAGTTCCGCCGTGAGCTACGTGAACAGCTAAAGCTCTTGCTCCGTTTAAATGTTTAAATGGATATTTGAAGCGTTCTCCTTCAGAGCTTTCAACAAAGATGCTTTCAATATGCATAGCACGACCAGCTGGAATGTCATAGTTAACAGGTTTGCTATGTTTTACTATTAGTTTTGCTTCTCCCATTTCCTGAAAACTGGTCCTGGAAGTTCCCCATAATTTTTTACTTTCACTCATTGCGCCATCTCCGCGATTATTGGCCAAATATAACTGCTGTCTAGAATCTAAATTGCTTTTTGTTATATCTCTAATGTTATATTCCATAAAATGTCTACTTGCAAAATCACTTAAGCTTTCTAAAAAACGAAACCATCTATGTTTAATAGGCTCAGGTTGATTAGCAACTATATCTTGACTATACATTACTACTAAGCCGTCGCTTTCTTCACCTGGGTTATCGTCTATACTTACTGTAATTGTGCCTAGGTCTATATTATTTTTTACATAGTTAAATTCAAAAAACCTAGCATCTTTTGCTCTATCAGTAGGATCTTCATCTTTATCTCGTAATTTGATGCTTGGAAATTGAGTTCGTAATTTTCCAAAAAGTTCCATAGCAATATTTTCTAGGTTTTTTTCCATAACTATATTTATCAAAGGGCTGTTGAAATGAAAATAGGCATAGGGGGTTCATATTCTTCTTCATTCCAGGCTTCATTTGTGCTGAAAGCATCAAATATTTTGCTATCCCAATCTGCTAAAATTTGAGTCATTCTTACAATAAGTAAACAGGCACTTACTAAGTCATCTTGCTCTTCTAGCTTGGCCTTATAGGTAATTCCACTTGCCACAAAAGTTTTTAACTCTGAAACAAGAGGCTTGCTATTAACAGTGAGTTTATTAGATTCTATTAGGTACTTTAATCTGGCACAAGCACTAATTTTAGTTTTGTGAGTTGTATTAAATCCTTTTCGGAATTTTCTAACGTGCCCCTTTCTTATTGGTTCACTGATAAAAAGCCCTGGAAAAGTTTCTTCACCTAAGTCTCTTATACATATTAGTCCTGCTTCACCTATGTTATTATTTTCTATACTCCAATAGATATTATTATTGTTATCTTCACCGATACATTCTGAGATGTAGCGTAAAATATCTCTCATAATTTTTACTTGCTGGCTTATTTGAGTAAGGTTGTGCTGCCATTCTCCGACCTGTGTGAAGCTAGGTAATTCAAATATCTCTATAGCAGCATTATTTCCACCTGTTCCTAAGCTAGGATCTAGTGCAATAGCATAACTGAATTCTTTACTAGGAGTTTTATACCATCGTATTTGTCCCATATTTAAAATAGGTGCTTTTCCTTCCATTCCGGCTAAATGAATACTATTGATAAGTGTTTCATCATAGATTAAGAATTCGCAGTTATATTCACGACGAAAACGTTCTTCTCCAATGCGCCCCCGTTCTTCTGTAGCCCAAGCATCGTCTCTGTCAGGGTGTTCATCCCATTGACAGGTAAAGGGATAAAAGCCATTAATACCTACTTCACGTTCATTACCATACTCATCAAATTTCTTGTTAGCTTCCTTCCATATCATAGCAAATGTATCTTCGTCACTGTTAGGTGTGCTAGTAATAATACATTTACCACCAGTTGCTAGTGTAGGACTTATTGAGGTCCAAAATTCAGCAGCAATATTAGGTGGCACAAAAGCAAACTCGTCACAGTAGAGTAAACTAATACTCATACCTCGTCCTGTGTTTTCAGTAGTAGTTGTGCTTACAATACGACTGCCGTTGTCAAATTCTATGCTACCTTTGTTATAGTTTGTTACACCACATCGTATATGGTCGGGACACAATTCATAGCCATATCGAATACGCTGCATAATTTCCTGCGACCCTGTATATTTGTGTGCTGAAATTAAAATAGTTTGATCAGGATGAAACATTGCATACCAAAGCAGATATCCTGCGGCACAGGTAGTTTTACCCATTTGTCGTGGTAATAAGTTTACATTAAATCTATGAAAATGATATGCATCTAATAAACGTGTTTGGTAAGTAAAAGGTGCAAATAAAAGCTTACCTCTTACAGGATGTTGTATGTAAAAGAAATTATCACAAAAATAATGATAGCCATTATCGGCACTACACTTAACAAGGTCTTCTACCTGATCATTAGTGAATGATGTTTGCTTATGTGCCTTTTTAATTAAGACACCGTCTAAACTTTTTCCAGCCATAATGTATTTAAGAAAAAAATAGGCTCTATGAGCCTATTTAGAAGTTTTGGTTACAAGGATTATTGATATTTTTTATATAAGTTTTCTAAATTTTCGCGTATTCTCGCAACTGCCATAGGATTATCTCCAGGTTGTGTTGCTGGATAATTTCCGTGTGGCTTATGCAAATCATTTCCGGCCATAGGCAATGGAAGATTTTGTTCTGAAGGCTCATTGGCGAATTCGTCAACTGGCTGGTCATCACCTATTACTACACCTTTTTTAGCCCCCATATCACCGTGTTCATCGTCATGTGGGTGGTCCATTTTTCCGATCAAATCGCCTAGGTCATCACTGCCACCACCGTGTTCTCCTTCAATGTTTTTAAGGATATTAATTAAATCTCTAATACCGCCTGAACCACTACCACTCATATTAACATTCATACTAACATTATCCTGTTGAGTAGATGGACCAGGCCCCATCTCTGGTCCACACTCATTTGATAAAGTTTCTTCTCGTTTAATGTCTCCTGTCCCCTTGCCATTAATTTTAATTTCTTCACCGGGAGGAGTGTTTTGAACTGCCTGTCCATAAGCGTTGCCTTCATTGGGTTCTTCTACGACAGGATTATCTAATTCATATATTTTTTTATAAAGTTCTTGAAAATTCATTTTGATGTCCTTAATTAGAGAATCTGCCAGTTAGACCCTTAAGGGCACTTTTTGCTGGTCCTGGTTTTGCCATTTCATTGGCTTTTTCTCTATGAGCCTTTTTAGCTAGTAACTGGTCATTTACACCTTTGTATTGCTGTGGCTCGTTCTTTTTACGTTCTTTAGCAAGTTCTTTTAGGAAAGCAGAAACGTGTTTTTCACCTACTAAACTTTGATGGTTTTCTTTAGGAAAGTCACATTGGCCAATAAGAGCTTTTCCGCCACTTGTTTCTGGATTTTCTTTAACCTCTGCTGCTTCTTCTTCCCGTAGACTTCTTACTTTTACAAAGCTAACAGGCACACCTGTATGTTCTGCAATATAGCTTGTTAAAACTGTGCTTGTTGTAGGATACTTGCAATCAACATCAAACACGCTAACTTCTAAATTTTTAAGATCAGGAAAGTCAGGTAATGTTTCTTGGATAGGGACTGTTTTTGACTTTGAAAATTTGCAACATTCATATTTTTTTAGACAAGTTTCTACAACATCTTCAAAATTATCAGGCAGCTCACCTGCAACTTTTAACTTAAAGCTGTAGATTTTTTCTTCTTGACTTTCAACTAAGTATTCTTTAAACGATTTCATACCGTGATCCTAATAATATATTTATTTCATATTCTTAAGTTTTTCAATTAGGCTATTGCGATCTGTCACAATAACTCCAGTGCCACTTACATCGATTCCTTCATTAGAAGTTTCTTTGTCTAACTTTTCTTTCTTTATTTGTAATTCAATCATTTTTAACTTTTTATCTATTTTTGCTGCTTTAGCATCAATAGCATTTTTTAACATTGTACTAGCTACTTCAAATACACGACCACTGTATCTAGCTTCTACATTCATTCCAAGATCCATAAGATCATCAAAAGCATCGGTAGCACGTTGAGCTAATGAATCAAATTCACTATCGCTCATATCGCCTAACCCTTTAACCTGTGGTAGAGCAGCACTTATTTTATCAAACTCTCCTATGTCCCGTAGCATAGGTTGATTCGCTGTTTTAATTTCTTCTCTCTCAGCTTTTTTAATAGTTTTTTTGCTTTCAGGTAAATTAAGTATTTCTTCAAGTTTTTTCATACAAATACTTATCTATTGGTGAACAAATCATTTTCGGTTAAGATTCGAAATTTTATTCCTTGTTTACCGCACCATTCATAAGCAGCACGCCATTTATATTGATTTTTAGCATATTGTACTTGATTATGTTTACTTTTACCTACGTGCTCTTTTAGTGTTTGACTTGCAGGCTTAACTTCAATAAGTTCGGTATGAACTTTACTGTTTTTATCTACATATTGTATAAAAAAATCAGGCACATAAATTGTTTGTCGTCCTGTAAAAGGATCTTTATATGGAATTTTAATTGCTTCACTGGCCCATTTTAATATGTTAGGATTGCTGTCGCAGAACCTCATAAAGTTCCATTCCCAGCTTGATCTATATGTAGGTTGGCGATTGCCCACGTATTTGTCAGGATTAGATATGTTATATTTTCCTTGAGCGTAGTTTCGTTTCATTGACGAATATTTCTGCTCTCGTAATTTTCAGTTAACGTAGTGCTTTTAAAGCCTAAACTGCTAGTTTTTTCTCTATAAACGTTTAAAATTTCTGCTACTACAAGGCTAAGTTCTTGGTCTGACACACCTTTTAATGTATCTAGTAATTGAAAAACATTTACATTTTCTAGTCTACTTTGTGTAAGTAATACTATAGCTGTACTTTTGGCAGCAATTTCATCGAACCCACGTTTAATAAAATGTCCCACAACAGCATCTATTTGATTACTAGGAAATGTTATTTGATGTAAAAAATAGCGATCAAAAAAAGACTTAACCTTAGCTGAGCTATCAGGAGGAGAATTGCTAGGAAAATTTTGTTTATCTATCATGGGCCACCTCCCTGGGTCGATCCTCCATATGGTGTTCCTTTTGTTGTATCTTGTTGATTACCGGTATCATTTACAGGAAACTGTCTATTATAAGGGGAATTAGGAGTATTTAATTCTCGTGCACCGGCAGTTATTCCTTTCACAGCAATATTTTGTAATTCATTTTTAACTCCTGCTTTTGTTAAACTTTTTGCATTTTGATATGTATTAATAGTTTGTATTGCAGTGGTTAAAAAATTTGCTGGATTATCAAATGTTTTTCCTGATGCTAGGTCACCGAATATAGTTGAAGCACCTGCTAGTACTCCTCCTGGCCCAAAAACTGTAGCAGTACCACCGCCTGCTAAACTTAGCGGACTAGGAGTGTGATCATAGTGACTAGAAGCGAATCCCGGTGGATTACCTTTTGAAACATTTCCTTCATCATAGTTAACTGCTTCGTATGCTAAAGTCATCGAATTCTGTATAGGACTTGATTCAGCGTAATTTGCAGTATCATGAGTAAAAGCAGTAATTACAGGATTAATTAATTGTACTGAATTATACCTATGTCTCGCCATTAGATAGATTGTAATATTATTAAAAAATGGCACAGTACTTCCGTTATCAAATCCATATGGAGTTCTAATAAAACTAGGTCCTAACATAGATGATCTAATATAGTTTGCCTTAATTTTTGATGCATCATTATCAGCATAATAGTAGCTATAATAGCTATCCCATAATGTCCTTACAACATTACTATTATCTTCATGAAAGGTTATTACTACTGGTTGGTAATCTAGCTTAACCTGTGTAACTTTTCTTCTATTATACTGGTTTAAGGTGTCAACCTGTACTTGAAATTTTGGAAGTTCAACAGTTTTTACTAACATATTGAACTCTTCCTGATGCCTATAATTAAAATTTAAACTTTTAAGAGCAGATGGGTTAACACTAAAACTGACGTGAAATTGAAATTTTAGCTTAGGAGCAAGTCTAAGATCATCATCAACAAACAACCTTGCTGCGTGTTGAAAGTCAGCTACCTGACCCTTAGGACTGGTTAAATTATTAATGAACCAACTATTACTTTTACTTGTCATATAAATATTTATTAGAAATATAATATACGCAGTTAATGAACCTCTACAAAAAAACACCTTGAGGGTGTTTTTTTGTGAATTAAAACTTTAACCTCCTACAGTTTGTCCGCTTGCCAATGTACCAGCTAATCTAGCTATCTTAGCTCCAACGCCTGGATAGTTGCCACCAGCTGTTTGTAAACAGTTATCAGGTCTGATAGTTAAAGAAATAGTAACTGGGTTGCTGTCAGAATATGCTAATTGTTGATAGTTAACTTGTTCTAAGTAACAACCATAACATTCCCAGGTTTCTAAAGTAGTATTATTATCAGCACCGTTACCGCCATCTAATATTTCAATATTGGTTTGGAATTTATAATCTTGTGCTGCTACAGCAGAACTTTGCTCTAAAAAGTCAAATTGCTTTTGAAGCTGCTCACCAACTAACTTGCTAATATTACCTGTAGCGTCGTCTCTAAGGTTAATAGTTAAAGTTTGCCAGGTGTGCTTACCAGCAATGTTTACTTTACTGTTATAAACTTCAATAGGAACGTTTGTGAACTGAACGTTTGGTCTGGTTGCATCAACAACCTGTTTTGTAAGTTCCGCGACTGCTCCGCCACCTGCGCCAAAATTTAGAAATATTACTCTAAACCTATATTTCAGTTTAGGCATTAATAGGCCAGCATTAGTAGCGACAGATTGAGATGCTAGTGGAACTGTAAAATTTTTCAATGAAGCGATTGCCATTATTTTCTCCTAAATTAGCCTAAGCTTGCAATTTCGCCAGTGTTCTTAATACGTAATGGAATGTAGATAAATTCTACTGCTTTAACTGGTTCGATAGCAATATCTAACCATAATTCATTACGATCAATTCTACTTGGTGTGTTGTTTGAATCATCACAAACAACTAGATAATCATATAGAGCTCGTTGTCCTACTAATTCTAGTAGTAAGGCTTCTGCTGCTGCCTTAATTTGATCTCTTGTTATCTTATCGTTTGGCTCGAAAATGTAAGGTTTAGCTAATAAACTTAGTTGTCTGCGTAGGTATACTACTAAACGTGCAACATTTATACGATCTAGAGCACTTGCTGCTTTTGCTCTTGTTTTCTGTCCATAGTTAACTAATCCTGTTCCAGTTAAAAATGTAATAGGATTAACTTTTTGCTCATATAGTGTATCACGTTGTCCAGTATTAAGAGCTACACTTCTAAATTCACCTTCATTTGTAATGTAGCCTACTGCTGTTGAATTTGTTATACCACCTCTACGAACACCAGCTGGAGCAAACCAAGGATAAGCTACCTGGTCATTTAATGCTATAGTTCTTAGCATCATATGGCTTGGAGGTACTACAATATTATTACCGAAGTTGTCGCTAGTGAAGCCCCAAGGATAAAACATAGCCATATACTCGTCGTAGCTTGCAGCACCAAGGTCGTTGTCTTCATTTGCAACATTTTCGTTACTTGCCCATTTTAATAAAGATGTAGCGTCTGGTGTTAGTCTAGCAGGGCTATCACCAACAACAAATCCTGTTAAAGCTCTATCATAGTTTAATGAAATAAGCTCTCCAATTAGCTCAGGATACCCTGGACAGGCTAATAAGTTAAACACTCTACGTTCTTCATCTCTTAGTTCGTCATTGTTATTAACTACTGCTTGTAATTGTTTTACAATGTACTTTCTTTGTGCCTTATGACCAAAGCTACCACTACCATCGTCTTGATTGCTTGATACTGTTACCCAACGATGTGGATAGTAATCAGCCATTGAGCTATCATTATCACGTGGATTACCAGCTGTTGTATCAATATAATCACGCTTAAATTGTTTTACATTAAACCCGCTACGACGTAGATTCCATAGCAGCATACCTTTTGGATATAGTGCAGGATCTGGAGCATCTGGGTCTAAAAAGTCACTCACAAGCAAATCAGTTATTGAGCTTGCTTCTGCACCAGCATCGTCACCAGCTTCTGTCCAACGTGCATCAGCAAATAATACACCATTTTCTGTACTTTGATCAGTGGTATCACGTTGAACCCATCGTTTTACTACAGGTCTATTTGTCAATGCAGCATTGTAAAAATAAATTTGTGGAAATTTTTCTAAATCACTACTATCAATCCAAATATCTCCGTTTTCCAATGCTGTTACACCGTCTGCTTTTGTTTCAGGTGCGCTAGCAGCAACGAAAGGAGCGCTGGCGTTTGGATAAACATTTTGATATCCCTTCCAGGTTGTACCATTATGTACCATAATGTCAACTTCATCAATAATACTGCTATACCATAGCTGACCATCTAGTGGGATTCTAGCTGGTGCTGTTGATGATGAGGCATATACTAATGGTTCCCAATTGCTGGCAATATATTCATTTGTTGCATCTGGAGCATCTTGTAAGAAGCGTGTTCTTGAATTGTTATTTGAACCAGGCTCATACTGATATACAGCAAATATTAATGGTAATGGGCTAGTGCCGCCGCCATTATCAAAGCGCATTTCACCTCCGCCGATATGCTTTATTACTAATCTGTTTTGAGAGTCAACTTCTGCTTGAACAAAATTAAATCCAGCAGCACTAATTGCACTGGCTAATGATTCAGCATCTGTAGGTGCCTCTGTAGAATCGTCGCCAGTTGTAGTTGCAGCAGTAAATGTAATAGTTTTCGCTGTATCTAATGTACCATCTAGCAGACTTTCACGCATTTGGAAAGTATAGCTAGTGCCATCTACAAATGTTGTTGCTAAAATTTTATTACTTGTTACTACAGTAGAACCAAAAGCGCCACGAATATAAAGTTTAAAATTAACTAATTTTTGACTGTCTTCTGTATGATTTGTTTGAGCATACAAAGATCCAGTAAGAATATTTTTTCCGCCACCAGTTGGATCTAACCCGTAAACTGCACTATGCCCATTATCATATACTGGACAACTTAATCTGTCCCATAATAATGTGCTGGAGTTCCAACGTTTTACCTTAAGGCTAACTCCTGCATTTGGTGATGTTGTTTTAATCCAAACGCTTCCGGTAGCCGCATTACTTTCATTTGTTTTCCATAGTGGTATATCAGTATGTGGGCTTATTTGTAACGATAAACTGCTGTTAATCCAGCTTGTTGATCCGACCTGTACCCAACCTGATGATTTTTTATAATAGATAGCATTTTCATAACTATTACCGTGTATAGTTGTTAATGATCCAGTAGTTGTGTCTGTATCAACACTCACTACCGCGTAGTCACCGATAGCTCCAACCGAATTCTTTGGAAATCCGTTTACAGGATTAACTTTACTAGATTCAGTAATAATTAAGGGCTTTTTGTTAGTAAATGTCTGCCCGCCTGTTGTTGTAACAGCAGCTCCATTCCACTCAAATATTCCCCAAGTGCTAGTTGCGGTATCTAACCAATGTGTTCCACCTGCGGAATCACTTGTTGGCTCATCTGCCAGTGCATCAAGTTGACCTAAGTCTACATCAGCACGAACAACATATGCACGATTGCTTACACCTAAGTAGCTATATGCAGCTTGTAAACCATATTCGTTTTGCTCTCCAGCATGAACTGGATTGCCGCTTGAATCTGTTTTGAAGATAGGATCGCCAAAGGTATCTGCAAGATCTCTTTGACTAGTAATAAGATAAATGTCTCCAGCATTGGCTTTAAGTGTGCCTGGGGCGATTCCAGAGCCGCTGCCGTTGGTTTTGTTTTCAGCTGTGGCAACAACGATCAGAGGAACGGTGCCAGGCTCAGCTGGTGTATAAAATGATTCGTCAATAACTTTGACTTCTACGCCTGGTGAACTTAATGCCATCTTGGATTCTCCTAAGGTTTCTGTTCTAATATTATTTATTGGATTTTTCCAAAAATAAACAGTTATTACCCTAAGAAAAGGGACCAAAAAGGGCAACTAAATACAATATGTCACGTCCTTTATGTATTTGTAAACTAAGACCTGCTGCTGTAAACTATCACAAGAATGGTAAAATTTTTTATAGGAAAAAATGTGAAATCTGTATTAGGTACGGTGGAGTAGGCAAAGGATATCCTAAATGGTACCAAGATGGATATCGTGTAAAATCCTTATGCGATAAGTGTGGCTTTAAGAGTAAGTATAAAGAGCAATTCAATGTTTATCACATTGACGGTAATTTAAATAATACTCGTTCAGTTAACCTAAAGACAATATGTGCGAACTGTCAGAGGGTTTTGCATATTGAAGGGCATCAATGGCGTCAAGGTGATCTTCTACCAGATTTCTAAGTTGCTGAAATAATTCATCTATAGTCGAGTCGTTAGTGATTGTATAGTCTATATCGCCGCCAACCCAACTTGTTTCGCTTGCATGAATTTTTAACTCACTCATACGTTGTTTGCTTATAGCCCAACTCATATTTGTTGGGCCTTTGTTCATATTGAGTGCATCATTGTACCAATCAGGGTCAGGGCCGCGTTTCACTCTAACTACTAGCCCTTTAGCATTGTGTATTGCTTCAATTTCGTTAGGAAATCTGACATCGCTAATAACAATATTATCTTTTGTTTTTCGCAATTTATTTTCAAGACTTGCAATCCAAATATCATCGTGAAAATTAGTTCTTAGAACTTCGGTACCCCAGTATTGTAAGACCCAGCGAGGAGTAATTTGTCTACCTAATCGATTAGACCACCAAAAGTCGACTTGATCTCGCCATTCTCTACTTTCAGCTGTTCGTCCTTCTAATAGCGTTCTATCCCAACCAAACACTGCTGCTACTGCATCTTTTAGTGTATTTGCAAAACTATCTCTTCTAAATCCATGAAAGTTAACAAGATAATCTGCTGCTGTATCTTTGCCTGACCCAATAAATCCAACGAATCCTACTATCATAGTATCTCCTACCGATACTATATTTTATTAAATTTAGATTAAGATGTCAATATTTAGACACCATATTTGTTAGGTTTTGGCTTGGCTACTATGCTATTTTTATTAACCACTTTTAATTCTTCGCTAGGTCCTTTGCCTACTAAAGTTTTTCCACTAATACCTTGGTTTCGTTGTGCGGCATTAACAATATCTTCCTCACCTTTGCTATACATCCAAACAGCAGGTACATCTTTAGCTGGGCCTTCTTTGTTTATAGGTTTATCAGGAGCACCCGCCATCTGTATACCGAATCTATACATACCATAGTATTGGTCTATATCATGATATTGTTTGGCGTGACTTCCAGATTGTTTAATATTTTTGCCTAATTTTTTTTCTGCTTTTTCAGTTAAGATCTCAAAAATTTTCATAATTAACCTATAATAAAAGTATATCCGGTTCCGCCGGGGATAAGGTCAAACAGTTCTTTTTCTAATTTTTCTATTTCCGCTGTACCTTGAGTTTTAAGATCTCCACCATTTAGCTGTCCACCACCCTGAGGCCCGGCGATGTTTGCAAACTTACTACGTGCTTCACCTAAGATAATTTTACAATTAGCCAAGGTATAATCTAATATCCATTGTTTAGCATATAAGTCATTTAAAATAATAAAATCGGGTTTATAGTTTTGAACACGAAGCATTAATACTTCAGCATCTGCAAATGGACGTTGTAAAATTCTAAAAGTTCTGCTATGCTGTATCCACTGGAATTCAATATATGATCCAAACATTTTACCTATTAGTTCCTGATAGCTGGCAAACATAAAATATGTTGCTATACCTCCTAACATTGTGCTGTTTAGTAAATATGTATTTGTATAAGCTAAATTAAAAGGTTCAAAATTTGTTCCTGTGCCGCCGCCTGTTCTGGACCCTAATGTTCTACGAAATGCACTTTGTACATTGATTATTTCTTCACTTAACTTGTAATCATTTTTATCTTTTTCAAGAGTTAAAAAGCAATAGCTTTCTTCTACACTGTGACTACTACGTTGTCTGTACTTGTTTAACGTGCGATTAAGAGCAGTTTCGTAATGAGCAGGATCTAATTCAACATCAATCATGCCATCACCCAGCATGGTGCGGCAATAATCATAGACTTTTTGTCGTTCTTCTTGTGGATTGTCGTTCATACTATTCTCCATTAATATTTACCATAAATATATGACTATGCCACGTTTATCACTTTACCGTCCAGAAAAGGGCAACGATTATAAATTCCTTGATAGAAACATAAGTGAAATGTTCCAGGTTGGAGGAACAGATCTTTATTTTCACAAATATATAGGACCGCTGAACACAGCAGAAGGAGAAGCTACTCCGGAACGCCCTCATTATGCTAATCAAAGCGTAACAAACATACAGGATTTACTATTTTTAGAAAATAGAGATAGAAAATATGATCCAAGCATTTATACCCTTAGAGGCATTTATAACGTAGCAGATATAGATTTTAACTTAAGCCAATTCGGTCTTTGGCTTGATAATGATACTTTAACAATTACTGTTCATATTAATGATACAATAAAATTAATCGGTCGTAAACCTTTAAGCGGCGACGTGGTGGAATTGCCACATTTGCGTGATGAATTTGCATTAAATGATTTTGATACTAGTTTACCTAGGTTCTATGTTATAGAAGATGTAGGAAGAGCCAGCGAAGGTTTTAGCCGAACATGGTATCCCCATTTATATAGATTAAAATTAAAGAAAATTACCGATAGTCAACAGTTTACAGATATTCTAAAATCTCCCACAAATAAAGATGCTAATTTTGTAGGAGATTATGATAGTAGTACAACTTATACAGCAGGGCAAATAATTAGGTACCAAGGCAATCTTTATACAGTATTATCCACTGTGTCCGGGCATGAACCACCTGAAAGCACCTACTTCTCTTTATATACAGGCACTACTATCCAGGAAACAGTTAGTACTCAAAATAAAGCTTTAGAAATTAATGATGCAATTATAGCAGAAGCAGAAGCTAACGCTCCTAAAAGCGGATATGAAACAAGACAACTATTTACTTTGGCTGTCGATGATGAAGGGAATCCTGCTCTTAAAACAGCAGATGAAACTGATATTGATGTTAGTATGACAACGTTAGATGCAAGTAGAATAATGGAAAGGCCGTTACGAACCGGATATCACGGATACTTGTTAGGCGACGGTGTACCAGACAACGGTGTGCAGTTTGGATTCGGAACTGGGTTCCCACAAGGCGCAGTAGAAGGAGATTACTTTTTAAGAACTGATTATCGCCCAAATAGACTGTTTAGGTACTCGGGTAAACGTTGGGTAAAGCGTGAGGATAATGTTAGACATACTCTAACTAATACTGACACAAGAAGCACATTGAAAACTAGCTTTATTAATAATACAAAAGTTTCTAATATCGACGGCGATATGGTAGATGAACGTCAACCAATAAGTAAAGCACTCAAACCTAAGGCAGATTTATAATGCAATTTTTTTACGACGGTCAAATAAGACGATATGTCACTCAGATTGTTCGTCTTTTGAGTAATTTTGTAGTACGATACGGTGACGGAACATTGGTAAGAGTTCCTGTAATGTACGGTGACCCTGATAGACAAGTAGCCCATATTATTAATCAGAATAGTGAAAATTCTATACCTAGTGTACCTAGAATAGCAGTATACATTACAGAATACGAACTTAATCGTCAACGAATTCAAGAGCCTACATTTATTAGTAAAATGCAAATTAGAGAGCGAGCTATTGAATCTGACAGTGGAGGTAATGATTTTTATACAAGTGAACAAGGTAAAAATTTTACAGTAGAAAGGTTAATGCCTACACCGTTTGATCTTACAGTGAAAGTTGACATATGGACATCTAACACTGAACAAAAATTACAAATACTTGAACAAATTTTAGTTTTGTTTAACCCTAGTCTTGAGATACAAACTACAGATAATTATATTGATTGGACAAGTTTAAGTGTTGTAGAGTTAGAAGATGTGAACTTTAGTTCAAGAGCTGTTCCAGTAGGAACAAATAGCTCTATTGATATTGCTTCTATAACATTAAAAACACCTACCTGGTTAACTCCTCCGATTAAGATTAAAAAATTAGGTGTAGTTACAAGTATTATTAATAACATTTATACGGGAACCACAGGAGGAATAGGTGACTATGTAGAAGGGCTTGGTACCGACACTGAAGCTTATGGACTTGGTCTGACTGATTACGAGTTTACTTCCACTACTACTGTGGGTAATTTTGAAATATTAGTTACTCCTGAGGGTATACGTATGTTTAGTAAAGCCAAAGGTGAAAAAGATAATTTGGCTTGGAGTATTTTACTAGAGCAGATACCTGGAGATTTTAGATCAGGCCTAAGTAAGATTTTTTTAATACAAAAAGATGGAACTATAGTAGTAGGAACTTTAGCTTTGAATCCTTTGGATCCTGGATTATTAAGCGTTATATGGGATCCAGATACTGCCCATAGTAATAACTATATAGATGATCAGGGTAATATTCAAAACATAGATTTAGGATATGATAATAGTACAGGTCGAGGTACCTTTGATGCAATAGTTAATCCGCAAACATTTAATCCTAAAAGACCCAACGGAGAACATTTTGATCAACCTATCAGTGCAGGAGTAAGATATTTGTTAGTTGAAAATCTAGGGGGTGGTGCTAGAGAAACTTTTATTAGTCTTAGATCGTCTAAAATTATTAATACAGGAGAAGATTTTGATGTTATAAACTCTAGTAAACTATTTGTTAATGGAGTACTTACTTCTCATCTATTAGATAACGTATCAGGAAAATGCCATATTAAAACTAGCACTGTTATTCCTAAAGGAAGTACTATAACTTATATTCTTAATTTTAATGAAGATGGTCCGGATGCTTGGAAATCCAGCTCTGGGGATGATACAATAGCATATTCTAATGATATTATATCTTGGAATGGCACAGAATGGCGTATGATTTTTAGCGCTCAAACTCGAACCGACTCCATAATCTATCAAACTAATTACTATACAGGCACACAGTACAAGTGGGATGGCGTGTCTTGGACAAAAAGCTTTGAAGGTGAATATGATAGAGGGCAGTGGAGAATACAACTCTAAAAAAATAATATGTTCGGGCGCAATAATATGTTCAAGAGCTACTCAACGAGTTTTATTATTACAAAAGTCTAATGGAAAGCATAACGGAACCTGGGGGCTTGTTGGAGGTACGCATCTGCAAGGAGAAACAGCCTGGCAGGGTTTACAACGTGAAATAGAAGAAGAATTAAGTTTTCTACCGAACATTAGTAAAATAATACCTTTAGAAAAGTTTGTAAGCAATGACAATCTGTTTAATTTTAGTACGTATTTTTGTATAGTTGAAGACGAATTTGTTCCTAAACTTAGCGAAGAACACCTAGGATGGGGGTGGTTTAATCTAAACTATTTTCCTAAGCCCGTTCATAAAGCATTAGACTTAAGTTTGAAAAATAAAATTATACAGAACAAAATTAATACTATAGTTGATTTAATCGAAATAATGTAGGAATATAAATGTTTAATCTAGAAAAGAGTAAAGAATTTCAAGAAGAATATATTAATTTTAAAAATAAGATTAATAAAATTAACAATGATAAAGTTAAAGAAGAACTTTATGCTTTATTAAATGCCTTGCTTAATGAAGTTAAAAAAATTGATATACAACATAATGAGGTAGTTATAAGCCATAGGATTCCTACTGCCACAGTTGAAACAAGAAATAATATAATTAAAATACGACAAAAAATTTCTGAAAAGATAGAAGAATCAAAACATCTTATCTAAGTGCAGGTCCTAAAAACCATTGAGATAGTGTAATGCGGTGACCCTTAGTGACTGGTGTTACTCTGTGATGTAGGAATGAAGGAAAGATTAATAATGAACCCGATTCTTTAAATTCATTAATTTTTATAGGCTTATTTAAAAAAATCTCGAAATCTCCTCCTTCATATTCGTCTTGAGAAAGATTTAAGATTACTGTTAATTTAGAATCCCAAATACCATCCAAGTGTCCATCTGAATGCCATCCATATTCTCCTTGGTTGGTATCTGAGTACTCATTCAGATTAGCTGTGTCGAAGTTAGATTTTTCATAAAGGTCGAATCCAAAAAATTGCCTATTAATATCTATAGTAATATGTTTAATTTTATCTAATGCATCTTTTACGTTGCCGAAGTAACAGTATTTTACTTTACTTGTTTTTACAACATCTACAGCAGGAAAATCTTCAATTGAATGGTTAATATTTTCTAAACAATGATTATAAATTGCTTTGCATTCTGAAATTGAATGAAATTTTGGAATATGATAGTAACTGTATTTCATTTCCTATCCTAAAAAAGCATCTATAACTAGTATGCTACGATGTTTTTCACAGGGCCTAGAGTTATGTATAATGTATGATGGAAAGGCACACCAATCTCCTGGAGATAAATCTATAATACTAGCGAAATCTTCTCCTTGAGCTTGCGCTATCGGTCTAGGGTCTTGTAGTATGAGTTGAGCAGTTCCTAATAAGTTTATAATAACAGAAACAAGCTGGACTACCCCAACATTATGAAAATGAGGGTCTTGATATCCTCCTGGCTCGTAATCGATAGCCCATATAGTTTTTACCCTACTCCAATTTACTTCTTCTTTAATTTTTGTAATTTCAGATCTTAAATCTTGCAACCAAATAGGATCTTTGTCATTTTGATGAAAAATATATTGCCATCCTTTCACAGTAGTTGAAAGTGTAGCTCCTAAAGGATCCAATGTTTTTTCAAAATCTGCCCATTTCCTATAGCTGTCTATGGTCTTATCTGTTATTTCTATATGTCCTAGCCAAGTAGGAGTGATAAATCTATCAATTCTCATTTTAGATTAAACCATTTTTCGTACATTTTTTTAAAGATATTTTTATTAAAGTTAAAGCTAAACCCATAAAAGTATCGTTTCATCCTAATCCACTTTAAATCTTTTTCAGTTGCATCACGAACTTCTAGTTCATATTTTTCCTCACTTATAGGAATAATTTGACAAATAGGAGTTCCTGCTTTTATTGTTCTTTTGCCTATAACAACATTCCAATGTAACTGGAAATTAATTTCGCTGCTAAGTCCTGGATCTAAAATACCCGGAGCCATTTCAAATTCATAGTTGTCCGAATATGGAATAGGTATAATTAAAAACTTTAAATTTTTTGGAGCAATTATATACCAAGGAGTTGTTATTTTAATAATAGTTTTAATAGACCAGGGCTTAGGAGGAAAAAATCCTACAATTTTATTATCCATATGGGCAGATAAAGGTTCTGTACCCATTAATAATTTTAAATCAGTTGATGGTAGTATGTATGATACTGTTTCTTTATCCCCATTAGTTTCTATAGTTAAGTCAAACGGTAAAGTAAGTATATATCCATACTTCATCAAATCAAAAATTCCAGGACATCTATAAATGTGTGAAAATTTATCGCCTTCATAATTTTTTAATTCTTCCTTAAAAGATTCTCTAGCTTTACTTACCCATTTAGGTTTATATTGTTGTGCAGGAATAACTGGAAATAATTCTTTAAGTCCAGGCGTAATTGAGAAAAATGTAATTTTTTTCATTAGTGTAAAGTTATATTAAAAACCAAGTTAATTCTTTCTATATTAGATTGATTTGTTTCTACTTCGTGCGGGACCCAGCTCGGCCATAAAAACAAATCCCCTTCTTTTGGATGGACTTCAAAATCTCTCGAGAATGGAGACATAGAATTACAATCACCTAATATATTAGAACTATTAACAAATCTTAAAGCGCCAGTTCCATCTGCTTGCAAATAATAAACTAAAGAAAAGGTATTTTCTTTATGACTGTGAAATACATTTCTACTTCCAGGAGAATTTATATTAGCCCAATAGTCAGTTTTTTTTCTCTCCTTTGAGTGTGATTTAAATATTATATCTTCTTTTTGATAAAAGTCAATAGCAGATGATAGTAATTGATCTATTTCTTTATAAAGCCATTCTATATTTTTGCAAGGCTTATAGATTCGTTTACAACCCGGATTGGACATATCTATTTCTTCCACACTAGAACTAGCGGCCTTAAGTTCTTTAATGAGTTCAGTTCTTTGTTCAGTGGTTCCTATATTTCCTTTATGAAATAGATCGGCTCTAAATAATGTTGTTTGTCTATGCATTATACCATTCTGCTAAAAAGTCATAGTGATTAGGGAATATTTCTTTAACCAAATTTACTCTATGTTGGTTATTTTTTATAAAATACTCAGCGTACTTTCTGACTTCTCCGTCTATTTTAAAGTCACTATTTTTGTATGCATCTCCAGCATTTAACACACTAAACCAATGACCAATATGGAAGCTTGAAGAAGGATTAAGGAAAAAATGTCTTCCTGGTAAAGGGTAAAATTTTTCAACGATATTAGAAACTTTTTTTGGAATCATATCTTCAGACTGACACCTGATTGTTTGCCAATAAGCAGTATCATTTTTAGAACTAAAATGATAATGTGCCCAAACAAATGCAACTATTTCCCAAAACATCTCAGTATAAATTTTATTAATTTCATTTTTTATAGGATTGCTCCAGATACCGTGTGTAGTGTTAAGAGCCTGACATACCATTTCTACTGCCTTGGTGGTAAAAGTAATTCCGGTAGCCTCTAGTGGCTCAACAAATCCAGCACTTAATCCTATAGCACATACATTTTTATGTGCTATAACTTTGTTTATTCCGCATCTCATATCTAAATGATTAGCTTTGCTTTCATATTCATTTAGTGATTCACGCAATTCTTTCTCTGCATCTTCTTGACTAATAAACTTACTGCTATAAACGTATCCATTACCTACTCGAGTAAAAATAGGAATAGTAAATTTCCAACCCGAATTCATTGCAGTTGAACGAGTATACGGGAAACATTCTTTTTGAGGATCGTTGTATTGCGTAGGCATCACCACGGCTTTATCATTAGGTAGAATATCTGTAATAGATTCAAATTCTACACCTAAAGTTTCATTTATTAATCTAGCCTTAAATCCAGAACAGTCAAGATACAGGTCACCTGTAAAACGAATACCATTTTCATCAACTAGTCCGGTAATGCCGTCTTGATTTTTTTCTATATTAACAATTTTAGTATCTGCATATTCTATTTTATTTCCTATAATATTCTTGATACTTTCTACAATTTGTAATGCATTAAAATGAACCGCCCCCCAGTTACGCTGTCCAGATTGTGCATAATTAGTATCCATACCTGCCAGTTTAGGACTTTTATTCTCCTTAGCCATTTGATAAGCAGGTAGCCAATCATAAAATGCATTCTTGTCTTGAGAAATAAAATAATCTGTAGTAAAGAGATTAGGAGCTATTAACGTATTTTCTATAAAGTCATTATCTACAAAGTAATTGTCTTTAGTCCATCCAACAAATTCAACACCTAATTTAAAACTCGCCTGACTAGGTTTCATCCAGGTTAAAGGATCTATGCCGCAATCATATAAAAATCTAGCTGTAGCTGGTTGAGTTCCTTCTCCTACTCCGATTGGACCCATTACCGTACTTTCAATCAATAATATTTCGCAAGGAATAGTTAAATTTTTTATAAGATATGCTGCGGTTAACCAGCCACTTGTTCCGCCACCAAAAATAATTATTTTTTTAACTTTGTTAATTAACATTATTTTTCCTTATAACACAAATAAGTAGTCCATTCCACCATTCTTCTAAATTTTCTTCATCATTAAGAAGTAGACGTTCATAAGTAACCTGTGCTCCTAGCTCTGCTAACGCTTCTCTAGTTCCTTCTACTACTCCTGCCCAATTAGCATCGTCCATAACTAAAATAGATTCTTCAGCTAATGCAGAATAATAAAACATTACAGCTTTTTTAGTAGTTTCTTTGTCGTGAAGCCCGTCATAAAACAGAAATTGTACTGCTTGATTGAATTCCCATATAGGAACTTCAAAAAGATCGTTATCTAGTATAGTTACAAATGAATTTTCTACATACGGTTTTATATTATTGGCAAAAATTTCTTTACTACTAATATCCGCTACCTTAAACCCTTCTTTTTTAGGTTGAGGTACCTGCTTCCAATTATCTATAAAGGCTGCTTTTATATTATTATTTTTTAAAGCTGCTATTGCTGTTGCTCCTAAATATGAACCTACTTCCATATAAGTGCCTACTCCTGAAGCTAGATGATTTATTAAAGTTTGCACACGAGGGCTTGTTAGACCGGGAACATCAACAAAAATTTTAGGTACTCCTGAATCAGCAATAGATTGAGCTACATGTTTAACTAACGGTGTATAATCTAAATCAGATTTTTTTTCGTGTATTTTATCGCAATATTGGCATTCCCAACATTCAAATCTGCAGGTTTTAATTTTTTCACGCCAAAGCTCTATAGGTTTACCTACTATGTTAGTTTCTTGGCACCATTGTTCAAAACCTGGATCTACAAATGTTTCTTGGTTTACATATCTAGAAATTAGTGTCATTGTTTCTTGCAAACGACCTTTATCTTCACGTCCGTGCATCTTAAAAACATCAATGCCTAGCTCATCTAAGTAGTAATCCCAGTCTGCTTTCCAGGGGCTAAAATTAGCTGTTTTTAAAGCTATAGCAGGATCTTCAACATCCCACTTAGGACAGGTTGTTCTGCTAATAGGATCAAAAAAGTATTGCGGCTGTGTTTCTGTTCTATTATTATTATATTCGAAATGTTCAACCATCATAGGACACTGTCCTACACATCCTTCGTTAGCTAATAAACTAATTGCGATATCTTTACCGTATTCTTTTTTTACAAACTCTTTGGCTCGTTTAATTTCTAATAATTTTTCTTTATCCCGCATTAGGTCTCGATCAAGGTTGATATAATCAAACCCGTATTTGGCTAAATTAACTATTTCTTGAGCAGTATGAACATCACGTAGAATAGTATTTTTTATATAAACTCCGGGAAAAGCTGCTTGTATTTGACCTGTAGCCACCCAATGAGTATGCGGAACTACAAGTGTTTTGATTCCTAAAGAATAAAGTTTTTGGTAATTTTTAATAAAAATATCTAGATTTTTTTGAGTAGGAGGTACTTGAATATTATTGAAAGTTGCACTTAGTGGAATGTCTGTAGAATTGTGAAGGTTAAGAGCAGCTTCTATTAGGCTTAGTTTCGCTTCTTCTAATATAATAACATCCCCCATTGCATCTTGGTTAAATGGTGGTATACGTAATGTTACGTAAATATCAGCTATCCAGTCTTTATAATCTTGACAAAAGTTCATAAAGTCAAAGTATTCTTGTGGATCCAATTTTGGATTTAGGGGTACACTAAAAATTTTTCTTGTCATTATTTCCGCCTATAAATTCTAACCAACCTGTAATTATATACTTGTCATTTGAAAGTGGAGAGTTGCCTCTGTGAGTATGAGTAAAACCTGCTGGCCAAATAATCAATCTTCCTTGTTTAGCAGTTATACGTTTTTTGTAGTACAAAAATTCTGTTTCGCCACCTTCTACTACTGTGTTTAAGTATAAGGTCCAAGCTATAACTCTGTTTGCTGTTATATATTCACTGGATTCATAATGCCACATATGAAATCCTTGACCAGGTCTAGTTTTTTGTAACCTTATACTGTTGATTCCGTGTAAACCACTTTCAAACAATAAACTATATTCTTCTGCATAAATTTCGTAACATTTCCAAAACTCTTTTAAAAAATCTTGTAGTACAGGATTTTTTTTCATTGTTGTGATAGTGTCATACTGAAGCAAAAATGCAGTCTCGTCGTTTTTATAATGTGCTAAGCCATCCTTTAACGATTGACGAGAATACACTAAATTTAAGGATTTTAAATTTTCATAGTATTCAATTATTTTATGACAGCTGTCGTTATCTAGAACATTGTCAAACACACCAATAAAATCATCAAACATTTTAGTCTCTGTAGTGATTTTATTTAAGTATTTTTCTTAACAGTAAAATTAAAAGTGATAGCTAACCTAAAAGGATTGATAGTAGGGTAACTGCTGCTATGATAGTACTTTCCATCAAATGTAACAAGCTTTCCCATTTTAGGTTTACAACGGTATCTTTCAGTAAATTTATAATCTTTAACATAATTCTGCTGTAATTGTGGAAATTGGTCTTGATATACAACAGTATCTCCGTCACACTGATTAACATAATAAACACAGGTCCAATGATCAATTTCTGAATCAATATGAGGACTGTGTGCTTTTGTAGTAAAATGTTTTGTGAAAAATCCTATTCTAAATCTTAAAAGTTTATCTACAGTAAAAAATTTAAAATCAGTATGATAAAGTTTATCTGCCACCCAGGAAAGTTTAGATAGCTCCGATGAGCAAGGTTCACCTTGATAAAGTAAAGTATGATAAAATCCTATAGTTGAGTTTTCATTATAAGTTATGCCGTCTGATCCGTAAACAGCATCTAGGCTCATTGCCCAGGGAAAACTAGGATGTATTAAATGATGTAATAGTTTGTGTTGATCATCCTTAGATAAAAACTGATCAATTTCTATATAGTCTTTTAAAAAAATCAATTTATCTGTGTAAATCTAATTTAGATGGTCCACTATTAGCTGTATGTGCTGTATGGCAGTCAAATTTTGTATGTAAAATACTTCTACATTCCTCAACAGAACTTAAACTGTTTATTTCGGTGACAAGGTTTTGCCTAAATTGTACGTTTCGCATTACAATCTCTGGAGATAAAAATCTATAATGAAAATTAATATATAATCTCATCTGAATTTTATAATATTCAACTAACAATGATTTATCTTGCTCAGTAAGATTATAATATTTTTTATATTTTGTAGCGTGTTCATCTAACGTCTGATTCGGAATTTCACTCAATTCTGGACCATTTTCTTCAAAGCTACAACGAAAATTAGGGTCTGCCTTACTAAACTTGGCTGCGCGAGCAACTGCTTCAGGTACTTCTTCATAGTTCATTTGGTTTAAAGGAACTTTAGTAACGTTTTCTGGTCGTATATACACAACATCAAACAGCCAATCATTATAATGATCAATATATTCCATTTCTGGAACTACTCTTGGATCATTAGAGGCATAACTTTCAACTACGATAAACATCGTTAATATTTCCTTCCTTGTATTCAGTCAGCGAAATTTTTGGTGTAGATTTGTTATTGCTGCTGGTATTATCTTTATATTCTTTGTCATTGGCTAACAAATGTTTATGTGTTTCATTTCTAATATAATCATTTGCCGATTCTATTTTTAAACTTACCTCGTGAGCTAATGCTAAGGTTTGATTTTGCATTTCAGGAGGCAATTGGCAAATCGCATCTAAGTTACCGTGACTAATTTTACCGTAAGAACTTATATCCATTGCTGCCTGTCTGGCCAACCTCACTGACCAATATTGTTTTTCATATTCTTCTTCTTCCGGTGTTTCAAAGATGTCTAATAAACTTCTGCCATCTGGGGTCTTACTTTCTGGCTTTTCTAAGAATTCTTGAATAAGCTCTACAAATTGCTCTCTTTCAATGTATAGTTGTTTTAGTCTTCTTTTGTTTTGTTTATTTTGTTTACTTTTTTCTAATAATTCTATTTCTATCAGTCTCTTTTCTATCTCATCGTCTGAGCGTTTTGATCTTAATTCTAAAACTTCTATTTCTAAGTCTAACTTTCGAATTGTGTGCTCGTAGTTTTCAGTAGTTTCTTCGTGTCCCTTAAGCTCTAAGACCCATTGTTTTAATGCACTGTATGGAGTAATCTGTCCACTTGTAACAAAATGCTCCATTTTAAATTTAGGATTAACAAATGTAATGTTCATTGCCTTTTCTACAATAGCTTTTTGCTCTGAAGATAGCAATCTATTATGAGTAGTTGATGAGTCGTGAGGAGTAAACTCATCATATTTGTCAAAAAGATTTATTGGAAAATTAACTAAGTTTGTCATTGTATTCTCTTAAAAAGTTAATTATCTTATTAATCCCTCCAGCCACAGTGTCCTGAACTGCATCCTCCGTGTCCTTTTGGTTCTAATGTTGCACCGCCAGTAAATCCACTATCAGTAGCATATGTATATTTAAAAGAAGCATTGTTTTGTGCTCCATTATATTGCCCTAATAAGTATCCTGCTGTTTGTGCCATACCAAAGTTCTCTTCACCGTAGTTTCCATGAAGTTTACTAAATGTGCCCGCTCCAGTTTCTGTTTCAATATTAGTTTTTCTAAATTGATATCCGCCGTTATAGTTTCCTTGATTTCCACCATACCCAAATCCTGTTTTTGCCATTAGGCCTTTTTGTTGCCCGTGAGCTCCAGCACTATGTCCCATATAAGCCCACGCATCTGTGGCAAATATTGTTCTCGCTGTTTGGGCGCTATTTCCCCAAAAAATTCCGCGGAATTCCCCTGAAATACTGGCAGCGTGATCATTCCATCCATTGCCTAAGTTGGCTACAGTTTCTGTACTAAAAGTCCATTTTCTAACCTGGCCTGCTCCTTCACCGTTACACCAAGCGTATTCTCTATTTGGCTCAAAGGCAGTTCCACTATTAGCTGAAGCAACACTTTGCCCTGAATTTGATCTCACTTCAGTTCTCATATTAAATGCAGTGGTGGTATTATTCCAAATATACAGTTTAGTATATCCGCAGGCGCCTGATTTATAATGAAAGTTATTAATAGTTCCGTCGCCTAAATTTACAGTAGTGTCGGTGGCAGCAGTGGTTCTATTAACATTTGACCAAACTACACCATTTTGGTAACCTCCCGCCATATAAACCTGTGTTATAATCTGTCTATTAATCCAAGCAGTTGTTAAACTAATACTATATTTTCTTGTAACTGTTCTAGTTTGATTATAATTTGGAACGATTTCGCTTGCTGTTACACTAAATCTATAAACGACAAATTCAGCATTCAACCCACCTAAAATACTTTGCATAGTGATCTGACCATTTACACTATTAAAAGTCCATCCTGGAGGAAGATCTCCATTAAATGACCAGGTTGTTCTTCCTCTTCCAAACGGGTCTGTTAAGGGAGTAAATGTTCCTACACTAACACTAGCCCCGTTATTAGCACCGGATATTTGTGCAGTATCTGGTGCAGTGAATCCTGGAGATGGCTTTTCGTAATATTTTCCTGCTGAACTTTGTGATGCTTTATTAAAAAAACCCATTTTTTCTCCTTATGCTTTTATAGCTATTATTGCCCATCTTGATCTTCCACTGTGTCGATTTCCACCATTAGCTGTTGTTGCTGTTGCAGGAGGAGCAGCGCCGCCTTTTTGTAGGGCAAAGCTCCAATTAGCACCTGTAGCACTGTCACCGTCTGCTCCGTTACAAAACCATAAATCAGTATCGTTAGTAGCTCCTGAATTTATTGTGGCCAGGTAAGGAGCACTATAACTAAATCCTCGTTTGTTTAATGCTACGTTATTTCCATTATTATACCAAACAGATAAATTTGTTGAGGTAAATGTTCCATTTACAAAATTACCTGCAAAAAATCTTTGAAAAGCTGTCCAATCTATAGCTCCAGCATCAACCGAAGAAACATATCTTTGTGCTTCATCATAAGTTCCGCCAACTATCTGCATTTCTCTTGCAAATATTTTTCCTGAACCTGCTGCTCCAACAATACCATTCCACATAGCCTGCACTGTTAAAGAGTTATTTAACAGATCTCTTGTTCCGTAAAAATCAGAGCTAGCGTGATTTGGCAATCCAGCAGCTGGAGCAGTCAAATAAGTAGACGGTAGTCCTTGATCATTTGTACAAAGGCGTTGCATCAAATAAACCCATCCGCCTCCGTGTAGTGTCATTTCGCAATAGCATAAAGCTGGATAAGTCCAAGTTGATCCTTTAATCCAATATAGTCCACTGGTTGCGCTAGCATTGGCAGTTTTAATCGCGTCTGCACTAGAAGCAGGATTTAACGGACTTGATCCTATAGCTTCTCCATAAGTACTCATATAGGTTCGTACTGTCCATGCATTACTTGAGCGTTGGAGTACAAACGTTTGTACTTCAGTCCTACTAGCTGTACCGCTAATAGCTATGTATCCTGGGTATCTTAAGGTCTGTGCAACTCCATCTATTTGAAACCCTGTAACAGCACGACCTGTGGCTCCTTGAACAAGAACTACGCTAACAGCCAACACTCTATCATTAGTAGTAGGCACATTAATAAGATTAAGAGTAAAATCGCTAGTTATGTTATAATGATACCAAATATTACTTTCGTTAAAATCATGGTTCACTGTTAAAGTAGCATTAGTTTTTACTGCGACAGCGTCGACTGAACTTGTAACTAGCTGCAATCCAGTACTTTGTAAGCTAGTAAAAGCACCTGTACTTGATACCGCAGGAGAAATTCCGATAGGAGCACTGAATCCACCTAATACAGTTAAGGTTCCACCAGCAAATAAATCCTGTGCAATACCTACACCACCTACTACTCCTAATCCTGGAGCAGCAGTTTGACTAAATGTTACAGCTCCTGATGTATTATGATTGGCACTCATTGTAAACTGAGTTAAACTATCTATACTAGATATTGTTGCTCCTACGCCAAATAATCCAGTTCCTGCTGTAACTGTAAGAGATTGTCCTACTAAAAGACCATTTGTTGTTTGTCCTACACCTGTGATAGTTACAATCGCTGTACCTGTAGCCAATGTAGCTGTAAGACCTGTTATAGCTCCTGTAGTATTACTAGCCACCAAAGGTGTTGTAGAAATAGTAACTCCAGTTCCTGGAGCATTTAATGTTATATTTTCGCCGGAAGTCAATGTAGTAATTGTTGTATCTTGAACTGATAATCCACCCAATCCACTTGCTGCGCTGCCTGCTACACCTGATCTAGTTGTTCTTGCCACTTTTTACTCCATTAAGGTTTAGCATTAGTGCTTACTAAGTACCTAGTACCTGTACTATAACCTGCTGTATTATCATTAAGTTGAATATCTTGTCCTGTGTAAGGATTTGGATGAGTATATCCAGCTGCTCCGATACCTAGAAAATTACGTTCTGAATAGTCTCCGCTAGGATCAGTAAATGTGCTATCTCTTAACCACCATCTGCCACCATCTCCAGTTTTCCAATCAGGAGCTCCTGAAGCATAAAATCTAGGATTTCTCATAATATAGGTACTATAATTTCCGTTGACAGTTCCGCCAGTAGTTGAAGTGTTCCTATAAACTACATATGCAGTTTGGAAATAGTCATTGTTTGCACTGCCTATAATATTTCTAACATAATCTGTCATTGCACGCCAATGGAGTACACTTCTAGGGTAAACAAGATCTAATCCCAAAGCACAACCACTATGCTGTTCACCGTACTTGGTTATCGCTGTACCTGCTGATATATTATAAAAGTCATAGCCGCCACTTTCGTAGTTTAAGTCTACATACATTTGTAGAGCATTGGGCATTTTAGCACTTTTAATCCAGAACGTTCCTGAAGTTAGGCTAAAAGGTTGTCTAATATTGTTTGCTATCCAATACCCATTAGGTGCCGGATTTGTTTGGCTACTTCCTGGATAATTTTGTCCGTTTACATTTAAGGATGAAAAGACGGTCCAAGCACCACCGGATCTAATTAATGTAAAGCTTTGAGTATCAAAACTACTAGATCCTACAGTAGGAAATGTTCCACCTGCCCAGTAGATATTTACACTTGCTCCATCTATTTGTACTGCTGTAGCAAGATACCCGGTCGCGCCCTGAGTCAAATATAATGTTAATTCATACTTTCTATTGTCAGTAGTAGGCATATTAGTAAAATTAGCCGTAAAGTTTGCTGCAATACCTGTATGTGAAAAATTCATACCTAATGCAAAATTATGAACTACAACACCAGTTGCTCCTGACAACGGAACAAGAACTTCACTAGTTTCTTCGTAAGTCATAGAAGTTACTGTTAAGTCTGTAAACACACCTGTGCTTGGATTTACATTTCCTACAGGAGCATTACTAAGACCTCCAGTGCTATTTAATGCACCAGTTATACTAATTGCACCTGCTACACCCACGCCACCAGTTGTGGTTATTGCTCCTGTAGCTGTTGTTGTGCTTGGTGTTGTATTACTAACAACGAATCTTGAAGGAACAATTAAAGTATTAGCAGGACTAAACGTTATGTCACCGTTTACATCCTGTGTACTTACATTGGTCCCTGTTACTAATAGTGTTCCAGCTCCACCACTTGCTCCTGTAACAGCCGTACCTTGTGAAATCTTTCTTGGCATATTATAAATTTCCTAACGGATTATATCTAAAATAAATTTCTACATCTCGCATAGCTTGATTTCCAAAATTACCTGTTGAAGCTGAAAGTGTCAACGAACTTCCTCTAAACCATTGAGTATTATTTTCAACTCCGCCGGTTTCCCATTGTAGAATGCTTCTGGGATTTAGATAACTAGTAAATGATCCTGTACTGTCTGTATTATCATTATAAGGCCCATTCCAAGCTAATCCTGGATAAGAAGGTCCATTTTCATATCTAGCACCTCCGTTCAACTTTAAGTTAGCTGGCCCAGTGTTTGACATTTTAAAAACTTTAATTGGATTCCCAATGCCTTGTCCGTTAGGATCATCGGTAAAATTTAATAATGGACTACTTGTTGCTGGATTAGTAGCCATTCTATCATATAATGCATCTAAAGAGTGTATTACTATAATATTTGCATTACTGGTTCGTCTCCACATTAACTGTGTATTACCACCGTCTGTTCCTGGATATGCTTTAGCTATATCTAATCTACAAAAAGACGTTTGATTGCTAGCTCTTGTGGCTGCTAAAGTACCAAACGTAGAAAATACTGCTTGTTGTACGTTTCCTACCCCAACAATACTACCTAAGTATCCCATCATCATCCAGCGACCGCCGTCAGTGGACATATCACAATAAACCTGAGTAGGTCCTAGCTGAGGTAAATTAATCCAATAAACATTACTTGTTGTAATGCCTGCATTAAATAGGTAATTTGCATTAGGTGCAGCCCTTGAGCTACTACTGCCGTCTAAAAGTAAGCTATGGTTTTGTATTGTTGAAATAACAGTCCATACACCATTAGCCCTTACTAAACTAATTAATTGAATGTCAATATTGTTTGCTTTAAATTGTCCGCCTTGCCAATTTACTGGTTGGACTGATCCATTTATAGCTATCGAGCTGGCATAGTATGGTACAGCACCTTGATTAAGAACTAGTGTAAAAGTATAAGTCCTGTTAGCTGTAGTAGGAACATTAGTAAAATTAGCTGTAAAATTAGCACTGATTGAGCTATGCACAAATGTATTTGCAACAGTGTAATCATGTACCACAACACCGGTAGCCGCTGTTAATGGTAAGGATACTTCAGCTGCTTCGCCTATAGTTGTCAAGCCTGAAGCTGTAACTGTAGTAAATCGTGCTGCTGCTGGTGTAACGCTGCCTATGGGTCCATTATTCCAAGCTGTTGTAGTTATGTATCCGCCAACATTAACTGAACCTGTTACTGTTAATGGACCACTTACTCTTATAGCACCAGTTGAAGTGCTAGTAGAATTTGTAGCATTATTAATTCTGACAATATCCTTTGAGTCCAAAATTCCACCTGAAGTAGGGGATAATGTAATATCCCCAGCCGACGTACTAAGAGTATTTTGTATAACTTGAATTTGTCCTAATCCGCCTGATGCGAACCCGTACCCTGATGATATTCTTCTTGTCATATTAATTAGGTCGCTGTTTCAATTCCAAATACAACTGCACTAACACTGCTTGCACTAGAATATACAATTAAGTATTGATTAGCTGCCATTACAATACCTGTTCTTTCTAATACACCATTTGCTAAAATGCTTACACCGTATTCTAAATAGTCTGCAAGTGCAGGGCTTGCACTTGTAGATAATGCTACTCTACAAGTAATAGTGCTTGCTGTCCTATTACACACTGATAAAGTAACTACTGCAAAATTACTTGCAGGGCACTGATATACAGTAGTATTAGTAGTAGCTGATAAATCTGAAGCTCCTAGTCTTCCTGTTGCCATGTTTTAATTCTCCATTATAATAAAAAGTAATTCCAAGCTAATGGGTATCCTGTTACACCAGCTGAAAAGTTAAAATTAGCCTTCATCTGAATTGGTGCCCCAGAAGTAGTTGTTATCTGGTTGTTCGAAATTTCAATAAATCCAGCTACTACACTATTTACATTTAATGACGCACCACCGCCACCAATTTGCGAAGCAATATATGTTCTAATTGCTCGTTGTGTTGGTACAATTTGATCACTGTTAGCAGTAAAGAATGGATCTGTACTAAATTCAACAATAGTTGCACTGCTACCACCAAGTGTAACTGATCCAAGTGTAAGTTCTGCTAGTCCTGCAATATTAAACGCATCAGCATTTAATGTAGCAATACCAGTGCTTTGTTCAATTGTAAATAGCTCCCCAACCCTAAAATTACCATCTTGGTCAGTACTAGTATAAAATACACGACCGCCATTATTATCCACTGTTTCTTTAGCTTGACTTGGAGTGTTGTCCGGTATTCCTCCTGGATAATTAGTTTCATCAAAGTTACCAGTTCCAATATCTAAGAAATCGTGTCCTGTTAATCGAACCTGACTATAGCGTATTCTAGTAGTTACAGCAACTTCATGATTAGGAGCATTATATAAGGATAAGTCTGGACTTATTTGTAAAAATGCCCCAATTGATCCAGATTCTGAACCACTTTGGCTTAATACCTGAACAAGCTTGTAGACAAAGTTTGGCTGGCTTGATAGTACAACGTTTGCGCCTGCTGCTGGCACTGCTGTTAATCTTTTTACAGCAACATATGCACCAGATTGGAAGTTATCTCCGTAACCATCTCCAGTATCTACTTGAGCTGTAGCAGAAGCATAAGCAGTACCTCTATTTCTAAAGCTTGGATTAGCTAGTGCGCCTTTACCTATTCTTACTGTAAACGGAGCTTCATAAGTGTTATTAGGATCAGTAATTGTCATTGTTGGAGCACTTGCGTATCCAGAACCAGGTTCTGTTATACGAACAGCATATATCTTCTTATTAGCTACATAAGCTCTTGCTTTTGTTGTTGCTCCAAGATTGCTGCTACTAGCAACAGTTCCAGCAGTACTTCTTTGTACACTTACCCAAACTCCAGTTTTATTTGGATTTCCGAAAGCACTACCACTAAATCCATTAGCTGCGGTGCTCATTGTTCTGGATGTCCACAATACTCCATCCTCACTTGAAGCTGCTTGAGTACTTTGGCTTACTGCTAAGAATACTCCTTGCCCGTAATTTATACTTGTCCAAGTAGCGCTGGCAGGCAGTGTACTTGCCACCCAGGTTATACCATCTAGGCTGTAGGCTGCTGCTGTTCCAGTTGTTGCAGAAACAGCAACAAATCTGTTATTACCATAAGCTACGCTTATCCAATTACTTGAGCTAGGTAATGTTGCAGCAGTCCAGGTTGCACCACCATCTGTAGAATAGGCAGCACTATTTCCGCCTGATGAAACAGCCACAAATTTACCTTTACCATAGGCTAAACCAGTCCAAGCTGCTGCTGAAGGAAGAGCTCCTCCTGAAGTCCAAGTGATACCACCATTAGTGCTGAATCCTGATCCAGTTATACCATTACGAATAACTACCCATCTTCCATTACCACTTTGTAGTCCATAAGCAACATATGTTCCTGCATTACCAGAAGCAAAAGCTGCGGGTAATGCACCACCTGCTGTCCAGGTTTGTCCACCGTTTAAGCTGTAAGCATTTACTGTTGTGCTATCAGATACTGCTACTAAACTTGTAGCTATAGGTTTAGCTGTTCCAGTACTTCCAGTATATCCTGCGCCTGAGTAATTATTATAAACAAAATAAGTTCCTACCAAGCTATTAGCTGCACCAATGTTTGTCCATATAGTATTTCCAACACTAATAATTTGATACAATCTTCCATTTACAAATGAACCAGCTGTCTCAGATACTGTAATATCTCCACTTACTGCTGTTGACCAATTGCTAGCACTAGGTAAAGCTGTTGCACCGGGGCTTGCCCAGGTTATACCATCTAAGCTAGTATTAAGATTTTGCGTTCCTGAAGCTAACGCTACAAAATACCCACCCTGTCCAGTTCCATTGAATTCAAATTGAGTGATTGCTCCGGAACTAGTATTTACGCTGGTAACAGTTATAGTTAAATTGTTAGCAGGACTAGCGCCTCCTAAGTTTGTGCCAGCAATAGTAAGTGTGTTTCCTATAGCATAATTTGAACCTGCACTTTGCTGAATAACAACTAGGTATTTAGGACCTCTTCTAATTACATTAAAAGTTGCTCCAGCGCCACTGCCTCCAGTAGCCGCTACTGCACTATAATACGCAGTTGTTGGAGCCCAGTCTACTGTAACATAAGTTAAACTAGTAGCTAAAGTTCTAGCTGTTGAGCTAAATGTAGGAGATGTAAATGACAATGCTGGTTCTATAACATAGGTAGTTGATGCATCTGGTGCTACTATAGTAGTCCCAGGTACAACATGATCCCAACCTGATGTTCCAGTACTTTCTTTTATTATTGTCGCTAACTTTAATCCTGAGCTATAAACACTAATAATACCATATTGTCCTGCTCCTGATCCAGCTGTTAATAATATTTTCATTCCTACATAAGCACTACTAACTTCTGAATCTGTTGCGGCTATTGTTATATTAGTTGTAGTACCACCTTGAGCAGTATTTGCATTACTTAAATATCCAAATCCGCCAAAATTCCCTGCAACTTCAGGAGCATTTGTGCTATCATCCACGTTATCTAATAGTCGAACTTGGAAGACACCATCGTCTCTAAATTCATCTTGCTCTACTGCTATACCAGCGCCTGCACCACCTATTGACCATGTTGCATATGTATAATCTGTGCCTGCATTAGTAAATTCATATTGCCACAGTTGATTGATACCATCTGTAAGGACCGATCCAACATCTGCTGTAAATTTTCTATTATCAACTACGGCTGTTATAGCTGTTTCTGTTGCGTCAAACCCTTCAGCTACAGAACCAAAGTCTCCGTAACTATTGTTACCATTTGTTCCTCTAATTCTTCCGCCATTTTCAGACAAATATCCAACGTGTGAATAGTAGGTAAACACACTAACAAGTTCTGCTCTAGCATTATTTGTTACCCAGCATCCTATACCGTCACTAATAACCTGAGTAAAGTCATTAGATACCATACTATCATTGCCGCCGTTATGTAAAGCTCCATCAATCTTTTGACCAATAGCTGCATAACCAAATGTTGTACAGTTTTGAATATAAGGACTTCTGCTTATGATCCAAGAATGATAATCGTGTGGTCCAGCTCCAGGATCTAAGCTAGCATATGCTCCTGCACTTACACGGCTTGTTCCGTATGCGTTAGGTGCTAGCAAATCTCCATTTAGTCCAAACATAGTTTGATTTCTGAGACCTGTTTCGTTTCTTAGATAATACATATCTTCTTCTGCACTACCTCGTACAGCATTAGCATAGTATCTCGCTGCTAAAATAGATTTATAATTGCCAGTGTAACGAAGATCGAATTTCAATGCATCAAGCATTTCATTAACATCTCTTAAACAAAGTGTTGTATTAAACACTAACTTTAGTGTCATCGAACCAGATCCTGTTGTCAATGAACCTGTTAATGGTGCTGTCGCATCTCTTGTTGTCGCTATAGCAAACTCATTATTATTATTCACAACACTATAAACATAATAAGTTGTATTTGTTGTAACTCCGGAGAAAGCAGTTCCTGTAAATTTAATAGCCGCATTACGCTTTAACCAAGATCCGTTACCTCCTAAGGTAAACAATCCAGTTGATGAGCTATAAGAACTAACTGTTACGCTATAAGTACTATCCATATAGGCAGTAATTTCACTTACAATATAATCTCTATTTCTTTCTAACTGTAATATAGCATAATCAAAATTAGGATCGCTTTGACCGCAGGTTAATCCCTCTGTAGTAGCACCAAATACAATTTCGTCTAGCGTATTCATTAGTGTTTCTATTCTGCTTTGTGCAGTAGAATCCCCAGCGACATTCGATTTAGCTTGTCCTTTAACGTATTGGAATGCATCTCTTGTAGCGGTTTTTTGTCCTAAGCTAAACACATCACTTGCACTGCTTCTTAGATATGAATATGCGGCAGCTACAGTTTGTACATTTGTATTAAATTGAAAATCATATCCTACTGCATCTAAAATAATTCTTACATCGCGATTACATTTGGCAGTGTTATAAGTTAGACTTGGATACTTACCAGTTATATAATTGCTCATATTGGTAACTATTGTTCCTACAGCAGCACTTAATGCTGTATATGCTGTAGTTAGTCCTGCACTAAGAACATTATTATTGTTAATTACTGGACGATCTTCCCAATCAAAAACAATTGTTAATCCTGTTCCATTAGTTAAAGCTCCTACACCAGACCCGCCATATGAAAGTGCCACAGTAAATGACGTTGTTGTTGTTGTTAAAACATAGTATCGTGTGTCAGCTGTAACACCATTAGCTGTGGTTCTAGGAATAACTAAATCACCTGCTGCAAGCCCGTGAGCTGCTGCTGTATTAAAGGTATTATTTCCTGTAATGCTTATTACTGTAAAGTTTGGACGACCAGTAGTAGAATTAGCTGTTAGGATTCCTGTAATTATATCGATACAATTACCTATAAATCCTGTTGTATTTCCGCCATTAGGAAAATTAGTGCTATCTCTAAATTGCACTTTAGCATTTCCTGTGCTTGCTGTTACTGCAATGTTTTGAACTACCTGTTGTAATACAGTTTTTAGACGTGTATATGCAGCAATTGTTGCAGCTAATTCTGTGGAGTCAATTAACAAAGTGCTTCCTGGACCATCGAAATAGGCTAATCCAGCATTTAAGCTTTGAGTATTTCCGGTATATGTAAGGTCATATACTAAGGCATCTACAATATATCCAACATCTCTTTTACACTTTGTCCTTGAATATTTCACACTTGGGTAATTTACATCTGTGAATTTAGCAATTTCCTCTTTGATAAATTCTTTATTTTCTATAATAAGTTGTCTTGCATCTCCGTAGCCTTGCAAATAACTAACACTATTATAAAGATAAGGTAATGTATAACTTCTCATATGAGCTGTATTAGCAATAGTGTCAATCTTATGTTGCATAACGCCTACTAACTTTTCTACTTCTACAGCAGTAGAAGCAGGAGCTAATGGCCAAGAACTGCTTTGAGTAGCGGTATTTCCAGAACTTTCTGTAACATTAGTTCCTTGAACAATTTGTCCTACTACAGTTCTAAGCCTACTCATTGTATTAAGAGTATAAGAAACATCACTTAAATTTATTAGACTGCCTGCTGGACTTACTCTAGTCGACCTTAACTCATCTCCAATTACTACTGTACTTTCTGGAACTATGATAGGAAGTGTTTCGTAGTATTCACCTGTTCTTACATTGATAGTATTATTAGCAGGATTTCTTTCAGTAATATTAGCAGTAGATTGATCAAGTAATGCAGTATTAATAATGCCAACCAAACTTACAATGTTACTATAGACACCTGTTTCTGCTGTGTAGGTAGTGTCAATATACTGACTGACAATAGCTGTAGAATTATCTCCATTTGTTACTTGGTAATTAACAGTAGGAGCTTGATTGGTTAATACTTTTTGTATTAAAGTAATCATGTAATCATAGCAAGCTATATCTTGCAACCTTTCAGCTGCTAGTCTTGTGTAAGTTCCATTTTCTCCAGGGTAAAGAGCATTTACATAGGCTAGTGCTGCTCCTCTGCTACGAACATTACCTCCGTGTGTAATGTCGTATACCAACCCGTCTATCACCCATCCAATGTCTCGTTCACATCTATCTCTTGCAAAAGTAAATCCAGTTGTAAACGGACTAATATTGTTTGTTACTTGATATTCTATCCACTCACATACTTCTTTTTGGATAAAAATTCTATTCATTTCTAACAAACGTTTGGCATTAGGATTCATACAGCCGCGTTCGATTTGCTGTGCTGCGTATCTTACTGTTTTCCAAGGTTTATCAATAGTTCCGCCATATGTTGGAAATGGTAAGTCTTGTCCGTTCGTTGCCACATAATAAACATTATCTGTTTGTCCCCAGCTTACCCATTCTGGTGTTGAGCTTGATGAGACACGTAAAACCTGACCTTCTGTTCCTACTGGTAATCTAACAGGACCAGAAGTGCCATAATAAACCATATCGCCTTTAGTGGTCATTACACTGGTTTCTGTTCCTACATTAAACAGATCCCAATATGTAGAAGTTGCGTCTTGATCAGGTCTGCTTAACACCTGTCCGCCGCCAGTTGCACCCACTGTAGACCCGTCATCTCCTTCTGACCTATGTGCTAGTTTACAAATATAAGTGTTAGCTCCATATCGAACAAGATCATTTTGAGCATACTCTGTATCATCAGCCCAGGTTCCTCTCCAGTTAAGGCCTTCACTTAAGGCAGTCCAGTAAGTAGCATTAGGTGGCTTAGGGCTAAAGGTAACTGTATTTGATAAGCTACTAGCAGTTGTTGGAGCGAATGTTGTTCCTCCAGGAGTTGTGCTAATTGTAAACTGTGTAGCATTTATTACCTGCTTAACATAATATGTTCCACTGATATTAACATTACCAAAAGCAGATCCTGTAAAACGAATTACCATACCGGCTTCCATGCCAGTAGTGCTAACTGCTTGAAAATAATTTGTTACACTACTTGTACTTTGTAAGGTTGTTTGAACGCTTGGTGCATCAGTATTGGCAATAAATAAATTTCCACCAACTTTAATTATTTCTCCAATTTTATATGAAGTTGTAATGCTCCAAGTTGATTGAAATTTAAAATTTTCGCTGAATAAGTCCCAATTAGATGTTCCTGTTATAGGGTTACTAGCACTATGAACAGTTTTAGCTATATATTGATTACCACCATATCTAACAACATCACCTGGCTGATAAACAGTGGAATTCGACCAGTCTGATTCGTATTCAAAACCTTCTACAAATTGTTCCCAATAAGCTGTATCAGCTCCAAAATTTGATCCTGAGCTATGTGCTGCAATACAAATCCATAAACCGGCCCCGTATTTTACAATATCATTGGCTTTATATCTAGTTGTTGCTGCCCAGGTACCTTTATAGTCTACGCTAGTAGTATAAACATCCCATTTAGATTGATCTTGTTCTAATCCTAGTGTTGCTGTAGCTGCACTGGTATGGTATGTTAGGCAAATATAACTTGTAGCTCCATACTGAACAACATCATTTAATTTATAACGTGTGCTTGTTGACCAGTCACCTTTATAATCAATGCCCGATAGATATACGGACCAGTCAGCGGTATTTTGCTCCAGTCCAAGAGAAGCTGTGGCTGCACTAGTATGACCGTTAAAACAGGTGTATAAGTTTCCGCCATATTTTACAATTTCACCTGCATAATAAACTGTAGATGTCGTCCAATCCCCTCTCCAGGTTTGTCCTTCACTCATTTTATTCCATCTGCTTGGAGAAACATTAATGTCTGTATTAATGCTTGCAGCAGAGGTATGCCCTATGGTGCAAATATAGGTACTATTACCATATCTTACAACGTCGTCTTTTACATACGCTGTAGCTGTTGTCCAGGTACCTTTCCAAACAAATTTTAGTCTACCAAGTTTAAACTCTGCCATATTAACTCCGAGATTCTATTTTATAATATTTATTTTTTATCCAACATTAAAAGAAGCGTAAAACATACTTTGAGCTAAAATAGAACCTTGTATGGCGCTTCCTGGGCCTGAAAAATTTGCAATTACTGGAATTTGATTTGTTAAGTTAGCTGAGTTACTTATTTCAGCAGGACCTACTTTTACTGTTCCAGCAATGAAGCTAGCAGTTAACAGATCTTCTCCACCGATGTTTAATCTTGATTGTAAGTAAGAAATAATAGCTTTTTGAGTCGGAACAATATTATTAGAGTTAGCTGTAAATTTAGGATCTGTACTAAATTCTCTAATAACAGTTCCTGTTCCACCCACGACCACTCCACCTAAAGCTAGTTCTGTAAGTCCTGCTAAGTCAAAGAAGTCAGCGCTAATTGTAACAATGCCTGTTGCTTGCTCAACTGCAAATAGATCGCCTGCTCTAAAGTTACCGTCTTGGTCAGTGCTTACATAAAAAACACGACCTCCATTGAGCTGTCCTACTTCGTTAGAAGGAATTCTGTCATAGTCATAATTTACATACAGACTTGGATAATTTGTTTGTAAGAAATTTCCTGTTCCAACATCTAAGAAATCATGTCCCGTTATTCTAACCTGACTATATAATTCTTTTACAATAACTTCCATATCATCTTGAATATAATCTGCCACGGTGATAGTTGGTGTTATTCTAAATGTTGATCTGTACTTACCATTTATATTACTAACATTAATACCTGTTACTACGGCAGTGTAATAAGTTGATTTTCCGCCAATATAAAATTGTGCTCCAGGTCCTGGAACAGTTGTTAGACCGTCTACTGTAATATAAGATCCTACAGGAAGAATATCTGCGAAACCATCACCGCTAACTGCTACTGTTGTTGAGCTTGTTCGATATCCGTTTCCTCTTGTAAGGAATGTAGGTTGTGCTAGTACACTATCAGCTATTCTTACTCTATATGTTGCATTTGAAGTAATATTTGGATCAGTTAAAGATATAGTAGGTGGTATTGCATATCCTGAACCTGGTTCCCATAGTAATACTTTAGTGACACCTTGTTCTACTACTACACGACCTAAAGCTCTTGCACCTGTTAAAATTCTATTAATAGATCTACTGGCTGTTGTAGTACCTACTACCCATACTCCTCTGTTATTAGATTTAGTTGAATCTCCTAAACTAATATCAGGATTACCAAAAGCAACAGGACCCCAATTTTGTGCTGAATTTAAACTTCTTCCAGTCCAGCTTATACCGTCATAGGAAGTTGCGCAAAATGCTGTTACATCTTGTTGAGGACTTTTGCAGGTTGCAAAAAACACACCTTGTCCGTAGCGAATACGTTCCCAATACATTTCTAAAGTATCGTCTTGAGGCATTCCGTTAGAGCTTGTTTCCCAATTTAGTCCATCAAAACTATAAGTTACATATCCTGTAGTAGAAACAGCAACGAATTTACCATTGCCGTAAGCAATACTAGCCCAGTTTTGTAAACTAGAATCTTGAACTTCAATTACGGCGCCTTGCCAGGACATAGTTGTTCCGTTCCAGGTTCCTATAGCAACAGCATTACTACTATTTGCTATAGCAACAAACTTTCCTTTTCCATAAGTTATCGCTACCCATTCATTTGTTGCACTATCACCTACGTCAGGCAATGTTGTTGCTACCCACCCAATGCCGTTTATACTTGTAGCTGCTGTATCTAAGTTATTTGCTATAGCACAAAACACTCCATCGCCGTACGCACAGCTTACCCAATTTCTAGAAGAAGGCATACTGCCTTGAGTCCAATTCACCCCATCGGAAGAATAAGCCATGGTACTTGAACCGTAAAGAATAGTTACAAACTTATTCATACCGTAGGCCAATGCTCTCCAAAATCCTGATGTGGGTAGTAGAGAGTCATACCATACTAATCCATCTAAGCTATGGCTAGCTACACTGCTTGCACCTGGGCTCATAACAAATCTACCGCTAGTTCCAATTCCTTCATAGGTAAACCCAGTTATAACACCTCCTGTATCAATGCTTGTTACAGTAATTGTTATGTCGTGCTCAATAGCTTCTCCTCCAATATTAGCTCCAGTAATTGTTAATATGTCATTTTCTTCGTAATCTAGTCCGCCAAAGGTTAAGGCCACTGAGTAAGATCTGCCGGTTTTTGTTACATTAAAAGTAGCTAGTCCAACATCAGTTAATTTATTAGTGTAAGTTTCAATTGTTTCACCGTATATAGCATTAGCTTTAATAGTTGTACTTTGACTTAAAGTAGAGGCTACTGAGAACCCTGGATCAGAAAATACTACTCTTGGCTCAATTCTATAACGACTTGAAGTTGTTAACTGTGTTTTAATAATTGTTCCTGGAACAACATGGTCCCAACCAGGAGTTCCGCTTGATTCTTTACTTATTGTTGCTAATTTGTTAATAGGATCATAGCTAGTAATATATCCATATTGTCCTGTTCCTTCGCCTGATGTAATTACAATTCTACATCCTAATATTTCTGCTTCTGTACTTGGATCGTTACTAGCCAGAGTAATTGAAGTTGTCGTTCCAATTTGGGCGTTATTACCTCGTATTATGTGTCCTGCTCCAGAGGTCAGCACCTGAGCTTCAAAGACTCCGTTATCTCTAAATTCTTCTTGTAAAACGGTAGCTCCTGTACCTGAGCTAGTAAATGTATAATTTGCAGTTGTATATTCTTGTCCAGCATTTTGAAATTCTAAAATAAAAATATAATCATTTACTTCACCTGCAAACGCTGACGCAATAATAGCTTGTTCAGTTTGCGTGTTAACCTTACCAATCTGGGGTACTTCTAACGGATCACCTCCATCGGCAATCGCGCCAAATTTTCCATAAGAACTGTTTCCGTTAGTTGCTCTTATTATGCCTCCATCCTCTGAAAACATTCCTATTTGCGAATAATAGGTAAACACTGAAACTAATTCTGCTCTTCCACCATTCAGAACATGACAGCCTACACCATCACTAATGACCTGGGTAAAGTCATTGCTCACAATAGATTTATTGCCGCCGTTATGTATGGCGCCATCAATTTTTTGTCCTGTAGCTGCATATCCAAATGTAGTACAATTTTGTACATAACAACTTCTTGTTAAAATCCAGGTTCTGTTATCATCCGGTCCCCATCCTGGGTCTAAACTCACATAACTTCCGCCACTTGGTCTTTGATAAGGTTCTAAACCAATATTAGCTTGCAAGGTGCCTTCTAATCCGAGCATAGTCATGTTTCTAATACCAGTGGCATCTCTTACATAGAACATATCTTCAAGATAAGAACCTTTTACTGCATTAGAATAATACCTAGCAGCTAAGACTGATTTATAATTACCAGGATAGGTAACATCATAGATAAAAGCTTCAATATAACGTTTTGTGTCTCTTCCACATCTGTCTTGATCAAATACATAGCTAGGATAAGAAGATGTCATAAATGCATTTATTTCTGCAATTAAAAAGTCTTTATTTGCACTAAGAGCAGCAGCAGCCGATAAGGCAGATACTGAAGTTGTAGCAGTGTTAGTTCCATAAACAGCAACAGTAGATCCGACATTGCCTACTTTATAATTAATATAAGTTTTAACATCTGTTATTAAACTTAGTACTTTATTAATGTTAACAGTTAATGCACCAGTATTTGATACATTTTGACTTACTGTATTGCCAACAGATTTAATTATTGTTGTACCAGTAAGTAAGTCAGACATAATAAATTCTAATCTATTCAGGCAAGCAATAGTATAACTATAATCATTGGCTAATGCAGCTATAGGTTCATTAGCTAAAATTCTTGCTGACCTTAATTCTTCACCTACAACAGCAGTTCTTGCAGGAATAATTATAGGTAAAATTTCGTAGTAATCTCCGGTAGAAACTTTAATTGTAGTGGTTCCAGTCCAGCCATCATCTGCTTTTTCGCAGGCATATCTAATTGTTCTAAAAGGTTTAAAATAATTTATACCTCTATTAGGATCTGTATCATCATCAACACCATTAGTTCTTACATGAAATACTCTATTAATGTTCCCCCAGGTTTTATAACCAATATCACCATCGTCATTTTCAATAACTAAAAGTTGATCTTGTTCTCCAATCTTCACCCTAGCAGGACCATAAGAGCTTAAATCTCCTATAATTGTGCTGCCATCGTTTCCTACATCATCTCTGCTTAAATTATAGGTTAAAAGGTCTCCAGGCTTCTTTAATCCTGCATAAACATCACCTTGAACAAACACATCCCAATAGTTATATCCACTACCGTTGTCACCTGGGAAGCTGTTAATAGCACTTATATGAGCTATGTTTGATTTATAAGTAGTTCCTAAATATACTACAAGGTCATTTAAATCATAAGAAACTGGATAGTCCCAAGATCCTCTAAATGTTGAGCTAGGTACAAGCAAAGTCCAATTAGAATTATCTAAATAATCTATTGAGCTACCATCCTGATTAGTATCTGTTAAACTTACAAATAAGTTTGCTCCCCTAAGAACTACATCACCTTTTTTGTAAGTACCGGATGTGCTAAAATCACCTTTAAAATTATACCCTTGTAATTGTACTTGCCAGGTTGGATTTCCATCAGGAAACAAACTACTTACTCCTGGAATACTATGATCTAATGGAGACACATTAATAGTAGCTACATAAAGATAGCTACTATAACGAACAACATCTCCTACACCGTAATAAGCAGTTTGGTCATAGTCTCCTCGAAAGTTATTTCCATAAAGATACAAAGTAAATTTTGTAGAATCAAATTGATTAACAATTGAACTACTTGTATGTTCGTTAGTACATCTCCAGATACTTCCACCGTATTTTACAAGATCATTAAGCCTATACCTTGTAATAGGTGTATGAGAACCAGCATAAGTAAAATTTTCTAAAAATAAAGTCCAGGTCTCTCCTGTACTATCATCATTGCCATCATTATTTCCAGCAATAATACCTTGTGCTATTGACGGACTAGTATGCTCTAATATACAACGGTACTGATTACTATTGTAAAGAACAACATCGCCTTTTTGGTACCTAGTATTGATCTGCCAATCGCCTTTAAATCTTATTCCTATAGCAAATATAGTCCAATTAGATTCTGACTGATTAAAATATTGAGTCCCTGCATGATCCGTTAAGCAAACATACAGAGTTCCTCCTGCATTAATAATAGATCCTGCTGTATAATCTTGATAACTTTGCCAATCTCCAAGAAAAGTAAAACCATCTGTCATTCTTTCAAATGCAGGTGTTGGACTGGTATCTGCGGAATCAGCTAGAAAAGTTTGTCCGTCATAAAAATTAGTAGAAACGTGTCTTCTTACACAGGTCCAACTTCCACCGCCATAGAATACTATGTCATCTAAAAAGTACTCTGTGTTAGAATTCCATATTCCGCGCCATCTAAAGCGCAATCTACTAATTTTAAACTCAGCCATTATGTTTTCCTGTACTTATTCAATATTTATAATTCTTCTTCGTAGGTATATTTTTGCGCAATTCTAGCAATAAAACTACCATTTTCGTCTATGTAATAATACATAGACCTTGTGTCCCAACGATATTGACTAAAATACAAGTTGTCATATACAATATTATGATTCTCATCTATGTTATCAACATAGTCAACACCATATTCGAATTCGCTGTAATCTTCTTCCGCTGGACCGTTATTGTTTACTACAATAAGTTCGTCTGGTTGTAATGTATTATACTTTCCAAAATATAAATCACCTTCTTTTGTTCGTCTTAGCCCATAAAAATATTTTGGCGCATCGCCTAGTAATGTAGTTTCATCAAGTCCAAATAAGTAATTATTCTGTGCCATCGTTTATCCTTTAAACAATTTCAGCATAGCTTACTACTACATCTACGCTGCCTGGTTGATCACTTACTAGTCTAAGAGCACAATTTTCTGCTAGTATAAGTTTTTCACCATTAGTTACTATTTTTAATGAATTGTAAGGAGGTATAACAATGCCCTTCACCCAATAAGCCTCTGTACTGCTTGCATCAACAACTTTAACATCTACAATTACATTATCATCTGTGACATTGGCTGCATTACAACCTAAAATTGTAAATCTGTTGTTTGAAATCGTGTTCACAACGTCGACTGGTGTAAGGCCTACGCCTTTAACAACTTTGGTTCTAAAAAAGGTTGCCATATTTCATCCAAAAAAAGCTTGTCTTGTATTTATTAAAAATAAAATAATAGCTTTTTAGTTAACGGTCTAGGCCGTTTATTATGTAAATGTTTTTAGTAGTTGGAACACTACTACCAAAATGTATCCAAGCACCTGCTGCATAACCTATAGGATCTTGCAATATTTCATAATTTACATTGGCCACCTGTATGACATTTTCAACTATAACTAAAAGTCTTTCTGCGATTTCACTAGCAGTTAGTGACAAAGAAGAGCCTTCTTTTTTAAAGTCAAAAGGGTTTATGCTTAAAGGTCCAAACATATCACCACCAGAATGAGAAACAAAAGATTGGAATGATAGCGTGCTCGGTTCTTTAAACTTTATCGTACGCCAAATTGCGTTACCTGTAGAGCTATTTCCTTGATATGCTTCTAGTTCATTTGAGTCTGAGTTATAACGTATCATTCCTTCTATAGAAGTTACTGGACGGTCGGCAGTTTGCCCTTTAGGAATAAGCAAACTAATTTTACCATCCATAGTAACTCGACCATCAGTTTCTACACTAACACTTTGATCTTTAACATTTCTAAAATTAAGCTGACTCTTTTTCAGAAACTTCATTAACCTACTCGCATAGAACTTACTGTTACAACTAGTCTATTATTAGCAGACGGTGTTGCTATTAAATAATCACCTGTAGTTAATACTAACTTTTCTGTATCAAACGTAAATGTCTCGCCTGCTGGAACGGTTAAACTATTAACTAATTTCATTGTATTTCCAGTATCTTGACTGTATGCAGATAAATCTAAATTAGCATCATTAGAATCAACATTACAAAATATTAAACAGGTAACTGCGTGTTCTTGTACATCGGTTACAAGTGTACCTGGACAAGTGAATATTGTGGTTCCTCCTGTTAATAATGCTGCGTTACGAATTGCCATTTTCTTGTCCTTAAAATATCATGCTAAATCCCAAGGCTCTACGTCTACTTACTAACTCATCACCTGCTGTAGGGTTAGCAAAGTATAGACCAGTTTTGCCCATACCTAGTGTAGATTTGCTATAAAGGACATTATAATTACTGTTGGTACTAGGAGTAGAAACCTGATTATCTAGTTGTAAAACTCCAGTAGTTTCTAAATCAGAACTTACTTTTACTTTTCCAGTTCCACTAGGATCAAGTTCAATATTTCGATTAGCTACTCCAGTTACGCTAATAGTAGCATTTGCTCCGCTACTAGAAATTTGAAGAAAATCGGTACTTACAGGAATGCTAAGATTATTAGAATCAATTTTAGCCCTCTGAGTCCCATCAACTTTAAAGTTAATATAGCTAGGATTGTTTTGGCTTAAAGGATCAGTGCTACTAGCATCAAATACTCTAACTTCAGTGTCATCATTTGTAATATGAGTAAAGTTTGCATAGTATAATGCAGATGTTACATAGTCTGCCAAACCTTGTGTATTAACTAATGCATCCTTAGCTGTATCATTGTTATATAAAATAATTTGTCCTGTAGCAGGAGCATATTGACCGCCTGCTGTATGTCCGACAGGGTAGTCTAAAATATTTTCTTCGTAATTATTTGTTCCTCGAACAGTTACTACACCAGTACCTTGATTTATCAAATATAAGTTATCGTTATTAGCAACTTGAATACTACTAACATAAAGTCCAGCTCTATTCCCGCCTATTAATAGTTCAAATGAACCATTTATTAGTGCATAGGCGCTGTTACGATGATTAATGTTTTCATTAAAATAAAAGCTAGCATTTCCATTTCCACGTATAATATCAAACCCGCCGTTGCCGTCGCCTGGTAGAGTGCTATTGCTATTACCATCTGCTATAGTGATTTTTTGATCACTAACATAAAGCTGCGTAGATTCTACCTGTGTTTGGCTACCATAGATCCAAAGGTCACCGTATATGTTAACTTTACCTAACCCAACAGACGTAGGACCTCTAGTATCTAAATCAATATCACCAGATTGCTTTACAACTACTTTATAGTTGCCGTCACTTACATTTAATACTTTTACGGTCATTTTAGATTTGTGTTAATACTATTAAGGTCTCTGTTGAATCGTCTTGTAATACCCATTTATAGTTATTACCATTAAATGCATGAGCTTTACGTCCGCCTAGTTTTCTTAAAGGCACAGAAGTTCCTCCTGCTGCCACTCCTACTAGACTAGCATCTCCGTTATTTGCTGGAACTACTGCATCAGTAAGACTACAAATTGCTGTGGTAGCACCGTTATCACTGCTACATTTGAATCTACGGGCACCTTTTTGTTTTAAAATATAACCTTCATAAACAGATCCACCTGTTTTAAATCTGATTGGTAAGTGGGGAGTAGAGGCGTTACCTGTAGGACCGAAATATTTTTTGCTTATTTTATTTGCCATTTTATTTTCTCCTTGACGTTCTAGGTCTATGCTTGGCAAGCATAAGTCATATCGACAATGTATTTATAAGAAATAACAAAGGGCGCACTTGGCGCCCTTAGTAATCAAACTATTTCTTCTTTGTTGATTAGAAGAATGTTGGATTAGATACTGTTACTGTTCCAAGATAATCCGCAGCATTACCTAGAGAGCTTGCAGTATTTGTTAGCTCAACATAACCATAACGTGTCATAAAGCTAACTACTGGCTCAAAGGTGCTAGGATCAAGAACAACACCACTGCTCATCAATGGAATGTATGGGCAGTAGAATGCAGGTGCATCACTTTCTGTTGAACCTTTGTAACCAACAAGCACTGTGTCATTGGCAGCATATGTATCAACATAAACTTTCATTGCACCGTTAAGTGTACCAGCAAACTTGGTGTTTGTTGGGGCTTCGAATGTACCTTCTGTTGTGCGAGCAAATGCACTAGTTGTAGCACTCTGCAACATTGTTAATGTTGTAGGACTTACAACAGCCCAGTTACCAGCGCCACGACGTGTACGCTGAGCGATTGTGTTACTTACGCGGTTGATAGCAACTGCAAGAGCAGCGTGCTCGTCACCAACGAATGTAGCTGTACCGCTTACAGCAGCCTGATCAAAAGCGATCTGGTTCTGTGAACCAGCTAGTGTCTTAAGACTTGCTAGAATTTCGCGATCGATTTCAGCAGTAATTTCTTGTGCTAGAGCAGCCATGATTTCAGCTTCAACATCAATACCGTGTTGAGCTTGCATATCTTGAGCAGCTTCAAATGTCCAGCGAGCGCTTAACTTACGAGTTTTCGCTTCAACTGTTTGCTTTAAGATTTGAATGCTCATTCTGCGACCAGCTTCACCTTCTAAAGCAGCAGTTACAGCAGCTTTGTCGTTAGCAGCGCCAGAATAGCCTTCAGCAATCTTAAATGGGCTTAGTGCCTCTTCACCAGCTGTTACGTCTGTACCACTTGTACTGTTAAAGCTATCAGCATAACGTACACGTAGTGTATGGATTTGACCAACTGGTCCAGTCATTGGTTGTACACCAACTAACTCGTTAGCAATAACGGTTGGCATAACGCGACGAATCACTGGAAGGATCACGCGATTTAATGTTGCAACGTTGCCGGCAGAAGTGGCACCAGCACTAGCACTTTCTGCGAGATACTTACGAGTATTCTCGAGTGTAGTTGCCATTACTGTTTTTTTAGTGCCTTGTAGGCCTTCTAAAAGAGCCTGTTTAGTCTCTGCCCAACGGCCTGTTAGTAGTTCTGACATTATATTATCTCCTAATTGTCTTAAACTTAAATTCCAGCAAGACGACGTATGTCAACAATGTTTGCGTCTTCTTTGCTGCTACTTACGCTGTTGGTTTCTTTATTGCCTGTAACTTCTTTTGCCTCAACTAGTGCCTGTTTTTTCTTCTGGGGAGCGTCGCCAGCAATTACGCTTGGCAAGTACTTTTCAAAACTATTACGTAGTTTTGTAGTATGTACGCTTTCAAGTAATTCCTTCATAATAGCCTTTTGCTGTGGAGCAAGAGGAGCTATTAGTTCATTCATAATACCTTGACGTTCTTGACTTTCCTTAAGAATTTTTACTTCTTTAACTTTGCTTTCCATAACCAGACGTGCTTCTGCTACAGCGTTTTTAGCAGTGGCAAGTTCTAATTCTTTTGTGTCTATGACCTTGAGCAAACGAGATGTTTCTGATTTTTCGTTAAGATAACTGTTCTGATATTCGCTTGAAAATGCTTCAAACAATTTGCGACCGAAGTCATTACGACGAGCACTTTCAATGTCTTCTTTCAGTTGACCAATTTCCTTTGTAAGGGTTTTTTCAACTGTAGATTCTACTAATTGTGCTGCACGTTTTACAAATTGTTCTTTCATTTTAGCAAGTGCTTCGCGTCCTTCACGAACAAGTTTTACCTTAGTTTTTGCTAAGTCCTGCTTGTCTAAATGAAATTCTGCTATTTCTTGTGCAAGAGCTTCTACTACAAACTTTTCTAGAGTTTTAAATTTGCCTGCCATCTGTACCTGATCTTCGTGCAACTCTTTAACTTCAGCTGCAAGCTGTCTTGTAATGAATTCCTTCATTAGTCTAGCAGTCTTTCGACCTTCAACAACAACTCTTGCCTTAGCTTCAGCAAGTTGACCACGATCTTCTACAAATTGCTTGATCTCATCTCTCAGCTGGTCGCCGAGCATACGATCAATCGCTTCTACCATAACCTGTTTGTCATGCTCGTAGCGTTGTGCAAATTCTTCACGTAGTTCTTGAGTTAGCTGTGTACGGGCCTCGGTAATACGAGTATCCCAAGCTTTCTCAATGTCAGCTTTTACCTCTTCAGAAATCACATTATTCTCAAATAGTTGTTTTAGTGCATCCAACATGTGATTCTCCTATTTTTATCGGAGCTTGCCTATTATTGATAATAGGCTCTCTTTGAGATATTTTTGTGCCTTAGGATCGTCTTTGACCTCTTGCGCTATACGCAAGCTACGATAACCATTACGAGTATTCATAAGGTGTTCGTATATTGGTGTAGGGTACGCTCCAGGAGCACTTGGTTGAGCTACCACATCTATTGTGATAATCTCGAAATCTGATACTTCACCGGAACCGTCCTCTCGAACGTTCCCGGATCCGCGACTGCTTACTCCTAACTTCACACTGCTTTCTAACATAGTTTTCACTAGGTTGCCCATTGGTGTTGGTAGGATTTTTAATTTTCCATAACCGTCTGCGCCTTCCATCCACATTTTTGTGACCATATGGCACACGCGGTCAAGGTTAATTCTTAGGTCATCTGGATGATCTACTTCGCCAAGAACTGAATATCCACCTTCAATTTGATCGTTCAGGGTTTTGACAGCCCTGGCGATTTCTTTCGCAGGATAAACACGCTGATTCTGATTCCTTTTGTCACCTTGAATGAAAATCCCTGTCATATACAAGGATTTTCCATTGTCAGTACCGTCGGACTCAACGACCATTTTAGCTTGGTCGAAACTCAGGTTTTCACGAAGATAGTTCATCTATTCTACCTTACTTGGCACGCTTAGGAGCACCGTTCATTAAACTACCGGCGCTTTTGTCAGCCTGCTCTTTTCCTAAGCCATTTGGATATGTTGGCTCTTTATGTTTAAATGCTGTCTTTCCAGCATTTCCACCTGGAACATTAATGTTTCCCATATTGTCCTCTTTTGGATTTCCTTTGAAAACACTACTTCCTTTTAGGTGTCCTTTGTTGGCTTCTACTGGACCACTTTCTGTGCCACCCTTAAGGTTAGCAACTGTGCCACCCATATCGTTTTTACCAGCTACGATACTTTTTGTGTTAGCACCATTGTCGCCCATTTTGCCATAACTTGTATAATCTTTGCCGCCTACTTTCTCTACGTATTCACGCATAAAGTTGTCTGTTTCGAAACTAAGATCATCTTCCTCAGAATCCATATCCATGCCCATGTCGTCTTCACCGCCCATGTCCATGTCGTCTTCACCGCCCATATCATCCATGCCTTCTTCACCGGACATTAGAGCTTCAAATTCTGATTTTAATTCATCAAGTGCATCTTCAAGGTCAACTACACGATCTTCTAGGTCGCCTTCGCCACCCAGATCATCTTCTTCACCGCCCATATCATCATCGGCTTCAAGATCACCAATCATGTCATCGCCGGCATCACCGCCTACATCATCGCCAGCTTCTTCGTCCTCTCCTTCTGCAAAGCCAAAACTCTCGTCCATTTCTTCGTCGTCATCTTCGTCTTTAGCTTCATCAACGTTATCTTCGTCGTCATCTTTAGACTCGTCTTGTTGCTCATCATCTTCGTCTTCATCTTTAGCTTCATTAAAATCTTCAGCTAGAATTGTTTCGTAGATTTCACGAGATTTAGCTACTACGATTTGATGGAAAAGCTCTTTGGCTTTGTCACTTTCATCATTAATAAGATGTTCGAGCATCTGCTCGAATTTGTTTCGATCAGTCATGTTTTATCTCCTATAGGTTGCAAGGCTGTCATTATTATTTACAAAAGATTACAATAAACCGTGCTAAATGGTATATTTTTACCAGGTTTTTATTAATTGATTGAAATCTTCTATGTTAAGATGTTTAAAATTTTTTAATTCAAAGCCCGGATCAAAAAAATTATTTTTATCTACAACTCGAAAAAATTTTATGCTAGGATGGTTTCTAATTGTTTGTTCAGTTTGTCTGCGCCAGTTTCCATAATAAGTTGCAGACTCGTGTGATTTTTTATAATTTTCTGTATCTGCATAGATATTATTAACAAGCCCGTCTGGCATTCCGATATAATCAAACCCAAAAATATAAATTTCTTTAGCACCGTGACCGGCTGCAAAATTTAAAGCGGTCGGTCCACTACTCCATCCGAGACTAGGATTAAAATAATTAAATCCTTCAAATTTTTTATATTTTGTATTTGGATTGGTCCACACCTGATGTGTTTTTTGCCAACCTTTAGATTCTATTTCAAAGATCATTTTAGGATCTACAGCGATAAGATAATCCGGCTCAAATTCTCTATAAAGAGCATTACAGCCATAAATTTTACCAAATCTTTTTATTTCATTGAAGTCGAAATTAAGGCGGCTTTTTCCATTACCTAGCACAAAACTACGCATATATTGTCCTTTTTGAATAATTATGCCGCAGGTGCAGGAGGTGGTTTATACATTGATTCAATAAATTCTAAATCTTTTTCTTGCTCTAATATATGTTGTTCGCTGGCTTTGCGCAGTTCGTTAATTTGTTTTAGTGTTAGTCTAGTTTTACGAGTATCACTGCGCTTCATAACGTCTGTATCACGACTAGGATTGTAGGCGAGATCGCCAAACCCAATTGGCTGTGATTGATCTCTGTAAAATAGTTCACGCAATATCATAAAAATATTTATACCGTAGGAGCCGCAGGAGCACCCGTTGGAGCAGCTGGAGCAGCACCTGCTGGAGCTATTTCCCCTGGAGCAGCACCTACCTCAGGTGGTGCATTTTCATCAGACAGGTCATTAAGATCACTTTCTATGCCTGCTTGACTAATGCCTGCACTACGCATTTCGCCAGTTGGATCTGTTGGAGTTGGCTCTGATTTACCATTTTCTTCAGCCCATTGGCGCTCGTTTTCAGCTATCTCTTCGTCAGTTAATCCTAAAAATCTCTTAAGTGCAAAGCGTTTACTAATAAAAGGAACTGCTTGTACAGTGTTAAAGGTATTAATACGTTGTCCATCCATTTCACTCTGTCTATAGGCTGCAAAATTTAATGGCGGATTTAATTGCAATTCAAACAAAGCTGAATCTATATTAAGCCCTTTATCGTGAAGATATAATTTAAATTCTTGATCAAATATTTCTTCTAATAAGTTTTGTAAACGTTCACAGTATTTGTTGAACCTAAGCTCTTGGATATAAGCTGTGCCAACTCTTCCATCATTATAACTAGCTTGGCTATCATCGGCTCCGGTAGGTAAGTAGCTGCTAGGAATTCTTAGTCCTCTAAATAATTTATTAGTAAAATATTTTAGATCGTCTATTTCACCAAGATTAGTTCCTCCTGCTAATGTATCTACTTTACTGCCTCTACCTTCTGCTGTTTGTGGGAAAAAATAATCTTCGCCTATGCTTAATGGATTGTATGCGCTGTCTACAACATTTGTTCCACCGCCTGTGACACTAGGAATACGACGTTGATTTATTTCGTTTTTAACACGTTCCACAAAACTCATTGCTAAGTGGCTAGGCATATTTCCTACATCGATATAAAACACACGTCGTTCAGGAGCACGTTGAACACGATAGATAATAATAGCATCTTCTAACAATTCTTTTTGTTTATATACTTTAAAAATCTGTTCTAGTAAACTGTTTCCAAATGGATAGTTGTTATCTAATCCTTCGCTAAGGCTAAGATGTACAACGTGTTTTGCCTCAATTGCAACTTCATTTTGATTGTTTTGAAATCTTGTTCCAGGACTTACTGGATAAGCACTGGCTTGTCCTCTGGCAGCAGCGCCACCTGCTACATAGGCTGTGCCACGATTATTAGTATTCACTGTATTAGGATTAATTGTTGTGACCACTAAGTTCATAAAATTAGGATTTAAGTCCCTAATCACATACTGTTCAGGTTTTTTACCTTCACTTTCATTTACAATTATCTTTGTAATTTTACCAGGATCGACATGAAACCATTGTTTTGTTTCAGGATCTCTAACAAAAAATCCATCTCCGTACTTAAAAACATTTCTTATTATTCTAAATACTCTAGTATCGAATTTATTAAGTTTAGTCCATTGTTGTAGGTATTCTCGTAAAATTCGTATTTCACTTCCAGTTGCCTGAGTTTTAAATGTTAATCTAAAAGGTGTATTATTATTTTCACTAGGTTGTGTACAAAATTCTGCAAGAATATCTAGGGCAGCATTAACTTCACTGTCCATATCCATAGTGTCATATTGCAGATATCTATCAATTCTATTAGGCGCACCAGTATATACATCCGGAAGATAGCTACTATAGTTGGCTCTAGCAGGTCCAGGCTTGGCAGCATTTGACCCTAAAGGACTATATGTTCCAGGAGTATTTTCCACAGTCACCGGGGTAAAGTATTTTTTCCAACTCATTATTAAGCGCCTACAAAATTATTTTTGTTATTAGATTTAGTTGCACGAATTTGGTCGCCTAGTAGCTTACCATTTTGGTCAATTAAGTCTCTTATAGATTTATTTAATGAACTTAGCTGCTTGACTACATCATTTAAGGTAGAGTCTTTGGTAGTAGCCGCTGCTGTTTTAGATTCAGTTTTAGTTTCTGTACTGGATGTTTCTTTTTTCTCTGCTTGTCTCTGTAATCTAGCAGTTTCAGCATCACTCTGATTTTCGTCTTTTTTACCAGCAGCAGCAGTCTGTGATTTTAAATCCGCACCGAATTTTTTCATTCCAGGCAGATTAATGCTGTTTAAGTCTACTTCACCTTTGTCATTAAAAAATGGATTAGTACTATCGAGAGCTTGTTTAACTGGTTCAGGAGCAGCATAATCTATACCAGCCACACTGGCATCTCCGGGACCTGATGCAAAATCCATACCAGCCACACTAGCATCACCAGGACCTGCTGCAAATGCTGCATCATCGATCATAGATCCTAGATTGTCCTGTATATCATTAGACACTTCTGTGATACCTGCTCGCATATCGTCAGCAAACAAGTTCATATCTTCTTGTTGTTTCGTTGCTTCGTCGACACCACCCATTTCGTCAAAAGGCAGTGCATCTTTAATAGCAGATGAAATATAGTCTGTATCATTTTCTGATACTAGATCACTTATTTCTATCGGTTCAAACTCGATTCCTGACATCACATCTTCTATATCGCCTTTGATGTCATTCATTTCTAGCATCATTGCATCTTTAGCTTCAGTCACGTAGTCTGGAAGCATATCAAACATTTGATTGGCTTCTAACATTGCTAAATGATTAGCGTCAAGACGTTCTTCATTAGCGCCTTTCATAAGTTCTAGTTCTTTACGTGCTTGTTGATCAAGTCTTTCTAGTTCTAATTCATCGGCTAGACTATCTATATTCTTTATCATATCAAGCTGCTCTTGACGTTGAGCAACCTGTTCTTTGTACCTTGTTTCTATTAGTTGACTTTCACTAAGTTGATGTTCTTCTTCCTCAGTAAGCTCGCGTTCATTTTTTGCTTTTTGTAAATCGTTAACAATATTATTATGTTTTTGTATAATCTCCGAATCAATGTCTTGTTGTCTTTTCAAGGCAAATGTTGTAAATTCTTGGTTCTCTTTACTCATTCCTTGAAAATCACCTATGAATTTCTTCTGATCTTCTGTAAACTTACTCTTGAATTCCTCTTGCTGCTTACTAACTTCAATAACAGGTAATGCATCTATCAGGTCTTTATTAATTGATTCTAAATTAACTGAGAATTGATCTATGTTAACATCACCTAGGCTTTGATTTACATCTGATATAACCTTATCAAAATTGCTGCCGAATTCATCCATCATACTACCAAAAGGTAGTTTCATTTCTTCGCCAAACTCTCCAGCAGCTGATTTCCAATCTGGTTTAGGAATTTCCAAAGCGTTATCAACTGCTCTAACACTGGCCTGAGTGGCTGGTTTAGGTTCATTTTCAATTTTATTGTCAACTGCTCTAACACTAGCCTGAGTGGCTGGTTTAGGTTCAGTTGCTTTAGCTTCTTCTTTTTTAGCTGGCTCCGAAGGTTTAGTAGTTGCTGCTTCAGCTATTTTTCCTAGTTCTTTAGGCCAGTTTATAACTTCCACTTTGCTAGGTGCAGTAGAAGGTTTAACTTCTACTTTGGGTTCTGTTTTAACAGTTTGTCCTGAAACTGAAGTACTAATGTCCTTACTGATCTTGGATAAGTCAATCTGTCCTGAATCCTTAACTTTATCTAATTGTCCTTTTAAACCACCAAAAGCTTTGGCAGCTCCTTCGCTGCCCATACCTTTAGCTAATTTTATCATTTGCTCTTGAGTAAGTACGCCTTCTATACCGTGTAATTCTACTAATGTTCCTTCTCCCCAATCCTCGAACATTTTACCAGACATTCCAATACTGCCTGTATTTCTTTTTATAGTAGGACCAGTTTTTTCCGGAGGAGTTGGTGGAGTTTGCTTGCCTGCATCTGTTTTCCATTTTCCTAAAGTTTCATCTAAATCTTTACGAAATTCTTTTGACCATTCACCTAGTTTAGCCAATGATTCAAAATTAGTTTTGGCAACATTTCCCATTTCTTTAGCTATGCCACCTATTGCTATTCCTGCTGCTTTTGATGCTTCATTAAGCTCTTTACTAGCACTCCTTAGAGCGCCGAGGAACATTCCTTCAGCAGAATCGTCTGACTTGCCCTTACCAGATGCTGTTTCTGCTATTGCAGGTCGTATACCTTTGCCTGATCCTCCAAAATCTTTTTGTGCGTCTTGTAGATATTTTGCAAACTGATCTATTCCTGGACCTAACTTGTATAATGGCTTTAGCAAATATTCATTCATACCTGCTGCTGCATCTTTCATTCTAGCTTCAAATAATATATTTGTTTTAGCTATTTCATTAACCTGTTTATTATTATTGTCTTTGCCAGCTTTTTCTTGTTCTAAATTTTCTTTTAATCGTTTATTCAGCTCTGCAAAATTAGTTGCTGTTCCGCCGGATTCAAGTTCTAATCGTTTTAAAGCATCAGTGACTCCACGATTAGCCATCATATTATCGCCTAACGCCTTACTAGCTTCTCCTCCTGCTGAACCCAGTGCTATCATTTGTAATTTTGCTGGATCTTTGCTGTCGTCATAAGCAGCTTTTCTTGCTCGTTCATTGGCCGCTAATGCTGCCGACTCATTACCTTTAGCTGTAGCAAGAGCACTGTCTCTTGTTGCTGCTGCCTGTTGACTGTTTAACGCAGCTTGAGTAGCAGCTTCTCTGCTCATTATCTGCCCGGTAGCAAATACTTCTTTAAACATTTGACCTTGGCCGCGCAACTGGGCTTCATTGTACTGTTGCGTAAACAATGCTCTAGCTTTAGCTTCTGCTTCAGGACCTTCTTTAAGCCCTATAAGTTTCATCTTAGCTTCTATTTGAGCATCTTCTTGAGCCTTTTTCATCTGAGCAGCTTGTTCTTCTCGACTCTTGCCAGTTAATCGAGCCATTTCATCCATTTGTTCTGCTAACTTAGTAGCAGATTCTACAGCCTGTTTCTTGCCAGCTTCGTCCATTTTTTGGGTATAACGCATCGAACCCATTTGAACCATTAGGACTTCATTTAAATCTTTGCTGGTATATCCTAATAATTTTAAGCTATCTGCTGCTGGACTATCATGAAATTCTTTACTAAGAGTAGCAAATGCTTCAGCACCCCTTGTAACGCTGCCCCCAAGACCTACCAATGATTCGCTGTTTCTTTTTATAACATCTGCAAACTCGCTTATAGTCATACGACTATTAGCTGCTGCAATACTTAAACCCAGTAGATCTCCCCTGAACCCAGCACCCACCTTGCTGAGATCCATAAATGCGCTTTGGCTTTGTTTTAAGCTGGCTACAACTTCATTACCTGCTCCTGGAATTTTTGATAGTCCAGCCATCAAAGGATTGGTAATAGAGCCTTCTATTTTAGAAGCTAGATCAGGCCCTCCAATTTTACTGTAGTCAACAGCTGGTCCACCTCCACCGCTACGACCTATTGCCTTGGCAATAGCACGGGCGAGATCTTCTATATCAGCATCAACGACTTTAGACATATTTTTTCCAGGAAAAACTGCGTATATAAATACCTATATTATATTTATCGGATGAAATATGAATCAAAACAATCCATTAATGAAATTTTTTAGGCAACCAAAAATTTATATTACCTTGCCTAGCCGAGGGCTGTATTATGAGCCTGGATCGTTAAATGGCAGTTATGAAAACGTTCCTGTGTTTGCAATGACAGGTATGGACGAGATTATTAGTAAAACACCTGATGCCTTGTTTAGTGGAGAAGCTACAGCCAAAGTAATAGAAAGCTGTTGCCCTACTATAAAAAATGCCAAGCTTATGCCCAGTATTGATCTAGATACTTTATTAGTAGCTATAAGAATCTCTACTTTCGGTAACACCATTACACTAAGTCATACCTGTAAAAATTGTGGAACTGAAAACGACTATGATGTAGACCTAAGTGGTGTAATCGACTATTTTAAAGACTTGAAATATGTTAATACTATACAGGTCAATGAAAATTTATCGATAAAAATACGCCCTTTGCAATACGAAGAGATGAACTATTTTGCTATAGAAAATTTTAAATTGCAAAAAATGTTATACCAAACTACTGATTTAAAAGATGAAGAGCGACAACGAACGATAGATAAGATTTACCAAGATCTTAGCACACTACAACTTCAACTATTTTTAACTACAATCGAAAGTATTCAGACTGATATTCAAGTGACAAATAAAGAATTCATCGAAGACTTTTTAAGAAACTGTGAAAGGTCTATTTACGGTTTGATAAAACAAAAATTAGAAGATAATAAAGATGCTTGGTCGATGCCAAAACACGATGTTAAATGTGGAAACTGTAATACCGAAGATAAAATACAATTAACTTTAGATCAAAGTAATTTTTTCGCGTAAGGCTTCTAAAACTAGATATAGAACAAACTAAACAGCTAGTTGAAAGATTAGATTTGGAAGCCAAAGAAATTAAAGATGAAATTTATAGATTAAGTTGGTATATGCGAGGAGGTGTAACTTCTCAAGAATTGTTTCATGTTTATGGATATGAAGACCGTGCAATCATCAACGGTATTATTAAAGACAATATAGAAGCTACAAAGAAAACTGGATTAAATCTAATTTAAACGCCGCGTTGGCCAGCAGTTTTAGCTTTAGTTTGATCTCCTGTCGCTTTAACCCATAGCGATACTTCAATGGGTTCTCCTTCTGCTGCTAAGAAAACCACATTAGCTAAAAAGTTTAAAGAGAATAAATGTCCTAGTGTGGTAAAATTTTCTCCCTGGCCTTCTTCCATCCAAAGTTTTTCAGATATCCATTCTAAGGCTTTTTGTGAAAAGTCTGTGTACACCTGTGTATTCTCTCCAATTCTTTGTTGCAAGATATAGGCACCAGGACCTGTCCAATAATTAACTAATTGTAATACAGATTGAGCTCTCTGAGGAGCTTTGGCAATAAGTAAAAATCCTATTAACATCGGAACTGCTCTTGCCAAACCTGCCGAAGCTATAGATCCAGGAATACTAGCAACTAGCTGACCTCTTGCTTGATATATGGCACGCTCTTTATCAATATCTGATAAATTAGAATTTGATTTTATAGCGCCTACACTATTGCTATATCTAAAAAAGTCATTTAATACACCATAAGCTAACAATGCTGTCCATAATAACGATCCAGCAACATAACCTAAAAATTTAGTAATAGGACCAAACATCCATTTATGAAGAAAACTATCTTTCGGCAAATCATTAGCTGTTTTAGGTGTTCCTTTGATTTGACCAGTGGGAGCAGCTTGAGTAGCGTCCTTTGCATTAGGTTGAGTTTTTTGATATTCAGGGCTCTTTTTATAAGCATCAACTAGTTCGTCATCAGTCATATCACGCATGATAGGACGACCTCGTTGATCTTTTATGCCACTGTCAACCTGAGGTTTATTTTTTCCTAAATTATTATACCAATCCTTAGCAGCAGATATATCTCCAATAGAATTAGTCTTTGATAAAGTCGGTTCAACCCTAGGAGGTGCTGGAGTTTTCTTAAAAGGATTTTTAAATTTAATTGCTTCAGAAGTTACTTCATAAACTTTCATAGTTGTATATTTATTAGAGTTGAACGTAGTTCAACTGTTCTTCGCTTGCGCTCGAACGTATTTCTTCACGAAGTGATTTAATATTATCCAGATATGACAGTCACATTTTGCCCGTTAAGGGCAAAATTCGACTCCGCATTATCCGAGTACTCGAGTCACATAGCATTACTGCGTTACAGTGGCGGTCGTCCGGTACCACGAGCAGCGTTTTTATCACGACGGCAGGAGCATACACCTATGCTATCAAGCATATGTCCGTTAGGGAATTACCCTTCTTTTGGCCTTTTAATCCTTTTCAAACAACCAAACAGTAGGTCTTAAACTGTCTTCATCTCCGAGAGGTAGTGGTTGAGTTCTTGCTACGGCGGCAAGATTCCATCCCTGTGATACGATTGTCCAGGTCTAGGGCGCACGAAATTAGCCTGCGCTAGCTTTTAACCGTTTAATTGTTTGCCTTTGATGTGTGAGCCATGAACACGGACCTGAATGTGTCCGTTATAGTAGTCGTCTGATTCTAATACACGCCTGGAGAATTGCTCTCTTGCCTCAATATAACTACACTCTGCCTTGGTTTTACAAAAATAAAGTATGTCTCTACGAAATTTATCTGTGCCTAGCTGTGCTACGTCTGCCTGTAGTTGATCGTTGGATCCATAATAGTCCTTCCAATCACTTTCTACCTTGCCTCTGATGCGTTTCTTTCGCTTGTTACCATTTTTTAATTTGACTACACGAACAGTGGTCTTGGCGAACTTGGCTAATTTTTTGCCTATGTATTTTCTATTGTTGGTTAAATT
>Ga0172372_10000309_pt1 | contig 76654 bp, 93 predicted proteins | sample LakKiv5m_2_FD_114544 | JGI IMG/M metagenome (GOLD analysis project Ga0172372, IMG submission 114544) | Freshwater microbial communities from Kabuno Bay, South-Kivu, Congo - kab_092012_9.5m | ecosystem: Environmental > Aquatic > Freshwater > Lake | place: Democratic Republic of the Congo... | reverse complement strand
CACTTGTTCCGTCTGTTCCTGAAGATCCTGAGCTTCCACTTGTTCCTGAAGATCCTGAGCTTCCACTTGTTCCTGAAGATCCACTAGATCCACTTGTTCCTGAAGATCCTGAGCTTCCACTTGTCCCCGAAGATCCACTAGATCCACTTGTTCCTGAAGATCCACTTGTTCCGTCTGTTCCTGAAGATCCTGAGCTTCCACTTGTTCCCGAAGATCCACTAGATCCACTTGTTCCTGAAGATCCACTTGTTCCTGAAGATCCCGAGCTTCCACTTGTCCCCGAAGATCCACTAGATCCACTTGTTCCTGAAGATCCTGAGCTTCCACTAGTTCCATCTGTTCCTGAGGATCCACTAGTTCCTGATGCCCCAGAAGATCCGCTAGTTCCGTCCGTTCCCGAAGTTCCAGAAGATCCATCTATACCAGATGTTCCGCTGGTTCCTGATGTTGTTCCTGACCCACTCCCTTGTGCAGGGTACAAATAAGAACCAACATAGTCACTTATTTTAATATAGACTGGTATTGGGTTTACTACTGGTTTAACATTAGTAACATAGGAAGGAGTAACACTATTATCAAAATATAATACTTCGCCAATATTTCCTGGTAAAATAAAAGGTGTCGTTACTATTCTACCGAAGGGCCTAACGTTTATATTTCCCGATTCGGGCTCATCTATCGATGTTATAACTCCGAATGCTTTTTCTACCTCTGTTAATGATGTTGTGTCTACTATATCAAAAACACCGTAAATGTCTAAATAAACAACTTGGCCTACATTAAATAGTGAATATGTTGGATTGGGGGAAAAAACGTTCGTATAGCTAGCTTTAACTATGTTTCTAAATTGAAATCTGGCTAACGCATCATCTATCCAGTATCCATTTTCGTCTAGATTTGGGGCTAGTGCAGTTGCTATTAAAGCCGTTACAGGAGCACCATCTTCGGATACCTCAAATGTTATTCCATTTATACCCTCTGTTGGGTAGTTATTACCGGATACTGTGTAGTCACTTACTAGATTATAAAGATCTACATCTTTTAAAGTTACGTCTACTTCTAAGTTATTGATAACATTAATATCGGTTATCGAAAAAGCATTACCATTAGGCTGTAAAAACCACATGCCTACTGTTAGATCGTTAGCATCAAAAGTAAAATTAGGCTCCTGTGATGTAGGAGTTGCTATTAAATTTAATGTGCAATCAAAACTTGATGGAAACCCGTCCCAGACACTAGATGGATTATTATAGTAACTATTAACAGTAACTGATCCGGGCTCGACGCTTGCGATCATAGTTACTGGTAATCTGGATATTTGAGGCATCTAATTTTTATTTTTTAATAGTATATTTATCCCTTAATTTTTTATTAATGTCAAGGATTAAATGAAAATATTATTCGTAGGGAAATTCCAAGTTATATAGGCATAAGTTCCGCTTCCCCCTAGGTTTGTTAGATTAACCCCGTATATTATAAATGAGTTGTTATCCTGTAAAACATAGTTACCTGCTCTGGCTCCTGTTATTGTTCTAGATATGTATTTACTTGAAGCTTGTGCATGTGTTTGTATGTCTAAAGCAGGAACTCCTAGAGGGTGTGCTATTGTTATCTGTGTACCACTGTTTCTAGTAAATAACCATCCTCCTACACCTGAGGTGATAGTGTTTCCTGCAGCGTCATTTGCAGCAGGGAAAGGTGTTACAGAATCAACGTTACCAGAGCCATCAAATTGTACCTTTAACACGTACTTGGCTATCGGTCCAGCAGGCCCAGTAGCACCAGTAGTACCAGTAGCACCAGTAGTACCTGCTCCGGTTGCTCCGGTTGCTCCTATAGGACCTGTTCCTCCTGTAGGACCTGTTCCTCCAGTTGGTCCAGTAGCTCCACTTGGTCCAGTAAAAGCTATTTGTGAAACAGAAAGAATAATAGATGGTGTTAAAGGTGGCTGAGGGGATCCTAAAGCTATGCTATTTAAGTTAACACTAGATTCAGTAGAGCTCCAATATATTTCAATGTAATCATTCTGAGCAAGATCCATAATGAAACTACTAGTAAAACTGTTGGCTGTTCCTGATGTGATAGAAAATCTTGCGTTGCTGTCTGCTACGTTAGTACCATTTTTTGCAATCCACACATCTACTGGACATGTAGAACTTGTGGAGAATTGTATAGTGTATTCTATATTGTATGTCCCGTCTACACTTACTGTGGCTTCAGTATTAGAAACCATGTTAACACCATAGTTGTTTATGTCACTATTATTAAATGTAGCTGTGTTTATTGATGTAAGATTAGTTTGATCTGAGCTAGACCAAAATCTACCCCATACTGCAATGTTACCTCCAGGTCCAGTAGCTCCGGTTATACCAGCAGTACCCTCCAGTGAGAATATATTAAATCCTGTATCACTGTTAGTTACGTCAACTGTACCAGCACCTCCAGCTTGGTAAGAGACCTTAACCCAATATTCGTCTCCTATATTTGCGTCTATTATACCAGTTACTGTTACTAGATCATAAGGTATATTGTTACTTCCAGTAACATCTTCTAGTGTGGTAAATCCTCTGAAGTTAGTTATCTCAACGGGTGAAGTTGTTCCTCTCCAGAGACTTGTAGATATAAAGCTATCTCCTCCAGTGGCAGCGTGTTCTAATCCAATTTTATAACTAAGAAAGTATTGTCCCTCTACTAAAGTTTCTATATATGTTCCAGTAACACCAGAGCTTACAAAATCCCCAGTAGCAAATGTATTTGTATCAATAAGGTTTGTTGTGTCGAATCTTACCGGTATTATTGCTCCTGAACTTAATGATTGTGCAGTACTAAATTTACTTAAGTCTGCATAACCTAATGGTGCAGGAGCTCCCGTCGCTCCAGTAGTTCCGGTCGCTCCAGTAGGTCCAATAATACCAGTGGCTCCAGTGTCTCCAGTAGGTCCAGTTTCACCGGTAGGTCCAGTTTCACCTGTTGCTCCTGTTGCCCCTGTAGGTCCTTTTATGTTGTATTGAAGTGACCAAACACCTCCAGATTTTTCATAAACGTCCCCGTTATTTCCATCTAAATATAAATCTCCATCATTTCCTAATGATATACTAGGAGCTCCTGCTCCTACGTGCCAATTTGCTCCTGTAGGTCCAGTAGAACCAGTAGAACCAGTAGAACCAGTCGGTCCGGTTGCACCAGTCGCTCCGTTAGATCCTGCTGCTCCTGCAGCTCCTGTAGTACCGGTAGGTCCAGTAGCACCAGTTACTCCTTGTGCTCCGGGAGATCCTTTTGCTCCGTTAGCTCCGGTAGGTCCCGTAGGTCCTGTGTCCCCTGTAGGACCAGGTACACTTGAAGCTGCACCAGTAGCACCTGTTTCTCCAGTAGGTCCCGACGGACCTGTAGGTCCTGTATCTCCTGATGGTCCAGTGACCCCGGTAGATCCAGTAGCACCTGTTGTTCCTGTGGGTCCTCCTCCTGGTCCTGTTGGCCCAGTAACCCCTTGTGATCCTATGATGGAAGTCCAAGCTCCAGTTCCATTAATTCCCCCTGTCATCGAGCCTGTAGTGGCGCTTACTGGTACAGTTCCTGACACCGTTACTATATGTCCATTTGCAGTTGCTCCCAGACCAGGAACAGCCTTTATTGTCACTGTGTTTAATGAATATTCAGCTAAACAGGGTCCAGATGGATTTGATGCTATATTATCTACAACAGATTGAGCTGTTAGTGTGTTATTAATATTCCAAGAAGCTTGTCCTGCTGTTACCCCGTTATATAAGACAGCGATTGTTTGTCCGCTAGCGCCAGTAGCTCCTATATCAAAAGAAAAAGAAGCCTGCACTTCTCCGAAGCTAAGAAATGCTTCATAATCTCCCCCAATAAATCTTATTTGCCCAGGTATACCAGGTTTTAGTGATTCATCCGTATATGTTCTATCTAATATTAATCTTAATCTTCCCCCCGTGTTAGAAGATCCAACTAAAAGATTTCCTCCTGCAAAAATGTTATTAGTTGTGCTTAATCCGTTTGCTGTTATTTCTCCGTTGCTTCCTCTTAATTGAATAGAATAATTTCCAGATACTGGTAATCTTAAAATGTCTGCAGTTATAGTACCAGTAGTAATTTTTCCCGTAGGAAAGTTTAGAGTTTTATCTTGTATAGAAATACCAAAAGCCCTATTGATCAGAAGTATAGCTTCTTGTAACTGAGCAAAATTAGCATTAGCAATTGAGTTATTGGCTCCTATAGTATTGGATGCCAACAGCTGTTTTATTGTGATCTGATTGAGTTCCTTCATCCCGGAATATTATGTTTAGAATATATATCCGGAATTTAAATCTCAATCTAACTTAGAAGCGTTTCAATCTCCTTATAAAAATTATTGAATTTAGTTGGATAAAAGGTTTTTAGCTCCTCTATTTCTCTATTTGATATCTGATACCTGTCTTTTATAAAGTTTATTACTTCCTCCTTATATTCTTTTTTCTTTTCATCTTTCTCTTTCTTTTGAGTCTTTGTCCATATCCAAGGCGGAACAGTTTTATGCTTACTGGTTATAAAAACTTTCCAAAAATCAACAACCTTATCCGGATTTATCTTTATGTTATTAAAAGAATTTGCTTGTAAAGGATAAGCTATTGAACATATCCTGTTAATCATAAATAAATTTCTAGATTTGTCCCTATCGTTTATTTTATTCCACGATTTAGAATAAAAAGATTTTATTATATCAAATGGATTATTCATTAGTTAAATAGTTCAAATGGATCAAATCCTTTAGGTGGCTTAGCTTCACTAGCCCATGGTGATTTTTCAATCATTTCTTTTTTATCCATATTTAGCAAAAGTCTTTCCTTTATATCTAATTCCTGTACATGATTTCTTAATCCCTCTACCATATTTCTAGGCAGTGATCTTGAATTTAGCCAAACCAATCTAGCATTCTCCTCATAGAATTTTTTAAATTTCTCTCTATTTTCTGAATTATCCGTTTGTGAAACAAGTCTCAATGATAATCCAGATATCCAGCCTAGAAAGTCGTCATTATCCCAAAGATACTCCATGGAATAATCTCTCCATTCAGACTCTAGGTAAAGCCCCCATATTTTATTAGCTTTCCCTTCTGCTATGTTAGAATTTTTACCATTTTTAGTTTGGTGAGGAAATACCCCAGGAACATCATCCTTTTTATCTCCCATTAGGATTTTCTTAAAAATATATTCTTTTGTGTTGATCTTTTCCAAAGTACACGAAGATAATAGTTTTTCCATTTTTGATGAATTAGAACCAGACATAGGATCCACATCAAATATAGTGGTTTCTGTTTCTAACTCACCTTTCCAGTTTTCAGAAACTATTAATTTGTTGTTTTTGGAATTACTGTTCCATATACCCACCCACGATAAATCATCGTACCTAACAAGTTGGTGCATATCCTTGTCACCACTTATTACTATTACAGATTCTCCCTTTTCTGATAGGTGCTCGCACCATGCCCATATCAAGTCATCTCCCTCCGCTCCTTGGTACGAACTATAAATAAAACCATTAGATTCTAAATATTCAGAAAATTCATCCATGAGTTTAAAAAAAGATCCCCAATCTACACCTTCTCCTTTTACTCTGCTTTCTTTATATACACTCCTGGTAATTTTATAATCTTTTCTCCATGATCTAGAGTCTTTACAAAATATCACTTGCTTTACATCAGGTATCTGTTTTAAAGCATAACACAAGTCTGTAATTACTTTTCTTACAAACATATTTCTTTCGGCATCTGATGATAAAATGTCACCCGGATTCTTTGATCCAAATCCAGAAAATATACCAAAGGTCTTATGGAAAATATAGTTTCCATCCACACAAACTGTTATCATTAAAAATCTTCGTTAGTTATCATTATATCATAGTCAAAAAAACCAGAAAAATCCCTTCCGTCAGCTAAAAATCTTCTTCCGACGCTATCTGCGTCATTTCTTCCCTCTAATCTTTTTCTCCTAATCCCCGCCGAGGGATTCAAATAAATAACAAAAGATTCTTCCCTAAATGATTTAGGTAAGCTTTTAATTCCTGCAGGGCTTAGTATAAAAAGATTTTTTACCGAGAATTCATCTTTAGATATTCCGTACTTCCATCCATTAAATTCTTGGAGCTCTAGAAAAATATCGGAATTAAAATTGAAGAAATTCTCATCTCTGTAGTAATAATCTACTCCTTCCAACTCTCCATCTCTAGGAGGTCTGCTAGTAAAAGATACTCCATATTCGAATCCCCTCTCTACCATTTTTTTTCTTAAGAAGTCTTTTCCTGATCCTCCGGGACCTACTATGATTATCTTTGCCTTCATGTTATTATTGTATATTATATTAAGCATTATGTATAATTTACGTATTAAATGCCTAGTATACTTATCATTTATTTACTATTTGTTGTAGAGAAAATATACAAGCAGATAGACTAAGTGCTGGATCTATAACAAGGTTTCTTTCAGATTGATACTTAGCAACGGTAATTATAATAGCTGGTATTGTATTCATCTTATCTGGACGTTTTTCAGATATCCAGTTTATAAATTCAGATCCAAGAGAAGATAGGACCTCATCCACTTTACCTGAATATTGACCCATGATTAAGCTATAGTTTTCCATAGGTCCTTTAGAATTAAATATTATATCAAATATCTCTTCATTATTCCAGACAACCTCATTTATTTTTTGTTCAGTAAGATCTGTAACACCATCTATATTCCATCTTTGTATAGTGTTCAAAACTGATCTCATATCGGGGAAGTATTTTTTAGTAAAACTCTCCAGAACATGAATGTCATGATTTATTCCCATAAGATCTAATATTTTACCAACTCTATCCTTCCATTGAGATTTTATTTCGTTTTCCTCGCCTTTATCAATAGGATCAAAATCATATGTTTGGAATCTTGATCTGATAGCATCAGGAATTTTATTAATATAATTGCACGTAGCTATAAATCTGGTAGTCTTTGCATATTTCTCTATAGTTCCTCTTAAAGCTTTGTAAAACTGATCTGATGCTCCGTCAAACTCATCTAGAACAACTATCTTTATCATATTTTCTCCGTCTAGTATAGAAACGGTAGAACAGAAGTCATGTATTTTTGTTCTTATTGTTTCAACTGAACTTTCGTCAGATACATTTATAAATATGTGCGGATGTCCTTTTATTAGAATTTTAGCCATACTGGTTTTACCAGATCCAGGAGATCCCGATAATAATACATTTTGTTGTAGACCATCATCAAAGGAAGCCTTTATCCTTTGTGGAAGTATCATATGTTTTAATTCCCTCGGTCTTAATTTTTCAGTTAATAGTTCTTGTATCATTTAATATTTTTTAATATTCTTTCCATCTCAGCATCAACAGCTATCTGAGCTATTCTTTTATACTCTGCTCTTATAATAGATTTCTGCTCTTCAGTTGCAGATCTCATGTTAAGAGACTTAAGGTGATTCCACTTAACCATTGCTGAAGCTCTATATCTTTCACAATTGGTTAATTGTGTTTTTTTACATTTTATAAGGACTTCGAGTATTTTATCCTTAGTAGGGTTAGACATTATTCCAAGTTTTTTATAACCTGGTATTTTTTTCAAAGAGATCTTGGATGCTATTTCTTCTATATAGCAACCAAATTTTTTGTAAAAATCATCTCGACTTTCTATTATTTTTTTTCTGCCTATTTCTTTGTGTCTCTCATTTAGTATTTTTATTCTTTCGGGATTTTTTTTATTGTATTGGATAGAATATTCTTTTTTGTATTTTTGATTTTTTAAACCCCATTCCTTAGATTTTTTCTTAGTACATTCAGCACATTTATGAGCCTCTTCCTTATAAATATAAAAATTGGTCTCTCCGTGAATTTTACATACACCTTTTAAAAATTTTGTTACCCTAACCTCCATATATTAAAATTTAAACTATTTACATAAACCTCTCATATCGTCTGCTAAATCTTTATCATTTCTTATTTCTATAAATCTTGGTAAAAACAGAGACCAATTATCATTTTTGTCGTTGATAATAACATTATACTGGATAGCACAAACTTTACCAATCTGTGAATCTGGATTTTCACTAAGATCCTTAAGATCTTGATCTGTAAAACCAGCTCCTACTTTTACTTTAACTGTGCCAGATAAATCCTCACAATAGAATCCCCCGATAAATCCTTCCCTCTTTCCTTCTCCAGGGTACCATCCAGTAATTATTAAATCGCAATCGTTAACCTCCTTGAGTTTAATCCAATTCTTAGATCTTTTACACTCATATACGTGTTCTGGGTTTTTAAGAATTACCCCTTCGCCACCCCGGGCAACTATTTTATTATAGTAAGCGTAGATGTCTTCTTTTTCTGTAGTCAAGAAAGAATCTGCAAGTGTAAGAGAAGATGTGTTATACGTATTAAAAACACCCTCTAATGTGCCTCTTCTCACATCAAAAGGTATGATTCCTTTGCCATTTTTTAGACTATCTGCATCCTCTAGATCAAAAACGTTATAAAGAAGATCATCACCGATAGAATCCGAAGGTTTACCCTTTAGCATTTGTGTTACTTTACCAGAAACACTCTTTCTGTTTAGATCAGTAAGTTCGCCGTCGAAAAACCATCCTCCTTGTAATCCTGAGTTCTTAATTAAGATCAAGCACTCGTCTGCGATCTTTTTTAAATATTGATTTGGTATCTCATTGAATGCTCTAGTGTAAAACTTTACTTCTTCTCCAACAACTAATGCAATTACTCTTACTCCATCATATTTTTCTTCACAGACTATGGAATCCCATTTTTTTATTTCGTCTTCGTCATCCTGTGCAAGCATTAAACTGGGATCTGGTATAACCTCCTTATTAAAAGCTTTGTTTATTAACTTAGCTCCGATACCTATGTTTAATCTTTTTGTTAAAACTTTAGACAAAATCTTTCTTTCCTCCTCTGAAAGCGGATAGCAGTTAACCAATTCGAATGCTTCCTCTCTTAACTTGTCATTGGCAGCTGGTGCTTCAAAAAGCTTTCTAGTGAGATCTTTAAACCTTTCAAAAATATCTTCAGTCTCTAAGATATATGGAGAATCTGATAGGACGGGAAGTTTATGTAATTTAGTAGTGAGAAATGGATCAAGGGAAACCTTGAGTAGATATTCTAGTTCTTTAGAATAATTGTTTTTTATAAGATCCTGTTTAATTTTTTGTGATCCGTTTCCTGTTGCATTTTCTATCTCTAACAGGATTCTAAGTTCTTTCTGCATTTATATGTTTTTAGCTAATATAGAAAATCGATTTTAATAATAAAAAGGATTTAAATATTATACTAAAAAACTAAATAAGTTTTCGATTATACTGCTGCTTCAGCTCCCCCTGCTGCTTCATCTCCTGCTGCTGCGTCTCCTCCTGTCGCTCCTGTCGCTGCAGATTTTCCAGATTCTTCAGCTTTTTTTACGTATGACTTATTTAATTGTATATCATCGTATGATAAATCTAGCCATCTCTCTATCATAAAATCCTGGTCAAAGAACTGTACTTCTTCTTCGTTTACAGTTTCTTTGATTTCGCCCATAGATGTTATAAAATCTATTTTCTTTATTAATTGCTCTATCTCTCTAGATTCCCCGAATATGTTATCGCTTTCGAATTTAACACCTATCTGACTTCTAAATTCTGAATCATTCTTAAGATCTGGAAAATCGAGACACATTTGAATCCATAGGGGTTTAACAACGATCTCTTGAAATATAGACCTAAGACGTGTTATAAACTTAGCAAATCTAACTTCGTCCCTTTCTGCTCCATCTGCAGCAGTTTTAAATACATTGTTAGATCCGACACCAAATCTAGATGAGAATCTATTATAAGGAATTTTAGAGTCTTGTCTTAATTTGTTATAGAAATAAACTACTGAGTCCATAATATTTAAATTTGGACCCTGTGCGTTTAATGTTTCGATTTTAACCGATTCACCCCCTTGTTGTGGGAATAAATAGTTTTTATAAAATTGTATATCAGGTCTACCGTTTATTGAAAGCTCCCCCGAAGTCGTATCAAGCTTAATATCCTCCTTATAGACAGACATAAGCTCTCCCAATGTTTCTTTAGCTTTTTGTGGAGCTTTACTACCAATAGGAACCGTCATCTTAATTCTATATTGGGCATTCATTACGTTCCAGATTATTCTGGAATGCTCCATGATTTTTAACAAGTTATAGGATCTTATAAGTCTTTCGGTATATGAAACTCTAGAAACTACGTTTGCTTTAGCATACGATATGTAGATAACCTGTGCATCTAGAAGTTTTCTTTGTCTTACAGTTTCTCCGTAATATTGCCACCATATGGTTTCTCTAGTTCCGTCGGGTTTTTTTTCAACAGCGGGGGTTAAACTAACTGCGTCTAATTCTTTAAAACCTACTATCTCTTTTCCGTCATTAGAGTATATGATTTCAAAGGCAAGAAATCCCTCTACTATTAATTGTCTAAAATATTGCCATCCAGTAAGTCCATTGGCAAAGTTATGTAATACGTATAATTTTCTAAAATTATTTCTTAAAGCTTTTATTACGTCATCCTTAAGATCCATATTCATCAAAGCAGGATGACAAAAGAAGTTCTTTTCATCGTAAACTATTGCTTCATCACAGATAGTGTCTAAGATGTATTCTATTTCAGCATTTAAAGCAAAAGTTCTAAGAAAATCTCTTTTAAATGGATAATCCTTATCGAAGTATGCTATGTATTTTCTATTGGAAGTGTCCTGAGCTGCTATACTATAGATAAAATCCTCATCAGAATCAGTAAATCCAAATCTTTCTCTCATGTTGGCTTCAGATACACCGATTGCCATTGAGTCTTGGATAACCATATCTTTGTATTCCATCCCAAAAGACCCTAGTCCACTAATAGTTTTTAATATCCTGGAGATATTGGGGTTTATTTTTCCTAATTTATCTAAAAATCCAGCCATTTTATTTTATAGTGTAAATTCATCTCCTCCTCCTCCTTCTGCTCCAGTAGCTCCTTCTGCTCCAGTAGCTCCACTTTCAGCTTCTGCAGCTTTCTTCTTAGCCTCCGCCGCTTTCTCTTTAGCTTTTTTGTTACTAATTAAATCTTGTCCTTTTACTCCTAGCCATCGATCAACTAAGAAATCCATGCTAAAGTATTTTTTCCCTGCAGAATTCATAAGGGCAGATATCTTAATTACCTGATCTTTTCTTGCAGTTAGAACTTCCATTTCTTTAGCTTCCCCAAACATGTTTTCTTTCACATAGTCTAGACCGAATTCAGATTTTATTATATGATCTTTTTTAAGATGCGGAAAATCTAAGCAGAACTGAACCCATAAAGGCTTCATTAATATTTCTTGATAAATTGATCTTAGTCTGTTTATAAATTTACCAAACCTAACCTCTTCTTGATCTAATCCTTCTGCGGTGAAAGTGATAGTTCCTTCAGACCCCGATTCCTCTCTACCAAATCTAGTAGCGGGTATTTTTGAATCCATTCTCAATTTATTTGCAAAGTATTTGAGAACTGTAGTATCGGAGAATGCTGTGGCATCTCCTCCTCCTGGAAGTGGCTGTATATCTGGAGTACCATTAGGGGAGGAAGGCATTAAATAGTTCTTAAAGAATTGAATCTTTGGTCTACCGTCTATACTTAGTTCTCCGCTATCAGTATTAAGTCTTATATCCTCTTTGTATATAGACATTAACTCTCCTAGAGTTTGTTTTGCTTTTTGTGGCGATCTAGTACCAATGGGAACTGTCATTGCCATCCTATATGAGGAATTCATTACGTTCCAGATAATTCTTGTGTGCTCCATTATTCTTAGAAGATTAAAAGAACGAATCATTCTTTCACAATAACTAACTCTAGAGGATGTTCCTCCGCCTTTAGCATAACTTATATAAATTATCTGAGAATCGTAAAGTTTTCTTGTTAATGATGGATTGTCTGGATACTGTATCCAAATATCAATAAAAGAACCGTCTGGCTGTGCTTCTACTGTTGGAATTAAAGACCAGGGATCTAGTTCTTTAAATCCTACTATATTTTTTCCTTTCTTGTCGAAAACTATTTCAAATGCTATTATACCATCTACTAGAAATTTTCTAAATAAATGCCACGCTGAAATATCCTGATTAAACCCAAACAGATTATAAATCTCTTTATATCTTTTCTGAACTTTTTCGTATGTTTCATCATCAACATCATCATGTTGCATAAAAGAGAAATAAGCCCAGAAGTTTTTTTCGTCATAAACTATTGACTCGTCACATATTGTGTCTAATATAAACTCGATTTCAGGATTCTGTGCAAATCCTTGTAAATAATGCCTTTTGTTTTTATAGTCCTTGTCGAAATAAGCTATGTACTGTTTAGTAGTGGTATCAGCCCTTCTTAAACCGAATAGGAAAGATTCATCTTTAATCCCACCTTTTTGTAGAAATTGAGCTTCTGTTATACCTACAGCTTGCGAATTCTTTACAACAAGATCTTCATAAGCCATTCCAAAACTACCCACTTTCTTTATACTGTCTATAATAGAGCTAAAGAATGATTTTTTATCGTCGGTAAATCCAGCCATTAGACTTGTGAATTTTTATTATATATCTCATTTAACTGGGTCCCTTCAATTGATCGAGTATCCAGATATACTATTCTAGTCCAATCTTCAAAAGGAATTTCCATAACATCCCTAACTTTTTTTAAATCCCATGATCTGTAGGCATGTTTATAGGGAATACCCTTAAGGATTGTTTCCATTATTTGATACTCCGTCCTAAGTGGAACTTGATCTCTTCCCTCCCCATTTTCTTCTTTTTTTAAGTTTCTTTCTATCTGATCATGGAATACACTTTGCAGTCTTTCAAAAAAAGATAGTCTAAAAATAGGGGAGATTAAAACAAGATCTAGTCCATTGAATAGATTTTTTTTCTCATAATTATCATATCCTGTAAAAAAAATTACAGGTCTTTTGTTTATGAATTTTTTTCCATGTTCTAATTTATCATTATAAGCAAAGGAGTAAACTTTTCCTTGTAAAAAATTTAGGGGATTAAACTGTGAATTCTTATTGATGTAATTTTTTACCCAGTGCATAAAAGCTTCTTCCCGGAGAGAGGATAAACCTGAAACTGAAAGTTTATATTCCTCGAAGCTTTTTCTAAATGGCTGCATCATCTCAATATAAAGCTTTCGTTGATAGCCCCAAATTTATATCCTCTAGATTCAGCAAATCTTGTTGCCGCTTCAAACTTAGCCCTATTTGTTATCCAGGTTTTAAGTTTATCGTTATAAGACCTTATTTTTTTCTCTGTTAGATTTCCTACTGGTTCTTTAGGTCTCTTATGTAGAGCATATTGGTCCTCTGGCTTTATTTCAATTAACCAGTTTTCAAATACATCCTCTTTTTTTACTTGAATGTAATAATCTACAAAATATTTGTGCTCTTTCTTGTCGATAGGAGACCAATACGGAATACTAGTGGGCTCTGAACTCCATTTAGTTATGTTTGGATTAATGTCGCAATACTGACAAAACTTTCTTTCCCAAGAGCTTCTATAAATTATACTATGTATATCCCCAATATATTTTTCCGGATTAACTGGAGAATATTTACCAGAATCCCATTTACCGTTGGGCTTTAGCTTTTTTATATCCACACTTATACATTATAATTGGAATTCTCTTCCTTAACTATTCTCGAAAATGGAATAGTCTTAGGTGATTTTGGCGGATGTATTTTTTTCCATCCCTTCTTCATTCCATTGTGTGCTATCTGAGATATAAAGGCAAAAGGATTATCAGATTTAGCGGGATCATAGCGATTCCAGTATTTAACTAAGTCTTCTAGTCCGGAAGATATACAATCTTCTCTGTCTTCGTTATCTCTATAGGAATGTGTCTTGGACATACCGTTTACTATAAGAGTAAACATTTTAACGGTCTCGTCAGTTAATTGACCTTTTTCTTTGCTTTCAAGAAGAGCTCTTTTTAGCTCTTTGTTTTTTACGTATATCATTCTTGTTCGGGGATATTATTTTGGAGCTTTTCTATTTGTTGTTCTAAATTAACCCTTAATTCTTCCAAATTTTTCCTCGAATTTCTAATTGTGTCTATACCTATCTTACCGTTTTCTTCACTAGAAGTTTCTAATTCTTTTATTTTTTCCAGACAATTTTTCAAATCATCTAAAACAAAATTGAGTCTATTACCAACTCCCTCGTCTGGGTCTTTGGCAATAGACTCACTTATTGATTGTCTATTTACTTTTTTTTTGTCTTCGGTGCAGATGAAAGATTTGCTACTTTGTCATTTTCTGCAAATCTTTTTCCATTCTTTTTGCTGTTTCCGTGAGCATCTGCAAAGTTAAAATCGTCTTCGTCTTCGATAAATTTCTTAGACTTTTCAGATTTACCTTTAGGTGCCTTTTCTACGTGTGAATTCTTTTGGCTCTCCTTAAGAGTAGCTAAATTCATATTCTTAAGATCCTGAATAAATTTAGCAGACCCTTTTAAAGAAGCACTCGGTGCTTTAGCAAGATCTAAATTTTCTAGATTGTCTATGAATTTTTTACCGCTTCCTCCTTTTCCTTTGCTAGGAAGATCTGCCATATTAGCAGATTTAGAATTAACTCCTCTTCCTGTTAATGGAGCTGATTTACCACTCTTAGGTAAACCTGCCATAGTTCCTTTCTCGTTGTTTATAAACTTAGACGAAGATCCAGTTTTTTTGTCTGGAGCATGTGCCATGTGTTTTTTGGAAAGAGCTTCTATTCTAGAATCTTTGTGTGATCCGCCTCTGTTGCCTGGAGCATTAGCAAAGTTTTGATTAGACTCGTTAGTGTATTCTAAATCAAGATCTGGTGCTTTAATGTCATATCGGTCAATCTCATCGTCTAAGTCTTCTACATCGGAGAAAAAGTATTCTCCAGTTTTACCTTCCTTAAAAAGAATAGTATAAGTTTTAGAGCTTCCGTCTACTCCAATCACTCTTCCTTTATTTCCGTTTCTTTTAATTCTAACCTCAGTATCGATTGGATAACCTAAATCTTCATTAACCGAAGGAACCTCTTTTGCTCTGTTTTCAAATCTAGAGATCTCAAGGTTAATTTGATTCCATCTGTCTTGAAGAGCTGAAATCTCATTATGAATACCTTCTTCTAATGTGATAAGTTCTTCTGAGTTAGCAAGTAAAGGATTTTCTCTTTTAGCTATATCTAATTTTCTAAGCTGGTTTTCTAGAATCTCTACGTTTTTAACTATCTCGTTCTTGTCGTTTTTCATTACGCTTAAGAAAGCTTGTTCTCCTTCTAAGAATTCTGTTAAAGATTCAGAGATGTCATATTTAATAAAATCCTTAACAATTTTAATTGCTTGAGTTGCATTTGCCTCGTAGATTTTATTTAATCTCATAGCTGGATTAACAGTTTGAACATAAATACCAGCTTCTGTTTTAAATAGATTAACCTCTACGTTTTCGTATACTTTAGATCTTATTTTTTTACCAAAATCTATATCAACGATTTCCTCAGCAGATTTAGCTACGAAAACTGCTTTATTAATCTTATGATTAGAGCTTTCTAAAAGATTGTTAGTACTAACACTAACTGCAACTGGAAGATCCTCTTCGTTTATTCTTTTACCATCAAAATAAATCTCTTTAGATTCGTTTGTAAATGTGATCTCTACCTTGTTGTTTCCAATGTTTAATGAAATCTTATTGTCTTCAATTTTTACGTCTCTATCGCTAACTATTTGAGCCTTATCTGCAAGTTCGTCTGGGATCTCGTCAATGTTACATTCTTGGATAATTCCCGATTCGTGTTCTATCTTTAAAAATTTACCAGAAGAATAAAATAATGTTTCGCTTTCACTAACTGATATTGGCGAGTAAAGATTATCTATTTTACAAACATTATTATCAAATCCCACATGGAATTTACCGCTGTTATCGTTTTCATAAAGAGATAAAAAGCTAACTAAATTTCTAACCATTGGATTAAATCCAAAGCTTTTAAGTCCATGTATAAGAGTATCGCTTGATTTGTTCTCTGCAAGTAACCAATTTTTCATTTGCCCAGTAGCATCAGAAAAAAGTTCTCTTCCTGGTGCATTTTTAATAGATTCGTATGCTTTAACAACCTCTATTTCTCTTCTTCTGTTTTCAAAGATCCTTTCTAAATTTTCTAAAACTGGAGCTACTGAATTTTCCCAGGAGAAAGATTTAAGATCATTTAAAAGTCCTTCAATTATAAAAGCTTCTGAAATACCTTTTCCTAATAATAGGTGCTCATATTTTTCGAGAAGGATCTTACCTGCAGGAAGATCCCCTAATGAAGAATTTTTTAAGGCAGAAACAGTATTGATTAGTCCAAAACTAAAAACAACGTTACTTTTAGATCGTCCTGAAATATCAAAGTTTTGCGATTCTTTAAGCATTTGAGCTGTTGATCCGCCAAGGAAAGTAGATGCAACAGGTTTTTTTTCTGATCCTAAACCAGCCCATTCTCTAAGAGAATCTGCTGCGTTTCTAGAAGTCTCCATATTTAATCTATTGATCTCTGGATTAATATTTTTTTCCATTTGTTATTCGCTTTTTTAGTATATATCTTACTTAATTAAACTTTCTATGTATTTTTATCTCTCATTGAATACTCCCGCCTAAAATAACATCCACGTTTACTCTAACCGAATGCGGATTATAAAGAATCATCCCTCCATTGCTAAAAAATGGCGATTCTATGTCGCTACCGTTCGGATCTAAGTCCCATCCCCTGTTATTCGTATATGGTGATAAATCGGAAGGATTTCCTGTTAATATAGTAAGATTTGACATAGGAAGGTATGCACCATTGTATATTATGTTTATAAATCTACTAGAAACTGGTAGTGTAGTAGGATATGATGCTTTAATCATTATAAAACAGAGTTCCCCCATTCCCTCAGAGTTTAAAACTAGACTTGAATTTCCGTACACACATCCACTAAAACTTGAGTAATTTCCAATTTCGATGATTGTATCACAGAGGCTCATCTCTTTAATAACAGTTGTTCCTCTAATAACCTGAAGATTACATCTTTGAAAAATAGCTCCTTCAAATTGGATTGGATCACATACTAGGGGTGGTGTAGCCATTAGTTAAAAATAAATATTTCTAGTTCAGCACTTTTTGAATCATTGGGATTGCTGAAAAGTATTCCCCCAAAAGAAAGATTAGGCGAAGTTATTACTGGGTATGGCTGAGGACTAAAATCTGGGCTAGGTGGGTTATTTGAATAATAGCTAAGATCCCATCCTTGCCATGGTATTTCTGCCTCAGTTCTTCCGGTTAGCACCATCAAGGTGTGCAAAGGATATATGTTTCCTTTGTATTCCCAGTTTAAATATCTTTCCTCTTCTACCCATGATTTTTCATACCTGACTTTAACTACTATCATTTGCACTTCTCCTTGTGCTTGCCCGATTTCAGGAGAGGTTAACGTGTATGTTCCTAATGGACCTAAAGTTGCAGTTTTTTTACCAGACCCTCCACATCCACCTAATTCTGAGCTTCCTAGCGATTCTAGTTTAAAATCACAGAGGGAGACAGTGGTAAGAATATTCGAACCCTCTTTTACGTCTAAATTACAAGACTGGAAATAAACCCTCCTATAAACAGCAGGATTGCATTCTAGATATTTTACATACCTTTGATCTGTTGTATAAACTTTTCCTATCATCTTAAATTTAAGGGATTTGTGTCCCCTGTATTATTTCTGATTCCTTCTCTAGAGCTTTTAATATCAGGATTTCCCCTGAATTTATCTCTGCTACTTTTTACTCTCTCGCTGTTGTTTTGATCAGTATTATATTTATCCTGTTCCTCTATTTTATTCCCTGAATTTTTATCATCATTATCCAATACTTTTTCTTTAACTTCTTGAACAGTGACTTCTGGAGTAGTATCAAATAAATCTAACTGATTATCAGAAGCTATTATATCATCAGTATTTGTATCGATCCGATCTTCTTCTGGTGCTTTTACTTCTTGAGACACAATAATTTCTTTTTCTGTGTCCTTACTCTTAGTTCTCCATCTTGTTATTTTAGACCATAGTCTTTTTATCACTCCATCTTCTTTTTCTTTCATTTCTTCCTCTTTTTTATCTCTCTTTTCATTTATCTCAAATGCAAAGTTTGCTGCAATAACTAAAGCAATAGCTAGCGGATCAAAAACAAGCATTAACACAATTATATACCAGTTAACCACATTGTCTATGTCACTCCCTGTTAATTTTGAAATATACTTTAGAGGACCTACCTCCTTAGCAAGATCTGCATTGGACGATATCCCTAACTTTTGTTGTTCTATAGATGATACTCTTGTATTTTTAGATGATATTGAATCATTTAACACTGATATTTCTGAATCCATTCTTTTTATTTCAGATTCGACTTCTTTTATTTGTTGTCTAACAGCATTAGTTGATTTTGATTTCTCTATAAGAACGTCTTGCGTCGATTGAAGATTTGTCCTTATTGTTGTTAACTGACCTAACCTGTCGCTTTTTTGATTTATTTGGGATTCGAAGTTCTTTATTTCGGTCTGTATTATGGAAATATTTTTATCCAGAATCTCTATATTTTTATCCTGGTTTTGAACTTTGAATGATGTTTCTTGGTAAGCTGAAGATAGAAACCCATATATACCAGCAGATGTTATAATTATTAATATAACAGTTGCTAAGGAAAGATAAACCTTTAGTCCCAAATTAAGCTTTCTCCAATATTGATATAGGAGGGAAGCAGTAACTAGTTTTGCAAATTCTAAACTTCCGGCTAAAACCATAACCTGTAAAGATGCTCCGGCAAACATTTTACCCAAGCCAGATACTGAATAAAAAGCAGCCGATCCAGAAACAGATAAAGCAGATAATGCTATTATCCAAGGTAATAATTTATTTTTCATACTTAAGTATATATCCACAAAAAAAGACCAGGTGTAATCCTGGTCTTTTTATCTATTTTATGGTTTTTTATTCCAGTTCAATTCCTTGCTCTGCTGCAGCTAGTTGTTTTTCTAGATCCTTAAGAACAATATTATCTTGCTGAATTAGTGTAAGACTCTCTTCAAACGTTTTCCATAGTGAAATAAAGTCGTTAATGTCTGATGATCCTTTGCTGCTCCATTTCATTAAAAAATAATGAGAGGCTTCAATTTCAAGGTTTGTAAAATATGCCACACCATCTTTGATACCTTCTTTTTTTACCGCCTCTATTCTTTTTAGAATTTCAATAACACCAAGGGCTTCTTTAGATCTCCACTCTACTTCCTCGTTCATGAACCTCTGGAATCTTCTTAAAAGTTCTTTGCTCATAGAGACAGCATATTCTTTGTCCTTCAGACTGCTTTTATAATTTTCTAAGTCTTTTTTAATGGAATCTACTTTTTCAGTATCAACATTACTAATAAATTTTTCAAGTACTGCTTCATTTTGAGCTTCCATTACTGATTCTGATTTTTTATTTGCCATTTTTATTTTTTATTTTATAGTGATTAATAATTGATAAGTTTCTTATATACTGTGGATTTCTCTGAATTTTTTAGCAAGATCTATAAATTGTGCTAAATAATCCTTCAATTCGTAGTCATGGACAATAAATGTTTGTATATCAGAAGTTTGTTCATTAGCAATTCTAATTCTGCCCAATTTAGGAATTTCGTTATATTTTTCAGCACACATGAACATATATGCAGCTATCTGTAATTTATAACTTAATATATCACCCTCTTCCTTAAGTGATGTAGATGATTTAAAATCGTCAACTATTAAATAGTTCTCCTTATTTCTATAAACAAAATCGCATGCTCCTGCCCATCCTCCTTTAAACGTTGTGTAAAGAAAAGCCTCATTGTCTACTACTTCTTCTATTTCTTCCCAAAAGTTAGTGTGATAAAAATTCCAAAACAGGTCTCTACCTTTATTTACATATTTAGCATATTTTCCGTCATCCTTCCTAGATTCCTCAATAGCAAATATCTGTGCCTTTTTTAATGATCTATCAACATCTCCTTCTTTTGCCCATTCTAATAAAAACAATTCAAGCATTCTGTGCATAACAGTTCCTCTCTCTGCTGCATCATATAATATTTTATTCCATCTATCTTCTCCAAACTGATCCTTTAGTTTTTCGTATTTTTCGTTCTTTACTAATTTTAAGATAGTTGTAACGGAGGGCAAAATTAAAGGAGCTTCACCAGCTCCTTCTACAACATAAGCTCTACCCCAAGGAAAAGCCTGTCTGTTTATTTGTATGTCAGAAGATAACATTCCATAAGTATTTAATTCCCCCAAAAATCCAGCTTATAAATCCAAACTTATATTGGAGCCAAATTAAGAGGAGCATTAGTATCACCCTATAAATAATCCATCTGATTGAAAGTCTTTGAAAATAAGGACTATATACTATCAGATAAGAAAAAGAATTAGGGATCGGAGATATATTTGGCATTATTACCTCTTGAAGATTCAATTTGGTAAGATATTCATTCAGGGGTCTAGACTCTTCTAAAATATAAGCAGGCCTAATCTCTTCAGGGGAATCTGGGGAATAAATAACCTCAGGAGGAAGATTAACCACAGTGTATATCCTTCCTATCCAATCTACCCTTAGTTTGAATCTTTCCCACTCAATAGATTCTCTGTTTTTCTTTATAGTTTTTCTTATAAAGAAATAGTTCTTAATGTCCGTTATAACTCTTTTAAATGGATATTTCATATCAATTATATTTATCTATAAGGAAAAGTTACGATCAATCATTAAAAGTTAAATTAACACCAGGAAACATCTCCCTAACTTTTAACCTCGCCCTTCTAATTCTTGTTGCGATAGCTCTTTTTTTCATTCCATACTTATCAGCTATTTCCTGATATTTCATTCTTAAAATTTCTCTATCGAAAAGAATGTCTTTGTAGATTTCTGGAAGATCTCCCATTTTCTCTATAACGTTATCGTATAGATTTTCCATTTCATCATTCTCTGTGTTAATATAATCGAATTCAGCTTCTAGTGTTACTGGAGACGAAGTTATAGATGGATACGATGAATCTTCTGACTCTTCATTACCCCGTACCACTTCATGTATCATTGGTAAATATCGATCCTCGTTCTTTTTAATTCCGAGTGATTCGTTTCTTGCAATGTTGTATACCCATGTAGAAAAATTTCCTCTAGAGGGATCATACTGGGATATTTTAGTCCATATTTTAGCCATAGTGTTAGAAACAGCATCCTCTGCAGCTTCTTGCTCTATTAGTATAGACTTACAATGATTTAGTAGTCCTGGTTTAATTCTTTTATATAATTCAACAAAATCTTTCTCTGAAGACGTTCTCATAAAACTTTCTGCCAATTCCTGAATATTTTTTACTGCCATAATACCTTATTTTTTTAAATGCTTATTTTCTTTATTTCTATACCTGCTTCCTCAAAAAGTTTAAAAGAATCTGTATTTCTGTATGTTTCAGAATAGACAATTCTTTTTATTCCCGCTTGTATGATTAACTTAGCGCAATCAAAACAGGGGGACAGAGTCACGTAGAGAGTAGCTCCCTCCGCACTATTAGTACTCTTAGCTATTTTAGTTATGGCGTTGGCTTCTGCATGTAACACAGTAGGAAGCGTGTTGTTATTGCAGTCCTCACATTCATTAGAAAATCCAGAGGGTGTTCCATTATATCCGTCTGATATTATTTGTCTGTCCTTTATGATCAAGCATCCTACTTTATTCCTTTTACAGTGAGAGTTCTCTGACCAAACATTGGCCATCCTTAAATAGAGAGAGTCGACTTTATTCTGCTTGTCCTGATATAGGCTCTGGTTGATCATCAGATTCTTGGGATTTAAGAGGTGTAACTTCTATTTTGAATCTCTCTACAATATGGAAAGTGTCCATAAGTCTAAATACCCCAAGAAGATTAAGTAACTGATTTACTTCGTCCTCTGTGAAATTTGTTTTTTCTTCATTCTCTAAATTTTCCAAACATTCTTTGTAGCCTCCATAGGCATTTAAGAACTCGACCAATGTTGATCTGAGCTCCTTCGTAATTTCATAATTTTTACTCATAATTTATTATTTAGGTTTATTTTACACAAATATATTAAATCGATACCAAAAAGTAAACCCCCTAATGGAATTTTTTATCGTTAGAAATAACCATTAGAGGATTTTTTAAAGTGTTATTTAACTGGGTTAGTAATGCTACCATAGATTTCATGTTGTCTCCCAGTTCTTTATTCATTTTATCTTGATCCTCTTTTTTTGTTTTATCTTCAGATTCTTTTTGTTGGATTTCCGCAGTTTTTGTTTCGTTTGTTGTTTCTTGTTTTTTCTCCTCCGTTTTATTTTCAGTAGTTGCGACGTTTTCTGTTTTTACCTCTTCTTTCTTTTCATTCTTTGCTTCTGTACCTTGTGTCGCTACACTAGATAAGTTTTGTGTTACTGTTTCTTTTATAGGCGTATTAACCACAGAAGTTTCGGTTTTTTTGTCCATATTTCCCGAAATTTTTTCTTCTAGCTTAGTTTCTTTATTTTCAGTTTTAGGTTTATTCTCAGTTTTCCCTCCTCCGGCATCTTTAGGTTTAGTAATTCCTAATTCCTCTAAAATTTTATCTGCTTTTGAATTACCAGCAGTTCCTCCAGTTCCTCCAGTTCCTCCAGTTCCTCCAGTTCCTCCAGTTTCTCCCTCCCCTCCCTTAGACGCAGGTGCTTTTATACCCAGCATTTCTAGTATTCCTTTAGCGGATTGGCTAAGTTCAGAAAGTCCTCCTCCCGTTGCACCCTTATTGTTATTACCGGTTTTAACGTCCTCTATTTTTCCCTGGTTTCCTGCACCGGTGGTTCCTACCGTTCCCGTAGTACCTGCAGTACCTGTAGTTCCTCTAGCTGTTAAATTTTCTGTGCTTGTAGTAGCAGTAGGACCAGTCATAGATGTCTCCGCCTTTGGTCCGGTCGACGAAATGCTCTCTACAGTAGATACTGGACCTGTTGCACCAGTTGCACTACCTGTTTCTCCTAGCGTAGCTGAACCAGTTGCACCAGCTTCAGATGCTAGTTTTTTTTCCTCTAACTTTTGTTCTGAAGTAGCTCCAGTAGCTCCGGTAGCAGAAACTATATTTCCGTCCTTATCCATTTTTTTGGATTCGAGAGGTACAGCTTTTTCTGCAAGTATGTCTAAATTTTCTTTGTATTTATCGGACATCTTTACAACACTTTCACTTTCAAATCCTTCTTCTTTTAATATCCTAGCAAGAGCAGATAATATGGCATTGTTTTCTGGAGTAAAAAGTTTAGAATAATTCTGACTAGCCGTAGGTCCCTTGTCATTAAAATAATATAGTAATGGAGATAATTTATCGAGCATAGCATCGAATTTTAATTTGTCATCCTTGATCTTACTATCGAAATCACTTTTAACATCCGCATATAAATCAAATTCTTTAATAGTTGAAAATCCTAGATTCTGTACTATCTCCGTTACGTTCCCAGTTTTTAATTTTTTTATGTTACCTATTTTATTGTTAGCAGAATTCTTAGACATTTCAAAGATTTCTTTTCCGTCTATGGCTTCTCCCTTTTCTATTGTTCTCCTTATCTTATTTTTATCTGATTGAGCACCGGAGTAAGCGTTGTCATAATAAACATCTTTTTCATCAGATATAGCAGAATCTATTTCTTTTAAATTTTTATCGAATGAGTCATCGTAAAATTTGTTAGCTTTTTTTATAGCATCCTCTGCAGACACCTTTTTCTTTTTTAAATCATCGTCTATCTCTTTTCCGGTTGCTCTTGCAGTTACCCCGTCACTTTCGACCATTGCTTTTTCTTGCTCATCATACTTCGCTCTATCAAAAGCTCCCTCTGATGATTTAAATACTGGAAATTCTTCTGATCCTCCTGTTATTCCTGTTTCTCCTGCCAAAATTTATTTTTATTTTATATACCTAAAAAGCCAAAAAGCTATCTTTTTGGCTTTGAAAATGAAAATGCTTCTACCAAGTCTCCTTGCTCGTTTTTCTTATTCTCCCTTTCTATTTTTTCATTTAGCTTGTCTATGAATAGCTGATATTCATAGAATGGAAGAGATTCTAAAGTGTCTATAGAAAGTTTAAATTCTTCCCACAGCCTAAACTTAATATCAAAGTAGTTGGCTAAAGATATCTGAAATAACGAAAAGAGATCTGTACCCTCCGGGAAATGATATATCTGCTGTGACCTCCCCCTCACAGCTCTCACATTTACTATAAATTCTTGATTTTGTAGCAAAATTTATCTTCTCTGTTATTTGGTCAGCTATAGAAAACTGGAGTGGTGTCCATTCTGTAGATGCCCTTTCATATTGATCGTATAGTGATTCATCTAATCCTCTCCAATCTGGTATTATAAAAGAAGCAACCTTAGCAAAACTCTCGTCGAAATTTTTTCCCTTTCTTCTTTTGTCCGCTAGTATTTTTCTACATATAGTAGTAACACCGACGGTAGGAATATAAAGATCCATTTCTTGGCTTCCATCTTTAGGTATAAATTTAAACGAATAGCTTTCCCTGCTATATCTTTTAAGAATCTCAGGATCAACCACAAAGCTATCTAATAGGTTAGATCTTAATTCTAACATATCCGGTACATTGCAGTCAGGCTTTGTACAGTTTTTAGTTACAGGAAGCAATATTTTATTTTCTCCTCTTATAAAAGTAATATCTCTGATAGACATTATGATATAGAATCGATCCTCATACCAAAGATCATATGGCTCTAAAAATCCCCCATTCCATCTTATCTTCATACACTTAGAAAGAATAGCATTTAATTTATCATCTAAATCTATTCTATCATCCTCATCAACCGTAGAGAATTGTCTTATCTCCTTAACGCCTGCAGCTTTTATAGCAATTTCAAATCCTTCAGGGTATCCAAATCCCTTAGAAGGTAAATTATTAACTGGTATGTTTTTCCAATCATTCTCTAGACCCATAGGGGTTCTAGTAACATTTACTTTTCCTAAGTTATTTGTTTGATTTTGAGCCGGTTGAGTATTCTGAGAGGCATTTACTTCCTTATCTATCCAATCTGGTATTGTGTATGATCCAACGTCTGGATCTTGATCATATTGAAATTTAGATTCCGCTTCTTTTCTGCCTAGCTGATTAAGCAATTCGTCGTCCATATTATGTTCCATACTATTTCTTCTTATATCTCTTTTATCTTTTCTTTGGTGTTTAGTTTCTTACTTGAGGATAAAAAGAAATAAAGCCCAAAGAAAAGTCCCGAAAGGAAGTAGAAAATTGCTACCGTATGCCAGTAGGAATTTGTCCATTTCATTATCGCAGCGAAAAGGATGTCGAATCCGAAGGGATTGAAGAAAGTTGCTAAAACTAAACAAACTGAAGCCGTTCTTGTTCTGCTTTTTTGATTCACAATCGTCGTCCATATTATTTTAATTTAACATTTCTAGTTTTAACCAAAAACAAAAAATGGAGACTTTGTTGAGCCTCCATTTATATATTAAGTTAAATAAAATTAATTAAAAACGTCTTCGAAATAATCAGCTCTAAAGGATAAAGCTATTTTATAAGGAGTGGTACCGTTACTGTAATCAAGATCTAAAGATTTGATCTGATCAACAGGGAAGCAGTTTAGTAATTTAATTCTTCTAAATACATCACCCTGCTTATTGAATATAGAGACAAGAATATAAGTTCCCCCAGCATAAGTAGATTTTATTCCCATAGCCCCTGTTAGTGGATTATAAACTAAATCAGACCACTGACGTAATGTTTTAAAAACATAGTTGCTATTATTATCATTAAGGTTTGTTTCGAATTCAATTCTCACCCTAACCCCAGTATCATCTACCATACCTCCCGCGTATCTTCTTTTGGTAAATTTGTATCTTTGTTCTGCTGGCTGTGGGTTTTTATCAACACTTAAACCAGTAACAGATAAAACGTTTTCTACTAAAAGTGTTCTACCTCCGTTTCCTTGTTCATTCACAACACCAGCAGGAGGTTGTATAATAACCTCAAATTGGTTAAGATATACTGGTTCGTATAGTTGTACTGCTGCTTTTGCCGATGTAAAATGTGGTAATCCTGCCATTTTTTTAATTTTTATATAAACACGTCTTCAAAATAATCAACTGCCCAAGTGATATCTATTTTATAAATAGCAGTTTGAGTATAGTTGAGCGCCATTTCTGGTATAGCTGACATCGGGAAACAATCTCTAAGATTTATCTTTCTAAAAATATCTCCCTGCTTGTTGAAAACATTAATTAATATATTTCCAGTATAATCTTTTTTAAGTCCCATAGCTCCAGTTAGTGGATTGTAAATTAAATCAGACCACTGGCGAAGAGTTTTAAAAACGTACATGGAGTTATTTTCGTTAAGGTTAATTTCAAATCCCATACCAACATCTAATCCAGTCCTCTGAGGAGCTGCTCCAGAATAGTACCTTTTAGCAAATTTATACTGTTGAGTAACTTCCGAAGGGTTCTGGTCTACCTGTAATCCGGTCACGTTTGTTACCTGCTCTAACAATATATTAGAACTTCCTGGATTTCCAGCCTGGACCGGAATAGCAGCTGGAGGTGTAATGATAACCTCAAACTGGTTAAGGAAAACAGGTTCAAACTTGTTAATCGAAGCTTTAGAACTTGTATAATGTGGTAATCCTGCCATGTTTTTATTTTATATATTTACATTCAAGAATTCTCTACAAATTTATTAGCTAAATTGAATGAATCCTCCTGAAGCTATACCTCCTGTTCTAGTAACTGTCATTCTATTAATGAACTTATGAATACCTCTTGCAGGTTCGATTATTACATCGATAATACCAATGTTTTGATCGATTATTGCAGGAGTGTTATTAGAAGAGTCCATAATAGTTAAGTAGTTGTAGATACCTCCAACAGATCTTACTCCAGTTAAGTAGTTGTCTACTAATGTTTTAATTTCAAGTCTAACATTATCTTCGTTGAAATCAAATACGTAGTTAGAAAGTATTTCTTCGATTGCGCTCTCTACAGTAATTAATAAATCCCTTACGTGTAAGTTGTTGAATGCGGAGTTTGTTCTTTGGTAGCTTGTTTGGTTACCATAGATAACTATACCAACTCCTCTCTTACGAATAATAGGGTTAACTCCGAATGGCTCTAAGAATTCTCTATCTTGTAAATCGAAGTCGTACTCTAATCCTACTAAGTTACTAGCGGAGATAATACCTCTCTTAAGACCAGCTACGATTGAATAAGGTTCTCCTGTAATAAACTTACGTATGAAATTGTTAGAAACATAAGCTGAAGGAGGAACGTCTAGATTCTTGTTATTTTCTCTAATTGTTAAGAACGGTGCAAAGAATCCAGAGAATTTAGCTCCTAAATCCTCGTCAGGTAAAGAGAAAGTAAATGACGGATTAAGACTTAAGTTACCTCCGTCTGCAATATATCTAGCTTGTAAAAGTGGAGCAGGATCAGTTGCAGTTGGTGCAGAAGTAAATCTAGGATCTATCGATTCAGAAAACTTCTTCATAGAAGGTAGATTACAGATTGCTAAACATTTTTGTCTATTTTTAGCAAGTCTAGTAAGCTGATATTTACAGTTTGGTTGTATACCTCCGTCAAATGTATCAACAATGTATCGGAATGTAATTACGTCAGTATCTGCTAATGTTCTAGCAAGATTAGTATCCGTAAGAACATCTAAGATGTCGTTCATTCTTGTATCTGTTCCATTAGGCATAGAAGCTGCTTTAATATCTGCACCTGGAAGATAAGTAAAGTTAAATGAATTAACAAACTCTTGGATGTTTTTAAATTTCCAAACTCTTGTTGTTACACCAGGGTAAAGTTTGATAGGTCTTTCAGTTTTAACCTGTACAGTGTAAACCCCAGGAGAAGATGCAGAAGCTACAGTTTTTACTTCTAATACTCTTGTTAATCTAGACTGAAGATTTTCAGTTAAAGGATTATCATAAGTCTGTAGATCCGTAGATACAAGTAGATCTCCTACCTTTATACCGGAAGACGTCGCAACAGCAGTAGATAACTCAATAACGTTAGGTTGTAGCTGTGTAATAATATCGACATAGTCGCTTATATTACCCGCAGTTGAAACTATGTTAAAGCTTTCTCCTGTAGTTTGGTTTGTTCCGACTGGAAGTGAGCTAATGTATGTAGTATCCCAAGTTGAAATAACCTCTGGTGTTGTAAATGTATCGTCTGCATACGCTCTACAAACTAGGATATTGTACCCGTCTCTGTCCACATTAACTTCAAATTTTAAATATTGAAGTAGTGATCCTGTGTCATCCTTCCAATCAACGTCCCCGTCTCCAATATTTCCTTTTACCCAGTCTCTGTACATTTCAGAGTTTTCATAAGCTAAATAGCTATCTGTTCCTACTGGTATATCTGGAGAGAAGTAAACATCGTCATTATCAAAGTAATCTGGATTACCTATTTGATAAGCAGCAGCCGTACTCTTATTTGTTATTTCGTAAGGCTCAACGTAAGTTGTTGAAGCCGTAGATCCTACTAGAGGGTGCTTTAATCTTAATCTTATCTGAGATCTTACTCCAACAGGAAGAGTAGAATTAGTAATATTCTTTGCCTCCACTATTCTTAATTTAACCAAATCTCCTTCATAGAATCCTAAATATCCAGGAGTAGGTAAATTAGATGTTACCTTTCCTAATACCCATCTTTCTGCAGGAGCCGTATTTGAAACGGTAACAAATTCATCTAGTGTTGTTACTTGATCATCATGGAAAGTTGATGAGGTAAACATAGTGTCTATGTAAATAGCTCCTCCATCTCTAGCACTTGGATTGTAAGTGTCCCAAAGTGTTGTTGGTATACCAGCATCTCCGGTTGCGTTGTATAAGGTATCTATAAGAAGAGTTCCTGTCTCCGGTAATATATCCATTCCTGGATTGGATGGAGAAAGGTTATCCTCTATCTCAGTACCTCCTGTAGATCCATCTATATTTTTATAGTATGTGTAATCTGCAAATAGGTTTTGGCTATATGACAAGAAGTTAAGATTCTTAGGTACTGAAGTGATATCAGCATCTGGACCTATTTCATCTACTAAGTGGTGACCCACTAAGTCGAACACGGAGGAGTTATCAACTAGATCATCTAAAGCCTCTTCGTTAACTGCACAGAAAATACCTGTTGTTGGTGTCTGGTTGTTAATTAATGTTTGGATGTATCTTAGAGTACCGTTTTGGTCAGTAAAGTTAGGAATTATAGTACCTGTTACTGTCAATGCGATGTTAACACCATCAAGAGCCAAGAAATTATCTATTTGAGATTTTATAAACCCTTTAGACGTAAAATATTGGCTGTAAACTGGATCATTAGCAAGAGCTTGATAATCTGTCCAATTTCCGCTTATTGCTATCACATCAATAAACCAATCCGAAAGATAGTCGTATTGATTCATATAAGAAGGAACATTGTCTGGTCCAAAATACTCTCTAGCTGTAATATCAAACCCTCTTAAAGGAAATCTTGAATCTAAGGACTTTCTTACTATGATACTTACAGGATTTTGTCCAAGATTAACGATGCTAAAAAGTTTTCTTGAGTCTGGTTGAGCTCCCGAAGTGTCCTCTGTAGCTAATAAATAAGTTGTGTCAGGGAACCAAAATTTCTCTTTATTGTAATACGAAGATAACAATTTATCTTGTTTTGTTAAAGGATCTGAATATCCACCAGTAGCATTAGCCCCGTTTTGTTCTTCCGTATCCATAGAGAAAGCTCTATATCTAGCTACATCTGCACCTGCAGCATAATCAGGATCCCCGTTTTCGTCTACTGTATTATTTAGAAGTCTTAAGTTGAGAGCAAATATAGGTCCGCTTTGTAGACACACTAAGCAAGATCTGTGAAAGAAAGATCCTTTCTTTTCCATCGTTCTCTCTATTCCTCCAAATACTGATTGGAAAGTCGTAATATCCGGGCAATAAACTGGTGTATTAAAAGGTCCAACGCTAGAATAACCTACTACCAATCTAATCGTGGAAGGATTAATAATAATGTTTTCGCTAGCATCGAATTCTAAAGTGTAAACACCAGATGCTTTAAATTGGGATAAATCAAGTTTGACTTGTTTTGCCATTTTTAATTTTTATTTATATTCTAAGAAGTTATCCTTTGACTTCTTTTTCTATGTATATATCATTCTTCCTCTAAGAATCAAGGAGTCCGTTTAAGAAAGTATAGTTTGATATATCACTAGTTTTATTTTGAGCAACTTCTGAGTTTTCGGAAAGCCTTTCTTCTATCAGTTTTCTGAACTTTTCTGGGATAATATCATACAGGTCCATTACTGTTTCTTGAAAATCCCCAACATCAAAAACACAATTTAAATTAACTAGCGTCATGGCTTCATCATCTTTTCCTATTTGGCTAGAAAAACTTCCATTTGGATTTATTCCAAAGTTTGCTAATTCGTGTATCCCGTTCTTATTAGACGGTATTATTTTGTAAGATCTCGTATTTATTTTTAGATCATAGCAAAATTTCTCTTTATTTTTTACTGTTAGCTTGACACCAGGCTTTAATTTAGTGCTTGCTTCTGAGTGTTTAGTATAAACAAACATTTCGTCAAAGAACTCTTCGGAATCTAATAGTTTATCCATTAACATTTCTCCTTTATGGTCTAACTCTAGAACTATCCTTGTATTGTCAACTCCTAGAACCTCAACAATAAGAATTTCTAAAAATGCCTTAAACTCATCTATTTCTATAGTATTAGATCTAAAAATACCAACCTGAAGTAAACAGAAGAAGTCGCTTTCGTCCTCGAAAAATCTTTTATTCTTTATAGCACTGGTTGGCATCGGTGCAACCTTGAAAATATTAGCTACTGAATAATCTCCTCCACCCCCGCTAGCGGTATCTATTGAGATGTAAAATTTTTGTCCATCCTTTTCAAATACCGATGCTGGATCAAACTTAGGATGCCATAATAGGGTGGAATAATCTATAGGACTTTGTTCAAAGGGCGATAATTCATGAAAAATAAACTGCTCCTCTGTGCTTTTTAATCTTTTTAATGTGTTGGAATCAAGTAGAAGCCTTGAGGATGAAAGAAATTGACACCCATATTCTTGGTTAAAATCTTCTTCTGATCCAAGAGCTGCAATTTCCTTTCTTTTCCATTCCTCATCTCTTCCTGGTACTTGCCACCATTCTACTCTAATTGGATTAAATTCGTTTTCCCCCTCTACTGCTCCTTTATAGATTTCAAAGAATTTGTTCATTCCGTTTGGGGTGGATGTTATAATAACTCTTGCAATTTGGGATGATGATATAGTAGGATAAACTGATTTAAAGAATTGGTTTATAAAGTTAGGATTAATGTGTGCAAACTCATCCATGTATAACATATGAATTGTATAACCGATAGACGATGTTTTGGTTGTCGTTTTAGCCATTATACGACATCCGTTATCAAACTTCATGGTCATTACGTTATAAACGACCAGACCGGGCTTTAAAAAGAAAGGTAAGCCCTTCATAATAATCTTTATCTTGTCCATCAATTCAGCTGCAGTGTCCCCAATGTTAGCCATAATCATGGCATTTTTTTCAAAGTTAAAGAGTAGGTACCACAGTAGAAATATAGAAGACGTAATAGTTTTACCGGATTGTCTAGGAGAAACAAAAACGTTTTTTCGGTGGTGCTGATACTGATTTAATATCTGTATTTGATAATCTCTAAGTGTTATTTGTCTAATGCCCTCATCAGTCATTACGTGACAGTAATTGTCAGCGAAATAAACAACATCCTCTGCGCATTTTTTTATTTCCTCTAATTCCCACTCAGTATATTCAAACAGAATATTACCTTTCCTTATTTCAGGATCATTCTCGTGAAATGGGTTATCTACGTCCTTGTAATCTATTCCGTTTTCTTCTGCGTCGTATACTAATTTTTCTACTTTTGCACTGGACCAGAAATTACTGGATTTTTCTTCCTTAATACTCATAATTAATCGAATATATCGTCATCGAGTTCAAAATCTATATCTTCGTCGCCTCCCCCTAATATATCTGAAGCTCCTCCAAATTTTGTTCGAGGATTTATTAAGCTATCATCCGGGTTAACTATCTCAGCATCTTTTACTATGTTGCCATTTTTCATAACATTTTGGAGATTTTCCATAAGACTTCTAGTCCCTCTAGCTTTTAAAAGATCCTCGTTTTCTTTAGATTGAATTATATTTCCATTCTCGTCAAACTGTATATCACCTCCTCCTCTTTTTATTTCCTCCTCCTCCGCTTTTAATTGTTTGTAGTTTTTCTCCATTTGTGTCATATAGGAAGAAAAATTCTTAGGCATTTGCATTATCTGGTTCTGTAGCTGTGCTAAAACCTCAAAAAGTCTAGGCTCTACTCTACCAGAATCTATCTCTTCTATGATTTTAGCTATCGCATGCTGAGCGGTTCTTATCTGAAAAGCCATAGTGGAGATGCTCATTGCATCTATTTTCTGCTTGTGTTTAATATAAGAGTCCTCAGAAATATTTTCTAAATCGTTATAAAATCTAGAAAGAGATTCCAGTATTGCACGGGCTTCCATTTCCACCTCGCTTTTGACTGTGTCTATTTTTAGTTCTCTGTGAGCTTTTATTGGGGGTATATCCGGGGTACTCAATCCAGATAACATTTCGTCCGCTAGTATAATACTGTCTAATTTATCCTTAAGATTAAGTTCTTGTTCTTTGGATAAATTTGGTTTTTTCGGTTTTCTTCTTGGCATAAATTATCTGTTTCTGGCAACTTTTGGAAGTTTTAATACTGGCTTAGCATTATCTATTATAATACCAAGTTGTGCATCGCCTACTATATTTTGATTCAATATAGTGGACTGTTTTTCCTCTTCTACCATTTGTTTAAAAAATCTATAATTGGTTGCCCATAAAGGGCATGATCTAGTTTTATAAGAATAGTTGTTTGTTCCATAAAAAGGACTGTCATAGTCTTCTTCTATTACTGGCGGTATGTCAAATGTATAAGACTGCGTGGTAACACCATCTAACGAATGAACTAAGCTCAAGTCAGAAGTTTGTGTTGCTGGATTGTCTGGATCATATGTAAGCCTCCAAACTTTCATAGAATATTGTCTAAATATATTTGAGAAATTAAAAACAAAGCCATACCAATCGTCTGTTGTTGGAATAAATTCACCTATAGTGCTTGATATGCCAGCACCAAAAGGAGAAGATACCTCTAGATTATTTATCCTAAATCTAAAACTCCCGGCCTGTATATAATTATTTTCTGAGGGGCTTGTGACAGGATTAGATCCGCTCCATATGATATCTATAAGAATTCCTTGTCCGTTATAATAGCCATCAAAAAGAGTTCTAGCCTGCGCTTTTTGCATCTTCCAACCAGCGGTTGTTACTGGTGCTGCTGCTCCTTCGTCCTTGATTGTAAACCTGAATTGATCGTCCACAGATAAAAGCTCAAATCCACCGGACCTAACGCCATCAGCTAAAATTGATACAAATCCATTTGGATTTTCTCCCATGCTTAATTTGTGTGGAATAGGATACGTAGTGTATGTTATTTGCCCAGTTCCTATGTTATCTATACTAATTGGAACTTTAGGAGCAGGCTTGGGAACTAATTTACTACGATCTAAATAATTTCTTATTCTAAACCAACATAGAAATGATCTCTCTTCATTTGCAGTTAAAATAGGATTAGCCTTCCATCTTACTGCGTCTCTTTCTATAACAAGCAAAGAAGGAGAAGATGGATCAACCTGAGCCTGAGCATCGATAAAAATCCTATCAAGATCATAGTAATTATTAAATACTATAGTCCAGTTATTATTAAGATCATATTCTATTATAGGAAGATCCTTGTTTATGTAAGATCTTATTGGATCCTCTAATCTTCTTTGCGATGTTATGGCGTACTGCTGAGGTTTTGTTAGTTCTACTTCTTCATTCTTAACCTCCTCGCCAAATAAATCTTTAGTGTTAACTGTATAATCTAATAAAGCAGATTCTGCCTGGGGATCAATAAATGTAGTGTTCTTTTTAACCTCATATTTAGTAAGCTGAATCTTGAAATAAACCGGATAATTATTTATATCCCTAAAAACATACATCGAATCTATCTGATAGATCCTATTAGTTAATGGAAAATAAATAATGTCTCTTTTTCTTGGCTGCGATCCCTTTCCAAATATACCCTCAAAATATTTTCGGTCTATGTGTATTTCAAAAGGTTGATTAAAATTCAATCCCCATGAATCGAAGGTGAGAGCTGCATCCGGGAATTGGTTGTTGGGAACCATGACTTTAACACATTTTTCGTCTACTACATTAAATAAGTTATATTCCTTAAGAACTACATCCCTTCCCCTTCCTTGTGGCTGTACCGAGTAATAAACAACCTCGTGCCCAAATACATTATTTACTATTTTACTTAGGTCCTGGTACATATTTATAGACCTATTGATATCATAAGGTCTAAAAGTGAAATCACAATCAGAAAAAACTATTGGATAGTTAGTCAGTTCCCTACTACATAAAGGAGCAGGTGGATTGGTCATTAAATCTCTAGGATCGACTGTTTTATATTGTAGATCTAATTCAAAATCCAATAAAACTATTGGGGGGCTCAATGTTGTTCCAGGTGGATAGTAAGGGCTTGAATCCTCATCTGAAGAAGCAGTTAATCTTATTTCTATCCAAAATGGATTATCTGATGAGATAGGTATATCGCCAATAGATTGTTGTGTTAAAGGAGCCCACAATGACCAATTTGAACCATTTATACTCCACCTATACTCTAGATAAAGGTATATGTGTGGGGGGTTTTCTCCGCTCGTGTCTATTACCCACCCATTAAAAGCTTCTACGTTTTTGAATGGTTCTGACCAGGATATAATTCTATAATTACCTATTGCAGAAAAATCTATTGGGATGTCTGACATTTTAGAACAATGTTTTTAATATATATCAGTAAAAAATATATGAAAAAATTTAGAGCTACTATGGAGAAGTTTAGTTTTGCACAACTTACTTCTAACTCGGACGGAAAAACCTCGGGAAGTGGAACCGCAGGATTATATATTGTTTTTATAGGAGGGGTATGCTTTTTACTCGGATGTATCGATAAAATGTTTTTAGATAAAAGTGTAGATATACTCACACAGTCAATCATTTTCGTATCTATCGGTACTGCTCTATTAGGTTACAGAAAATCTAAAGATTCCAGGGTTAGTGAAGTGGAAGTTGAAGAGACAAAAACTGAAGAGGTAACTGAGGATCAACCTTTAAATTCTTAAGGATTTGATGGACCTTCACCGGTTGCACCGGTTGCACCTGTAATATCTTTTTTGATATCATATATTCCCAATCCCGATATTATTGTGCTATTATCTGGAGGAGCTGTTCCTAATTCGACATTAAGCTTTATACCACCTTGCATTAAATTACCTCTGAATCTTTCCGTAGTTTGATCTATATCGGGTAAATATGTTTCCAACTCCATGGAAAAACCAAGAGTTATTGCTTCACCCCTTTGTGATCCATATGACATTTGGAAATTATTAGGCTGTTTATCCGGAGGTGCATCTCCTAAACTCACCTGTACAGGTATTCTAAATCCTTTATAATAGAAATAATAAACGAACCTTTTATAGAGTATCTCAAGCACGCTTTGCTGTATTTTAAAAGCATCTAATGTTGTGTCAGCTTTTATTTTTGCGTTAATAGATATACCCAAAGGAATCGGATAAAAGTATGACGAATATGTAACCATCTCGCTACCATTCTCCTTTTCTATTTCTTTAGCATAAGAACCCCTAACGAATTTAGTAGTAGCAGAACCTGTGTCTATCCTTGTTGTTCCTATTTCTATTATACCCCTTGGTATTACATCATAATTTCCTTCTGCAAAAGCAGGTTTACCGTCACAGTCTTCATAAGAAAGATAGAAGTCCTGTAGGAATGGCTCATCACCTACCATAGAATAAAAGAAGGGTATGTAGACTTTAGAAACTGTCTGGTCACTGTCTACTTGCTCGTATGTTATAACCTCATTGAGTTTACTTAGAAGTCCTATAATTACCCCCCTAAAAAAAACATCGTCTGTATTATATTTTTCTAAAAAATTCATTATTGCTAGTTATTGTCGAGTATTACTGAAGTGTTGTCTCTTATTATTGGCTTACTTCCATATTGATATTGATCCTTTTCTAAATCTATAACTCTTATTTGGGATTGTAAATAGATAGGAATTTCTCTCATTTTAAATTTTAATGGCTGTCTTACTGAATTTTTGTAGTCGGGATGAAAAAAATTTCCAGTTGAATATTCAATGTCAGCGAGCTCTCTACATTCATAAACTATAGAGAAATCAATAGATTTAAAATAATTCCTCAATTGGGAAATACCATCATTCTTATTGACTGGCACTTTGAATCTATATACAAAATATTCTTTCTGAGGGATGTCATCAACTAAAGAATCCCCCTTAATAATTAGAAAGTAGTTAAAAGTTGGAGTGAGATTCCTTATAGATTCGGTTCCTGCTGGATATATTTCTGCCATGTTTTATATATCTAGGACAATTTATCAAAAGCAATATCAGAGAAACTATTCTTCTTGGATATTTCTATTTTATAATCGAATATCTCTGTAGGCATTGGTGCATGATTTATTACAAATATATTCATGCTAAGATCATCAGAAAGTTTTCTTAATGTGCTCAGTATACTGTGAACCCCATCAGGATCTACCGAACTAAAGATCTCGTCCAAAAAAAGAATATTCACTGAAGAGAACCTTATTTTCATTAGCTTTATTACTGCTATAAGTACCGCAAAATCAACTTTTTTCATTTCTCCAGTGGAAAGTGTTTGTGGGGATATTTCTTCGCCTAAATGGAAAATTTGAGCATTGAATTCCTCATTAAAAACAACCTTATATGGAAGGTGTAAAGAAAGAAGAGTATTTAATATCTCATTATTTAAGGAAGGAAGTATAGATTTTATCGCTAACTGTTTTACTCCTTTCTCGCTAAGCACTTCATCTAAAGTTTTTATCCAACCCTGTTTTTCCTCGAACAAAGCTTTCTCCTGGTTAAATGTTGTAAGATCCTCGTTAGCCTGCGATAGAAGCTTCCTTATAGAATTAGCCTCGTCATTGTTTTTAGCAGTTTTAAGATCTTTTAATTTAGTTTGCAGGGTTTTTATACCAGTTTCTATTTTACTTCCCTTGGAGAAAAGATCGTTCTTTGTTTCTACTATCTTGTTCTGTGATTTTTTAGCATTCTCGTAATTATCCTTTAACTTCTTAAGATCGTCCTGATATTTTTCTTTTAACTTACAAAGATCATCAAATATAGATTTATGAAAATCTGTTGATAAATCTGAAGAACATGTAGGACACTTGTCCTGATTATATAGATTTATCTTAGCGTCTAACTGTTTGATCTTTGCACCTAAATCACTATATTTCTCATACGAATCAGTTACGGCTTTGTTTATTTGATTTTCTTTAGTCCTAAATGATTTTATTTTTTCAGTGTGTAGTTCTAATAGGGATTTATAGTTTTCCAACTGTTCTTGAGTTTTCTCTATTTCTGTACCGGAGTTTTCAATTATTTTTTGCTGTAATTCCTCTAGTTCTTTTTGTGATGAAGATATAGATCTACCCGTTGCAAAGATCTCCCCAGTTAACTGGTCTATTTGGGATTTTATGCTTTTACTTTCCTCCTTTAGTATATCTCGCATCTCATTTAAAATGTAGAATCCAAATATCTTGTCTATTATAAGCTTCTTGTCAGCAGTGCTCATTTTTAAGAAGCTTTTAAAGTCATTTATTGATAGAGAGATAGTATTATTAAAAACGTAATAAGGAATCTTTAATATGTCATCGGTAAGATAATCCTGTACATTGTTTTTTCCTGCCTGATCGTAAATATTACCATCGATTGATAATTGAAAAAGGGGAGGATCTAGCCCCCTTTCAACTTCGTAATTTTTACCATCTTGCTCAAATGATATTTTCATCCAAGCGTTTTTATTAGATCTATTTGGAATATCCTTTAACTTTTTACCCTCAAGTTTCCCATATAGCCCAAAAGTTATTACGTCCGATATGGTAGACTTACCTACTCCATTTTCGCCAACAACTTGTATTAATCCAGCATTTTCTGGTAATTCTAATTTTTGGATCTTGTTACCATAGGAGGCAACGTTTCTCCACTCAATCTTCTTGATTTTCATCTTCCTTAACTTGTACAGATATTTTATGTAGCAGTTTTTCTATTGCGCTGTATATTTTTGTTTTTTTCTCTTCTTCATAATTACATTTCTCAAGATATAATTTAGTAAGATCTAGAATAGAGAAGTTTTTGCCTTCTAAATCATGAAAACCTTCGTCTACTACCTCATGGTCTGGATTCGTTATAGGGGTAAATGATATCTTTAAAGGCGGATTAACATATTCAGTCAACAGCCCTAAAGGAGCTTTAACTGCTAATTCAGGATCAACTAATATGTCTATAAAATTATTTTTAAATATGGGATTTAGCTCAGATGGATTAGAATTTATAACTTTCTCAAAAGTCATTCTTATAAACTTTGGAGAATAATCATTTTCGTAGTAGTCTTCATATCCTGTTTCTAAATCTAAAACAGTTATCCCTTTTGGGTTATCAGTATCAGACCTTGTGAGTTGGTAAGGAGACCCAAGCATTCTCATTTTACCAAAAGTTTGTGAATAGTGAATGTGTCCAGAATAAACCCTATCGAATTTATCTATATCAGTATATTCCAGACCTTCATCTATCCTAACAAACTTATTGAACATTAGACCCTTAAGATCCGTGTGACAAAACATATAGTCGTGTGATTCTTTTACAGAACTTAATGTTTCTCTCTCCGCGCTGTGATCCTTTCTCCATGGCATAAGAAAAACCTTACGCTCCCCCATTATTATAGATTCAGACTCCTCATATATTTTTATTCTAGGAATCCATTTTAGAGACTTTAAAGAATTAACCTCGTTGGTATTTTTTCCATATACGTCGTGATTTCCACATATGATAAAAATTCCATCTTTAAAAATATTGGAGAGTTCTTCAAATATCTCTATACCTAAATTAAGTACTCTAAGATTTAGTGATTGCCTGCTGTCGTACACATCTCCCAGGTGCACTAGACAATCTCCGGGTTTGTATATTTTTTTACATAAGGGAATAAACCAATTTTTGAAATAATTTTCGTGTATCTCAATCCAGTCGTTGGAATTATTTCTAACCCCTAAGTGTGTATCAGTAATAAATATTATTCTTTTAATTCCCGGGAATTTCTCCATTAGAATATTTTTTTGATTCCTTTCTTGCCTAAAATACCATATTTTTGATCCATTTCTTGAACTATAAGCTCTTTATATTTCATATGAATAGATTCATAAGCCTTCTGGTAATTTATTGCAGTATAGTCACAAATAGCAACAAATTTTTCTACCATACTGAATTCAGTGTCCTCTAGCTCTTTTAAAATGTCTTGAAAGATTAACGGAATTAAATCCTTGGGGATTTTTTTGCTAGGACTTATTACTGTCCACCTAGAAGCCTGAAATATTGCATCTATCTTGTCGTTCAAATTACAAGAGTATATGTAGTCTTCATCTTCATAAGTAACTACAGAATGTAAGCTCCTGTAGTCTAAAGCAGGATCTGTTTCAAACTCCTCGTCCACAGGCTCTTCTTTCTGAGCTGCCTCCTCTAATTCACCATCTATGTTAAGATCATCTTTTTCATCTTCAATCAGTTTCTTTTGCTTTTTCATTAATCATTCATTATTTGAGAATTGGGATCCTCAGAAATCCTCATAAAGTTGTAATCAACTAAAAATTTCTTGTAGGAATTTTTATATCCCTCATCCCTATTTGCTAATAGCTTTAGCTTATATTCGTTATTCGTATACATCATTGGATCCTGGATGATACCAAACATACCATCTACAGTAGCAACCAATCCAGAAGATTCCGATGCAGAGTTCATACTTAAATCGGTAGCGTCAAATTCGCTTTGTTTTGTTTGTGTTGCTGTAACAATAGCCCATTGATTTCTTTGAGCTGCAGCTCTTAAATCCTCAGCTATTTGCTTAATCTTCATATATGTATTTTCTGAATTTGGATTTCTCCAGTTCTTCATAATATTGATGTAGTCAATAATAACAATTTTAAATTTCATCCCCATTATTTGCTCCACTTTAGTTAGCCAATTTTCAACATCTATTGCGGATGCTTGTGAAGTTGGAAACTCTTTAACTACTAATTCTCCTGGGGTTCTTAAGTTTTCGAAAGCTAGGTTTGTGATTTTCTTTTTAATCAAAGCATCATTTTCTGCACTGTCCTTATATTCAGACATTCTTATTCCTAGGAGATTAGATCCCAATCGCTTCATGTACTTACGGTCGTTAAGCTCTAAAGTTATAATAGCAACATTATTAGATGCTCTAATTGCCTGAGTTGCTATATTGCCTAACCATAATGTTTTACCTACTTTGGGTTGCCCTAAAAACACATATAATCCTTTTGCTGAAAATCCACCGCCCAAACAGAAATCTATATAATCATATCCACTTGAAAATGTTAGGTTACTAGGTTGTTTGTGTGCATCTGGATCTCTAAAGTTCAGACCCATATCAAAAGAAAAATCGACTTTGTTTCTGTCGACTACGATAGATTTATAGGTGTTGATTACGTCTTTAATGTTATCCGGTGTTACATCAGTGCTTCTTATGTAGTTTATTGAATCTACTGCACTCTTTTCAAGAGTTTTCCATTCGATCCATGATTCTACATTTTGTTGGAGCCATTCTACGTCGTAATCTTCTAGGTTTATCCTCCACATAGAATCTAATAAAGAATCAGATAATTTATCATCTATCTTTAAAAGCTTTGCAGATTCTCTTACTTGAATTTTACTTGGTATTTGCTGGTATTTCTTCCAGAAAGATTTTATAACTTTAAAAGCTTCCTGATAGTCAGCGTTCTTAAAAAAACTAACGTCAGTAGCATCTATATAAGCGGGGTTATCTATAACCGCTCTAAACCAAATATTTTCTAAGTGCTGATTCTGCATTTTTAATAATGTGGATTGTCCTTTATTTTATACCAATTTTTATTTCCTATACTCTTCTCTGTTTTCTCAAATATCCCAGTCTCTATCAATTCTTTTACTAATTTACCGTGATTAGTTTTCTTCCAGTCTGGTTCCAAAAATGAATTAAATGTCTGATCTGAAAATTCCCCATCTGGTCTCCCATCTCTAACTAAATAGGAATTCAGCTCGTAAATTATATCTTCTTTGATTGGATATTCAGGAAGATCCTTCCATATCCCAAGAAGATATTTTAATTTAAGCTTGCTCTTCTCCATTAGTCTCTGTTACTTCTTGCTCGTCAGTTTCACCATTTACTAAATCTTCCAATTCTGATTCATCAAATAAATCTGGTAATTTAAAGTGAGGTTGTATGACATTTTCGTCCAATTGTCTAAGCACATCCTCAGTGAAAACCTCAGAGGTAAATATTTGTGTAGATGGAACGGTTTTTCCTAAGTGTCTAACTGCCCATCTTGGAGACGACTCGTTCGGGATGAATTCCATTTCTCCAGTCTTTTTATCGACCTCTAATTTACCTCTTTGTATTCCACAATTTTCCCATGAAACAAAATCTTGTAATCCAACATATGGATTCATACCATTCATAAAAGAGATGTGGAATTTAACAGAATAAGGCCTAGTAAATCTAGCTTTTTTTGGTGTTGATGTAACAACAATACCTGTTTTTGTGTCTCCTTCTTTAAGTTGAGCTTTAGATAACATAATCACATTGCTCATAGAAAAGATTGGCCCGTCTCCACCGGCTGCTTCCTTTGTTGGCATAAAACCTCCAATGTTACCCGTAGTCGTATGATTTGTACAAATCAAAGGAATTTTAACAGCGGTAAGATCCAGAGTAATAACACGGAATAGTGATCTTAGTTCTTTAGATCTAATACCCATATCCATTGCGCTTTTTCCTTTTAGAGCGTCTCCTGTTTCTTTATCTGTTGATAGCATACCTAGTGAATCTAAAACTAGAGCAATCTTAGGATCTGCACCTTCTTTTCTGTATCCTTTAACCTTGTCAACTAAATTAGCAACAAAAACTTTAAAGTCTGAAATAGTCTTAATTGGTTGATATCTAACTTTTGTTGTGTCGATGCCGAATTTTTTAGCACCCGATTTATCTATTGCCCCTTCGGTGTCACAATAGATTACGTTGTAATCCTTTCTTTGTGCCTCTCTCACAATGTTCATACATAGGAAAGATTTACCTGTTTGTGGGTCTCCCGCAATACCCATTGATCTATTATTTGCTATACCCCCAAACAGTGTTCCTGATAATTGGGCATTTAACAAATAATTTCCAGTTGGTATCCATTCGGTAACCTCAGAGAATTCATTGTTCTCCAATATAGATCCCATTTCAAATCCGTCGATTTTAGATAATTGTTTATCAAGTTCTGCAAATGAAAATTCCTTCTTAGCCATATTAATTAAATTATTTAGTTATTTTACACATTGATCTCCTAATGATTTCAGAATCATCTAGATTTTCATTCCCAAATCTTCCGTCCATTTCACTAAGGATATACAAATCTTTTCCAGTTTCTCTAGCAATGTTTTGAAGTGATTCTGATTCTTTGGTTATATCAAGATCCCCATACCAAACTTTTCCTTCACCTAAAACAAAAATATTAGCATTAAAATATACCTCATTATCTGGATATCTTTCTCTATACCCAGATTTAGAAAAAGAGATTATTCTACCTAAATTAAATCCCCCATTAATAAAAAAATCCCTCATATTATTAATTTTTAATTACACACATTTATTATACTCGGATTTTTTGTTTAGGTCCGAAAAATGTTTTAAAAATAGATTATTTTATATCGTTTTTTAAGAGAAGAAGTCTTGAGCATGTCTCGAAATTTTGGTTTATCTCGTTCCATTTTATTAGATAATTTAATACCTTGTTAGTGACTTCTGGATCTTGTTTCAAAGATTCCTCTAAAAGATATGGCGAAGAAAGCCACAACTTACTTTTTTTGTCCGGGTCTATGGAGTACTCAGGTTCCTCTATATGCAAAAAAAATCTGCCATCAGCAGATTTTTTAATATATCTTTTTCCCTTTCCCATATTATATTATATGGGAAATTTCGATAAAGTTTCTTCCTAAGAGATCTTTTCTTTTATTCTCTGGGATAATTTTAAAATGTAAGCACACTTTTCATATTCTTCTGTAGATTCGAAGTGTGAAATTAATCTTTCAAAAAGATCCGTGTCTAAGAATTTGTGCAATGGACTTTCTTTTTCGAAGGCTTTTTCTCCCTCTATTTGCATATAAGAATAAAGCTTTCGTGACTGTTCGTCGTACATTCTATCGATTTCCTCTTCAAAATTTAAATGCTTTTTTATTTCTTCTGGTTCCATTTTGTTTTTTGTTTTTTATATTCCAAATGTAGAGTATAAGCTCTTTAAAAAAAAAGGATTCTGGTTAATATTTCTGATAGTTTGTAAATATTTCTTCTCCAACTTCTATATTTCTAGTTGCAAAAAATATCAACTTATTTTTCTTTGTATCTGTTTCCCAATCTGCATTATATAGATCATCAGAATGGTTAAAAATACTACCAAATCCTAAACATATAACTAATTCACTTTCCCCTTTAGGCCAGCTAAAAAAGTGATCTGTTAATATTTGTGGATATGTAAAGTCGTTAGGAACTTTTATATAATGACATTCTTCTAAAATCTCGCCAGATTTTATTCTTTCTGCTGCAAAAACCCCCCTTCCATGAACTATGGAATCGTCTACATATATTTTATTAGATCTATAAAGCATATCACTTATACTATTTAAGAATTAAAAATTTCAAAGAAGGGATATATACAATAAAAAAGTATGAATAACATTCTTTCCCTAGAGGATTATCTATTTGAGAATGAATCCCCGATATTTTTTACTAACGAACAAATTAATGAGTCTTTAGAATACCTTAATTCTAATGATCCCGCATTAATGGAGGCATGGTACAATACCGTTCTAGATTTTGCAGCACTTATCCCAGGGGTAGGATCAGTGGCAGAGGGAATAAATCTAGTTTCATATGCTAAGCAAGGAGAATATCTATTAGCTGGATTATGTGCAATAGGACTTATACCACTTTTTGGACAATATATTGGAGCAGGAGGAACACTTTTAATTAAAGCTTTAGGAAAAGGTAAAGCAATTGGAGCTTCTATACTAAAACCACTTACCAATTTAATTGCCAAGTTTTTCCCAAAAATAGTAGCTTTCTTCAAAAGCTCTAAGTTTATGACTAAATTTTCTGGGATTGGTCCATTCATAGGAAAAATGATAGGGTCACTTAAAAACTTCGTAATGAAGGGTGGTTCAAAATTAGCAACTCTTGCTTCTAATCCAGGTAAGGTTAAACAATTAACCAAATCAGTAAGGGGCGTTACACAAGAGGTAAAATTTGCAAAAAAATCTTATGATTGGATGTTTGGGCCAAAAGATCAGCCTAAAATATCGACTACACCTACGACTGCTGGATACGGAGGAAATACTAATGTTTCCCCTGAATATCAAATACCAGTTCCTAGGGATGCTTATATGGCTTATCAAGGAACACCTCTTAGAAATATTCGTCCTTATACAGATTCTGAAATATCTCAAGCAGAGATGTCTCAGGATTGGGAAAGATATCTATAGAAACTACAAACCCAGGATCTCTCCTGGGTTTTTTGTGTAGTAATGTTTAGATCTTAGATCCGCAATTAGGACAAAATTTCCAAGTCTGTTTTTTCATCCTTGTTCCACAACCGGTACAATAGTTTCTTATAGAGGAAGACTCTAATGGTTTTTGGGATTCTGGAAGTATTCTATATTTAATAGTTGTTTCTGCAGTGTCTACAAAATTAGCAGAAATACTTTTAAATTCTTGATTACTTGATTCTCCCATTTCAACTCTTCCTGTTTCTAAACTATTACTAGCATTAGATCCTTTTATTGAATCATTTGTCATGCTTGTAGTAGTAAATAGATTGTTTACTGTAGATCCGCCTAAGGAAAAGTTTGAATCTGAGCAATAGGACGTAAATACATCAGATGTATATCCTCCATAATAAATTCCTGTTGATCCACCAATAGTAAGGGTTGGGTTGTATGAAGGATAAGTTTTAAAATAGCTATCTGAGCTGTTTAAAGGTAGCGATTCTTTATAGAAAGAAACCTCCAATATACCATTATCAATTATAGCGTTAAGAGCTTCATTAGATTTATCAACTTCGTAAGTCTCGAAAAGAAACTTGTTGTTTGTGTCGATAAATCTTTCCAGATAGATCCTCTCTCCTGGTCTTAATACGATACCAGATTCAGAGATACACTTACCGTTTAGATTGATCTTCGCAAGGACCCTTGCTGTTGTGGGATTGAATAATTCAATCTCGAAATTTTCTCCGTCTTTGAGGTAGACGGAATCCCCATAGATCTTAGATCTATTTCTGTTTCTTGTGATGTGTGCGGTACAACCTCCCACATTCACGCTTGGCGTTGAATAATACATAAAGATTATTTTATTTGGCCCCTTCCTTTGCGTCCATTTCTGAAAGCTCTACGGTTTTTTGACCGGGAAGTGACTAGAAACCTCTAGTTCTATTATTATATAACCCCATTAATAAAAGTTTCCAAATTTCTGTACCGGAATATACTCCTTAACAAGTTCAGAGTGTATTAGCTGTGGAATTCTTTTGTATTCCTTATACCATTTATTACACACGTAAATTTCCCTACCGTTCATATCGTCTATTATTTCGACAACATCATATTCTGCTTCCTCGAAAGGACCGATAGCTTTAGTAATAACTTTACCGATGACGGGCATTTTTGTTACGTCTTCTCCGCTATATTCTAGGTTTTCTTTTATAGCGAAATCTTTTAGCTTTTTTATTTTCATTTTACAGCATTTATTCCTAATGGTACAGTGTTAGCATTAACCTGTTTAGATTTTTCAGTATTTTCTAAATCTTGTTGTTGTATTTCTTGATTTAGATACGGATCCTCAATTGAATCTAATAAACCTTTATAATATTCTAGAGGTTTTTTAGATCTATATGACTGGGTATCAGCGAAAGCACCAGTAAAGTTTCCAAGGATATAATTATTATTGTCGTCCTGTTCTTCTTCACTGTTAAATATCTGATCTATGTATTCGTAGTAATCCTTCTTTGATTTACCCCCGTTAGAAGGAAAACTTTTAAATGTCTCTATGTTTCGATCAACTACATACGAAGGGAATTCCCATTTCCAATCTTTTCTAATTGTTTCGGGATAAAATGTTATAGATGCAAAATCCCCAGGTGATAGTTCTCCCTTAAGATTCATTTCGCTTATCCACGTTTTATAAAAAGCTCTTACTAGATCTAATTGATCAACATTGCTCATTTCTAAAACGTCATTCGCGGAATAATTTTTTCCCGTATCGGGATTAATAAAATTCTTTAATACTGTAGGAATAAAAGCTAGAAGTCCTACTTGTCCAGAAACCTCATCTTTATATTTAGGGTCGAACCTGCTTTCGTGAAATATAGTGTGCAAGAGCCATTGTGGTTTTATCCCAAGTTCTTCTGAGATCTTTGTTAATTTTTTTAAAAATCTATTACGATTTTCCTTGATGTAACTCATATAAGGAACTTCTGTAACAGTCTCCATCTTATAAGAGGCGGGATCTATTTTTTCCACCTTTACATTTTCAAATAAAGAAAAGCTTTTAAAGTCTTTTAGATGTCTCAGCATCTAATATATATCCTACATCAGATTCTTAAGCAGTGGTTTTTCTGAAGCCCATGCGTGTAGGGACGTTATGTGCATAGTTAGCATACCTGGTTTAACGTCGTTCCAATTTTCAGGATCCTTTTTCTTGCACTGTTCGATAAGCCAAAATACCTTTTTAGCACATAAATAGATATCATCTCTAAAATGTCTAAAGAAATCGCAGGATCTAATATAGTAAACTACATGGACCCATTCACCTCTTCTTATAAAGTGATATCCTATTGTACAAGGAACTCTTTCTCCGTGGACAGATCCAGTATCTTCAGGATACCATATTGGAAGAAATGCCTGTCTAGTAAAAGGCTCTCTAACCATAAGATTAATAACGTCTGCAAAATCTCCATAATGGTATCTTATCCCCTTTAGGGTTACTCCTGATTTCCTAGTCGCTGAATCTTCTCCCCCGTATTTTCCCCATATTCTTTCTGGATATGTATGTGAGAATTTTTCATGTCCTCCGAATTCAGCATTATTTTTTTGTGCATAAGGCCAGCGAACATGAGATGGAGGTGGATTTAAAGGTGTACCGCTAACTCTTTCTTCGAAGTGTTCATCTGCCCAATCAAAGTTTGGTTTTATTTGTTCTCCTATAACTCCTAAATCTGAACTCATCTGACACGAGAAAGATAGATTTAAAGTCTCTATCATAGCATATCTGGGATCGTGTTTGATTTCTTTACCTTGCCATCTTTCGGTGTGAACCACATAAGAATAATCATACATCTGTTGAGCTGTCCATTTAATGACGTCACTAAACCTCCCAAATTTTTTCATTTATGCTATTTTCTTTATTATATGGTGATTTTTTTAAAGGTTTCCTATTTATGAAATCTATCAAATGAATTTTTAGATATTTTATTAAATCTCACTTTACCAATAAATTCTCCTATAGTTATACAGTCAGTGTAGCTCATTGCAGATTTTAGATAATCTTGGAAATTCTCACACCACCCACTTAGTGTGTATTCTACCTGCTGCATCTTAGAAATACCTTCGGAAGTTTTTAATTCATCTTTTCCTAAACTCTTTTGTACTTCCTTAGTTGACATACCTCTAAACTTCTTGAAAAATTTCCTTCCAGCTTCAAATTGTAAAAGGACATCTATAGAATACTGATCTACTTTGTCCCCTGGTTCCTTCCAAGATCCATAGTCCTTATTTTCTTCGTATGTTTCACCACAGCTTTCCAAAGCCTTGTTAAATATACTTCCTAACATCACGTAGTCCGCACCTAATGCTAAGGCCTTTATAACATCAGCGTATTTTTTAAATCCTCCATCCGCTACTATTTTAGCAGAGAGATTTCTTTCTTGTTGCAATTTAGATGTTTCGTGAATGAGTGAAGCCATTGGATAACCTATACCAGTTTGCACTGTTGTTAAGCATCCAGCTCCATTACCTATTCCCATTCTAACATAATCTGCTCCTGCTTGTGCTAGTGACATATAAGTTAAAGGGTTAGCACAGTTACCAACCATTATAACTAAACTTCCTCCGTATATCTCTTTAGATTGCTCAACTAGTTCTTTTACTATCCTCATGTGACCGTTAGCTATATCAATTAAGGCATAAGCTCTTTCCCCTAATCCTATAGGAGCACGGTTGTCAATGAATATTTTTTTAAAATCATCCAATCCATAGGAAAACCAAACTTTATGATCTATAGAGACATGATTAAGATCATATTCAGTTTTTCTTGGTATGATACCGTATATCTTATGAGAATTGAAAACTGAATAATTTTCTATGCTAATAACAGTGTCCATTGGAGCAGTAAAAAGAGGAAGCATTTGTTTCTCGTCAAAAACATCCACTTTTTTTCTTGATAATATTCCTGTGTGTATTTCCGGTTCTATAAGTATGTCGTCAAAATCAAATAGCATAAGTTTATTTTTTTACTTATGTTATAGAAGCTTATCACACAAAAAATCCATTAATTCTTAAGGATTTTTAAATTATTCTGGTAAATATGCAGTCCAAATATCCATACCGCTGGAAAATTTCCTAATAAAATACCCGTATCCAGGTTTAAATGGCCTATGTCGCATTTTCATCCCTGCTTCTTCTGGGGTTCTATCTCCCTTTTTACTGTTACATTTAGAACAGCAAGTGGCAAGATTCTCCCACGTATTTATACCTCCTCTAGATCTAGGAGTTACGTGATCTATAGTAAGTTGCTTTGTATAATCACAGTATAAGCATTTTAATTCATCTCTCTTAAATATGTTCTCCCTGGTTGGTTTTAACTTCTTAAAAGGCAAAACAACATACTTTAGCAGTCTTATAACTGAGGGCCTTTTGTAAATTTTCTGATCCGTAACAATAGGATTATTTTCGTCGTGCTCCAAAACCTCTGCTTTACCCTTGTATACGAGTTTAAAGCCCCGAGCAAAGTCGGTAACGCTTACCGGCGTGAAGTCATTATTTAATACTAGCACTTTCATAACTACATTTTTACATACTGGTCTATTATATTTATCTTTGTTTTCCCCCAAGGATTCGGGCCTTAATTCTGTGGGCCAAAACCACATGTCCTGCCAATTAGACGAGGGAAAAAAGAACAAATAAAAAAGGCTTCGAATAATCGAAGCCTTTTCCAAAATATCTAAAAATGATTTTTGATATTTTTCGAATTAATTAGTAATAAGTTTCAATTACTTCCATACTGGCCGTATATCCACACTCTGACACTTCTTTAACCTCGCTCCAGCTATATTCAACCTTAGTGGAATCATAAGCATTATAGAAAATATCTGAATCTTTTTCTATCTCTCCCTGTATTAAAGAGTCTACTGCTTGATCAATTTCCTCCGCACTCAATTTCTCGTTAACAATTTCCAAAGCATCATCATATCTTTGAATGCCTTGATCTCCCTCCTCTCCGTCCATAATTTTATAAAACATACCAAGAGCAAATACCGCTGCTTCTTTTTCTGTTTTACCTGTTCCAATAACAGTAAATTCCACTTTAGCATCTGGGTTTGTGTGATCTACGTTCATAGTAAATCTTTTTAAAATTTGTTTTTCCATAATAAAATTTTTAATGTTAAACTTATACATACATTATATCACAAAAATAGTGAAATATAACGGCCCTAAAAAAAGATTTTTCAATTTAAGATAAAAATTTAACGATTTTATCCTTGATTCCCGACTGTTTTATACCCTCGTTATGAGGTCGAGTGGTCATTACAAAGTTTTCTAACTTGGAAAGGTCAAGATCATCTACAGCTACCCAATGGGTTACCTCTGGATGGTTTTTAAGCCATTCTCGGATCTCTGTAACACGAATAGCTTCATAAAACCCTTTCCAATTAAAAAGAGCAAAACCATTCTCGTCAAAATCTTTCATGTTTGGCGTGAGATCTATTGGAGGCTTAATTCCTCTGGTAATATACATCTTCTGCATTTGTTCTAGATTTCCCCATTTTTTCCAATCTGACGAAACAACTATCTCACATCCAGTTATATCAATAATCTCTTTTAAAACCTTAACAGCCTTGGAGTCAAAACTGTCCATACGGATATCTAGAGGTGTTTCCGGATTACTATCGTATCCCTTCTTCTTGTATCGTCCTCCCCATTGATTAGCAAGGCAAATCACCCCATCATGATCCAATATCAAAATTTTCATATAGATTGATAATTATATTTTTATTCTTTTTGTAATCAGATTCCCATATCACTAAATATCTGTATCCTTTAGAAGTAGCGTATTCCATCTTTTTTTTGTCTATTTCCCATTTGTACTTAGCTTCCATTTTGGTAGATCCTACTCCTATTATGTCATTTTCTTTATATTTATTCGGGTTCCCGTGCCAAAAATCCCCATTATATTCTACTATTAGATTTTTTTCTGGTATATAAAAATCATAAAAATACCTCCCTCGATCTAGAGGGTACTGAGATTTGTATGTTATTTTATTCTCTTCTAATATCAATGCTATTTCTTTTTCTGCTTTTGATATAAAGTATGAATTATTTTTCACCAAACCTAATTTATATTGGTTTTTCTTAGTGTTTGATATTTTTGTTTTAGTTTTCTCCGTGTGTTTTTTTCCTCTCATCCAATTAGAATCTCCTTTCATTTTTTCGGAATGATTCTTTTTTTCTTTCTCGTCCCATCTTAACCCATTATCTTTGTTTGATTTGCATACATTATGATATGATGAATTTTTTCTGGATTTCAGATCTCCTTTTTTATTTTTCGAATTTGGATTATTATTACCCCATTTATTATATTTCCCCATTTTAGACGAATCTTTTTTGGGTTTACTCATATTTTTTTTAGTCTCCTCGGATTTTGGCTTTCTTAATGCTGATAATTGATTCTCATTTAACGTAAATGCACATTTTTTAGAACAATACCTTCCTGATCCATATTTTATATGGTATTCTATACTACATCTTTCGCATATCATATATTCCTTTTTATTTTCTGTGGCCCCGGAGGGGATCGAACCCTCATGTAACCAATTACCCTTTCTACGCATTATGAGTTCGAGGAGATACAAGGTCTTTTTATTGTACCCAGGGAGGGACTCGAACCCTCACACCTCTCGGCACTAGATCCTAAATCTAGCGTGTCTACCGTTCCACCACCTGGGCTTAGTAGCGGGAGCCAGACTCGAACTGGCGATCTCGGCTTATGAGACCGAGCGGATAACCATCTTCCACATCCCGCAATATCTGCGGTCCGTATGGGATTCGAACCCATGACCTCCGCCGTGACAGGGCGGCGTTGTGACCAACTCTACTAACGGACCAAAAATAGGGATAAACACGGGCCTAGCAAGCCGTCTTTCAGGAAAGGCCCTTCTAACTGTTTATCCCCGAACCTTCAAAACCCTGCCCAAACGGGATAGGGAAACCCAGTCCAATGTTTTTTGCGTAGTCGGTACGGGATTCGAACCCGTGTGACAAGGATGAAAACCTTGTATCCTGACCCCTAGATGAACCGACCATAAGAAGGAATAAGGCAGGACCTACGTTCTATCTTGCATTCCATCTCAAGAACTGCCTAATACCAGTGGGTTTGTGGTTACCTTATTCCTAATTTCAATATTTCAAAGACCATATAAAACAAAAAAACCTCTGAGGTTATCAGAGGTTTCAATTGTATCGTTATATCAATTTAATTCCTCTGGAACTTTCCAATATCCTCAAGACGATCGAGTTGAACCTGTGCGATATTTAAAAATTGTTGCATTGAATTTTTGTTCCTTTATTTATTATTACAAAAGTAGTAAAAAGTTTCTGATTAAAAAAATGATTCCTGAATTTTTTTATAAATTCCATGCTGGATTAGCAACTATTAACATACCATTTTCTATTCTTGGAATAGGTTTAGTTGAATAAGCATCATCATATTGGATTTGATCCGGGTAGAATTTTTGTCCTTGAAACATAATATAGTTCTCTTCGTCTTTACCTCTATGACTCCATCCTTGTCCCCTCATAGAATCATGAGCTGCATCATCAACAGTTGGTCTCCCAAAAAGGGAGTCCCAGAATCCCTCGTTTACTTTTTCGGAAAATGATTCAAATTCGAATATATGTTTCATTGTATTTTTATTTATATATCTATTATTCCTCTAGATTTTATAAAATTGTAAATTGAATCTGCATTTTCTTCTGCCCATGTTATAGCAATTTCTTCTATATCTACACCTTTATAAGTTAAATCTGTTCCGTGTATTTCTAAAGATAGGTGCATAGATTCGTGCATAATCAATAAAACATCTTTATATCCATTACCTAGCCTTGTTGCATTTAAAAAAAGAAATAACTTACTATGATCATCTGGATATACATTACATAACCCGCCTATATAGGCATCACCTGGATTATCGTAGCAATCTTTTTTATATAGACCGTGTAATTCTTCTACGCCAAAGAAATTAAATACATCCTCGGATTTTTCCCCTATTATTAGTGTATATTTAGGATATTGTTTATTTAATATTGAATTATTAAAATCGTGGATACTTTTAATTTTCATAATTTATATATCCAAAAAAAGTAAGAGATTAGACTTGCACCAACATGAACTTTCGTTCCGGGGAATGGCACCCTAGCGTCTATCTATCGGATCCTTGTAGTGGTCTCGCTTCCACCACTCTTAAAATGTACCCGGGGCGGGAGTCGAACCCGCACGCATTTCGCATTCGATCTTAAGCCGAACGTGTCTACCAGTTTCACCACCCAGGCAGACTTGTGTGGTCCCTCACGGGCTCGAACCGTGGACCTACTGATTATGAGTCAGTTGCTCTAACCTACTGAGCTAAGGGACCTAAGTAGAGACGATGGGAGTCGAACCCATGACCGCATGCGTATAAGGCATGTGCTCTAACCAATTGAGCTACGCCTCTGTGGTTGTCGGGATACCAGGACTCGAACCTGGGGCCTCCTGGTCCCAAACCAGGCGATCTACCAACTGATCTACATCCCGCGGTTGCATGTTTTTCTAATATCCCCAGAACATGCAAACTGTGCCAACCTACGATTTGGAGAATAAGTGTGCTTATCATTAAAGAATACCGAGGTATCCTACCTGTCTACGGTGTAGAGGCATATTCTATCTTCGATCCATACCCAGCGCTAGGTAGAGGGCGGTGTATTTTTTCTATATCTACTAGTTCTAGCAGAATTTTTATTCTTGCTTTTATATGTGGGTAACTGCGAATCGCAATTGTGGCATATTAATCTAAGATTTAATCTTTTATTATTTGAAGCGTTACCGTCTATATGATCCAGAATAAAAACCATCGGTTTATTATTCCAAACTGAATTACATCCACATATTTTACATTTTTTTCCCTGCTCTTTCTCTAAATAATACTTAATATAACTCTTTGAATGATTAAGTAAAATATCAGAAAATTCATCCTGATTGTTTAACCAATATTCTATATTATTTTTTCTTTTATAATCGCCCTGACATTTATTGTTACAATATATTGGTGTCTTGGACATTTTTTTTATTTCTTTATCGCAGTTTAAACAATAATATTTTTTGCTTTCTTTAGTTTTTAATTGTATTCCCAATTGTAAAGCTTTTCTTCTTATCCAAACTCCCGATGTTCCGTAGATTTCGCCAATCTGCCGGTAATTTAATTTATCTTGAAAAAGATATTTTTCCAATTCTTCTTTTTTGTATTCCATAATCTATATATCGATAGACCCTTTTATTTTTTAGTACCTCCGGCGGGAATCGAACCCACATTTTGAGATTAGAAGTCACATGTTCTATCCGTTGAACTACGGAGGCAATTGGCAGAGAGTGAGGGATTCAAACCCCCGGTAGCTTTCACTACGTCAGTTTTCAAGACTGATCCATTAAACCTGGCTCTGGCAACCCTCTAATTTAATAATCCAACATTTCAAAGAACATAAAAAAACCGGGACTTTTTAAAGGTCCCGGTTTTTAATGGTTATAGTTAAACTAATACAGGACCTTTCAGGACCGTCTTATCGACGGTCTTAGTATTAAAGGTAATATGTTAGATATTGTGTTCATTTAATTACTATATATTGTCCTTTTTGTTTTGTTTCACAAATATAGACTATTTCTATTAATAAAAAAGATCCGGAATCTTTTTTTATATCTTACGATTTTTTCTACAATTACACAACAAAACAATTATTATGAAAGACAGTTTAAAAAGATCCTCGTTAGAAACGCTAAAAATGATTGGCGTATGTATATTAGCTTATCCTGTGGGAATAATTCTTATGTTATTATTAGGCGGTAATGCAGATCTTGCTGTATCATTACCTTTTGTTAGCGGATTTATGCACCATGATATAATGCACTTCTTATTTAATATAATTTTCCTTTTTCTTTTACTCCTATACAGTGGAAACAAATATAATTTAAAGCAGATGATTTTAATTGTATTTTTAATCCAGTGCTTCTGCTTTGTTGTTTCTTTATTTGGTGTTTTACCGAGTGTGGGAATATCTGGATTAGTTTACTTTTTGGCAACTAGATATTTAATAAAATTTAATAAGATAACATTAGTGTTATTCTTTATATTGCTATTAGGTGAGGTCCTTTCACTAAATGACCCCGATGGCATATCCCACTGGGGTCATTTAATAGGTGTATTTTTTGGATTTATGTCCTTGTATACTAATAATTATATTCTTCGTCACTTAGTAAATATTCTTCCGTATAAGTTGGTTCGGGTAATAAATAATATTTTTCTCCCTCAACAATAGTATAAGATTCGAATATACTTTGTCCGGTTCCTTGATATGTTTCGTGATCCCAGAAAGCGTTCCAAGCTGCTGAAAGATGTGAACCTATTTCAGATGCAGTGTTTGCAATTTTACTAGCTACTGTTTTAACGGTGTTAACCACTGCAGTTTTTGCTTTAGCTGCAACATTTTTAACCGTATTCACTGCGCCCTTCACTTTATTTACCACGTATTGAGCTCCTGCTTTCGTATTTTTAATTATTGAGTCTTTTGATTTTTTTGCTGTGTCTACCGCTTTATTATAAAAATCTCCTATTTTTTGGCCAATCTTTACAGCAGTTACTTTAGCAGCTTGAGCCGCTCCATAAATACAATTTTTTGCAAAATTATCAACATTTTTAAATGCAGTTTTTGTTAATTTGTATGCTGAAATAGTTAAAGCCGAAACTGCTTCTGCTGCTTTAGCACATTTATTAGAAACCGCATATAGACCAGTCATAAAAGCTTTAGCTACCGCGGTGGCATCTGATTTTATTGTATTAAAAACTGCAGTTCCTAATTTTTTAAAGTAATCGTTTACACTTTTAAAAGCATTAACTAAGGAAGCTCCTATTGCCATTACTCCTTTTCCTACATAATTAATTACAGATGTAGCTGCTGATATTAACCCAGTAGCAACTGCCTCTGTTACAACATAAACTGCTGCCATAGTAAATATAATTACCTTACCTGCGTTTTTTGCACAGGTCAAAAGGAAATTAGCATACGCTTTACCAGCTTTTTTTGCTTTGTCAGCCAAATTTTTCATACCATCGGATACAGTTAAAAATGTGTATTTAGCACCCTTGATTACAGCCTCCTTAACATTTTTTACTGCCTTGTATGTTGTAGCATCATTAAGATCAAATAATCCGCCTTTCACTGTGTTTCCCTTAGGAGCGGCTTCATAAAGTGATCCGTCTAAAAATATCGAAAGCATTTCGGCCTCCGACATTTCAACTTGGCTTTCTGCATCGTCCAAATCGGAATTGTTATAGAAATTTAGTTCCTCGTCCATTGGACTAAATTCTCTGAATGATAATATTCTTTCCATTTCTTTGTTTTTTTATTTATATATCTATATATCTAATTAGTTACTTTTTTTCCTGAAATTGAATTCCAGATGTTTTTGCTTTTTGTAGCTATTGCTTTTCCTGTTGGTGCTATTCTATCTTGTACTGCTTTGAGAGCATCCTGAGTTTCTTTTTCTAATCTAGCTCCTAATATTCTTCCTTTTCTTATACCCTTATCTATCATCTGAGACATTTTCTCTACACCTTCCTCTATAGTTTTATTGACTGGTACTTTTAAATTATCTAGAGTGTTTTGGCAAACATTATAAAAATCTTCTATGTTCTGCCCTATGTTTACAGATTTTATTCCTAATTCTTTAGCTGTTTCGTATAGACACGAATTTAAAAATTCAGGAATTGTTTTAAATGATGAGGTGGATGCTTTATAAGCTCCAACAGTTAATATAGATACTGCTTCTGAAGCATTCGGGGATTTGTCTGCTAGTTTATAAAGATCTTTAATAACCGTTTTAAACAAAGCAGTAGGATCTTCTTTCATATTATTAAAAGATTCTTCACCCTTATCCGTATAATATGTATTGATTCTTTTAAAAGTGTAAATAACACTTAATCCTGCTGTTATCTCGCCTTCTTTTACGTATGAAAAAATAGATGACGCTAAAGAGATTAATCCATCTGAAACTGCCTCAGAAACTACGTATATTCCATCCGGAGTAAAAACTAATGATTTATCTTTCTTCTCTGCAATTTTTAGTAGGATATCCCCTATTTTTTTATTGGATTTGGCAACAGAGTCTGCGTATGTTTTCATTCCACTTCCCACACAAAGAAAATTATATTCTCTTCCTCCTATAGTTGTTGTCTTTATATCCTTTAGTGTTCTATAAATTAATTTATTGTTGAAATCAAAGAGGTTTGATTTACCCTCTGAGATTTCATTTTCGAACAAAGAAAATTCTTTAAAATCTAGTATTTTTTTCATTTTATATTAACTTACACAGAACAAGACTTTGTGAAAATCTGAGAGATACATTTTTTTGAATTTACCTAAGTATCCTGATATGTCTTCTGCGTTTTCTTCGTCCTCTAGATCCGATACAACATAAAAAGTTGAAGAATCTATAAAATCAGGGGTTTTTGTGTCATAGAAAAAAACGTCGATTGATTCCTCTTGTTCCTCGTCGTCTGAATCCCCTTCTATATCTATACAATCACACAATTCAGGCTCTTCGTATTTAAATTCATCATAGCCTGAATATATTTTTATAGACATTATTATCCCTCAATTAAAATCTTTTTAAGTTCGTAAGCTCCTGCGGAATCTGGGATCTCATCATAGTATCCTATAAACGAATATTGTCTACCGTCAGAGCTTGAATCTGGTATCATTTCTATAGCACTGATCATCTTTTTACCCATGTACTCCGGATCTATTGCGTGCCCTACTGTAGCAGTTACCTCTTCTCCCTCTGGATTAATAAATTTAACTATATAATCACCTTCCTGACCCTCTGGAGTTGGAACGAAGTCTGTAGATTCTTCTTCAAAGCTAGCTCCCCCCGTTCCTATTTCACTTGGCATTGTACCCATGTCGGTCATAACCGGATCCATTTCTACTCCCCTTAGGAAGTTTTCGTATATTCTGAGGTGTTTCATTTTTTTACTTTATATATCCTTTTTATCTACCTTGAGATTTGTAGGGCTTTTTATAGTGCTTAGCATTCTTACTAACGCTAGATTTGCATTTAGAATGTATTCCTGGTCTTTTTTTTCTAGCTTTTCTTATGTGATTTTTCGAAGAGTCTAGAGATTTAATTTTTGCCATTATTTAGATTTATTTTATCTTTCATCCCTAACGAGGATTCAATTATTACCTTTTGAATAATATCGTAAAATTTCTTTTTTCTTTCAGGATCTTCTGATATAGAACAATTAGCAACGAACATCTTTATATCTTTTTTAGTTTTTTCTGATAGGATATTTAATATCTTAATTTCTTCTTGCATATTTTTAAATATTACATAGATCCAATAAATCCTCTTTGATTAAACATGTTCTGATTTACTCTTAAATAAGATCCATCTTTTACTGATTTTAATAATAACATATACTCATCTGCTTTATCTACAATAAAAGAAGTTCCTAAGTATGTTACTTTATCACCAATTTTAAGATTGGTTAAGGGATAAGGTTCCCCGTATTTTTTTATGGGCTCGTTACCCCCCATGTCTATAACATTATAGTTCTCGTATGTCTTTATTATTCTCATATAAGTATTTATCCTATTTGTAGAAAAAAACCACAAAAAAATCCCTATCGCTAGGGACTTTAAAAAAGATTTAAAAAATTAAGATTCGATAGAATCCCAAGCTTCGATTATAGCATTGGCAAATATAGGTTCTTTACCTGTCCATCCAGCCAATATTGCTCCCCTGTATAGATTCTCTGGAAGAACTGAGTTATTGTATCCTGCAACTTGAACACTAAAGACATTAACTTTAGGATTAACGGTTCTTCTGTATTCCTGAACCATTGATAGTACATCTACATGAACGTCTCCTTTACCGCTATGTCCATAAGGGGAATTTCCTACTGTGCTTGCGTGTCCATATAATCCTCCGTGTCCTGCTTGCATATCAGAGTAGATAAAAACGTTGTCGTAATGGATTTTATTTTTTATAGCATCGTCCCAGAATATCCAAATACCATTTTCCGTTCCCCCTCCTTGGGCTCTACCTCTTTTAGATGTTTCCTCTAATTGAGTAAGGATTCCATTTCTTTTAGAAACTCCTTTTAAGGAGAGTTCATCTCCAAAAACTCCTACTATACCCTCATCGGATTGCAAAGCAGTTGTTAAAGAGGAAAGATTAGCTATTTCTGCTACTGTAACTGTTCCATATTCACTATTGAAAGATCCCCAAGCAGATCCTGAGTTATCTGAAAGACACACAGTTTTACCCTTAAGTTTAGGCATATTAGCTACTGAAATGTCTAAACATTCCTCCAATGTATCTAATAAAAGTTGTTTGTGGTAGACCTCAGCATTTTGTATTGCATTGAAAGCAGACCAATATCTGAAAGGGAATTGTTTTCCATTCTCGACACCGGATTTTAATTGGGTCAGTATTCTAGCAGCAACAGGTGCGTCTTGTATTTCGCTGAAAATACCTCTAAGATTTCTAAGCAAAGCCATGTGTGGAATAGCTATAGTATCTGTTATTTCCTTCCACGTTTTACCTTCTGATCTTAGTGATTCCCATGTTTTTTCACTCTCTTTAACCTTTAAAGTGCCAGTAGACATTAACTCGTTAATATCTTCACCACTTGCGTGGGATATACGGACAAGATCAATCAATCTTTTACCTTTATATTTGTTTAATTGGTATCTAGTAAATTCACCAAGTCTCTCAGCCCATGTTCTTTTTACCAAGGACGAAAGTCCTTTTTTACCCCCGTTTTTATACATATAGTATTCAAACTGGTTTGTTAAATCATCAGGCCGTAAAGAAATAGATTTTCCTATCCCCTTCATATATCCGGGATTGGCTTCGTTAAATTCCACTCTAGAAGGATGCTGTGAAGCTTTTATGAATATTACTGCAGGATTAAGCCTCATAAAGAACTTAGTTCTTAATTCGAGAGCTAAATCTAACGTGCCTTTAAAATCATAGCTTAAAGCTGATTCTATGGCATTCTCGAAAATTTCAACCGAGGTTGAGGTGCTCTCGTACAGGGAAGTAAATATTGAATATTTAGAAAGGGTACTAAGATTGCTAGGAGCTTTTAGTCCGTCTCTATAATATTGAGGCTCACCAAATATAGACGATGCTGCTACGATTCTTAGAGTGTCTAATGGGTTTATCTCATAGGACGTACCCCCCATAAAATTCTCTACTGCAAAAGCACCATAAACAGAGTTTTGTGCAATTTGTATTGCTGTCTTTTTGTCTGCGTAACCACTTAGTTTTGACATATATTTGTTTTAAAAGTTTACTAAATAAAAAAGGGGTTCAGTCGCTTAGCGTCCAAACCCCTTAGTGTCGTTCTGAGAAAATTGATTTCGAGGATTTTTCGAGTCTAACAATATATGAAGTATCTCAAAATCCCGCTTCAGAACAAATATCAAATCCGAGAATATTAGCGAAGAGCGTTTTTCTTTTTTCTATAATTTGAAGTAACTCTTCACTCCGCTTCGGAGTTTATATAATTTTTTCTTGAGAAATTTTTAAAGAGTGGTCCCCCATTACGTGAGGTAATCGTTCCCTTATTTCTAGTTAGTGAATCAAACCAATCTACTGTAATTTTCTTCCCGAGGGAAGCGCTCTTCTGTAGAAGTACTAAGACCTTTGAAATAAACAACCGGAGCTGCTTATCGATCGCTGTTTATATTTGAAGTAACCCTCTAAACCGCTTCAAGAAAATATGTATGTTAAAGAACGTTTTATTAATATATCACAAATTTAGTAAAAGTTTTAATTTAAAACCTGATGTTCCTCAAGAAATTTTTTAATTTGTTCTCCGTTTTTTACGCCAGAGAATCTAGCGATCTCTGTTTCACCCTCTATAAGTACACAAGTTGGGATATTTTTTATGTTAAATTTCCTTGCCGATTCTCCAGCTTCTCCAACATCAGCTTTTACTATTTTTATAGTGTTAGATAGTTCTTCTTCAACTTTCTCGAGTGCAGGCTTAATTACTTTACATGGTCCACACCAGTCTGCAGAAAAAAGAACTAAAGTTTTTTCCCCGCTTTGAATCGCTTCATTTAACTGTTCATCGTTAATAATTTTCATTTGATTTTATTATTTGATATGGTATATAACCATATAAACACAAATAAATCCCGCCTTAAGACGGGACTTTGTTTTTGTATTAACATGTATTAAATTTGTGAAGAAATAGGGCCAGAATCTGAATTATCTTCCTCTTTTTCCAATGCTCCCTCCTGTTCACTAGTGGCTTCCTCTGTTTTCTCTTCTTCAGACAAAACTGGTCCCTCTTCTATACTATCAGATGGGTTAACATTTAATTTTTTTATAAATTCAGGAGAAATTAATAACTCCCCTCCTCCTTCTCTAGTTTCTGATATTTGATCGGAGTTTTCTTGTGAAGTTTTCTGCTGATCTTCAATCATCTTCAAAAGCTTATTCATCTGTGTTTTTGATAAACCCTTCGGTTTCGGTTTATACTTTACAGGCTTACCGTTCTTTTTTCTTACTCGACTTTTAGTAGGCATATTTTTTATTTATTTATAGAGAAATTCTATAATATAGTTTCTTAGTTTTCAACTATATCTAGTTCCTCCCACACCAATTCCCAATTGGATTTTGAATCACATTTATATGTGTTATTTTCTTTTTTAAAGTGTATATAATCACTTTCGAACACATCGTTGACCAATATATTAGGTATGTTCATTTTTTGTGCTATAAAGGCTCCATATCTCTCCATGTAAGAAGGTTTTTCCCCCTCAGTCCTAACAAACACCCCCGAAAAATTGTGAGAATATCCAGAAACTATATCTTCTATATAGATTCTATCCTCGGTCTTTATTAGATCCAGTCTAGGATTTAATGATGTATTTAGTTCTCTATCTTTCAAAAACCACCATTTATTTGTTTTTTCTTCGTGAATGTATACTCCCATTTTTTGGGATATATGTCTTAAGAAGAAAGCTTGTAAATTTTTAGGATTATAGAAACTTTCTATAAAATCCGAATTGTTGTAAGACATCTTGTATTTACTCTCATATAAAAATTCAGGATCCCCGTTGGGATTTAGTAATATACCATCAACATCAAAAAGACAATAATTGGACGGTAGATATTCTCTATGCCCTTCAGAGAAGGGATTAGATATCCCCCATTTTCTTTTTTTAGACATCTAAATTTTTATTGTATAGATAATACTAGTAAAATTAATGATTGTTTCAATAATTACTGGGAAGAATCCCCGCCTCATATTGAGATTTACCATTTTTTAGTAAATACTCCAGTTGTATCCACTGTTTATTAGAAAGGTATTTCTTAGTGGTTACTTGTGTCCAAAGCTTCGAGAAAAACTGATTATATCGATATCTTTCAGGAAGCCAATCCCATAATTTTTGATAATATTGGATTTCGTCGTCTGTAAAATATTTTCTTTCTGCAGAGGAACTAAAATTTTCGTAGATTTTAATATGTTTCATTGAAGTATATATTCCAAACCAATAGTTAGGAGCAATTAAATTATTGACTTTCAGAGAATGTCAAGCCCAATTTTTCCCATTATAAAATACATCCATATAGAGTTCTATTGGACTTAATCGGTTAATTTTATCAATAGTTATCTTGTTTGATATTCCGTAGAAGAAATGGCAATGTGTTTCCTCTTTAAGAACATCTGCGGATGGTAATTTCCCATCGTAAAGATTTATTTTTTGTTTTGTTGACTCAATTTTTTCAACTAAATAGATTATACTTTTTAACATTTCTTTAAAGCTATCTAGGGTTGGAAAATCAGATCTCCCCGGATACTCGTCCCTGTATTTTTGTAGAGTAGCTCTATCCATGGAATCTAACCCATCGGATATCTCTCCATAGTTTTTTGGGAGTTTATTGAGAATTGCATCAACAAGAGATCGATCATTGGGGAGAGCCAGAAAAAACCTAGAATTTTTAAAATCTGGGGTTTTAGATATTTCCCCAGTTTTCCATGATAATATTCTCTTGATGTAATTATGTATCTCAACTCTACAATAATCAATCGTTTCAATTTGATAGTTATCCGGATTTAAAATGTCACTAATAGCATTTATGATTGGTACTGGTGTAGACACATCTATGAGATGAGCAAATATATCGTCTAGAAAATCACGAACCCCTCCTCCTCCTGTGATGTATTTTCTAACCCAAACAAGATCCGGTTTATACGGAAGGACTTCAAAGATTTTAGAGTTATCAACTACAAATTTATCTCCCACCTTTTTGAATCTATCAAACTGACTATGTGCAGGGTGATGTATAGCTAAAAATGCACCTAAAGAATCAAATCTAATGTAGTATCCCTTTTGTTTATACATGTGATCGTCATCTTCCGGACTTTCATGAGTGCCGCTATCATCATAGATAATATCGGATAATTTCATTTCCATTCCTGGATCGAAAACAGCATCATTGCTACCTAAATCACATGTGATCTGTCCGGGTAGGGCGCTGACAACATCTGGATCATCTCCACAGACTTTACATTTTCCGGTAAGTTCCTCTAATTTTTTCATTATTGGAGGTGCCTCACCACCTCCAGAGACATAAACATAATAAGGAAATCTATTTCTCTCTGCCTCGGCAAGAATTCGAATGGACCAACTTTTCCGAGCGAGAACCTTTTGAGCATATTCAAAATCTCCCGTGACGGGGGGATCACCCAAATCAAACATTTCTTTATTTTTTGAAAGACCCCTTAAAAATTCTCGTTTTAAATCCGGATAAATCATCTGTGAGTACCAGCGTATCTTCTCGGATATAAGATTTAGATTTAATAACTCGTATGTTTTTTCCAACTGTGAGTAATCCATTAAGGCATAAATTAAATTCTCACATTCATAAGTAAGCTTAACAACATAAACCTTATTTCTATCTAAGCCAGTAGGCATCTCATATAAATCGGGCATATTGAATTTAACAGAACTTTTGGAGTAGTTCCCCATATTAACGAATGCTTCAAATAATTTAATGTGTTTCATTTTGTGATTTTTTATTATATATCTCTCTCTCTCTCTCAAATTTTCTTAAACACAGTCCCAATAATTTCACTGCTCCTAACAAATGATAAACCCCATTAAAACGGGTGTTTATCATCAGACGATATATAAAATATGGTTTCTGATCAAATACAAGAATTAGTAGAATATCTCTCTAATAAAAATAAAGTTCTCTTTCTAACAACATCTAATAGGTGGGAAGGAAGCAAAGAAATCCCAAAGTCTACTCTATTAGCTATGGATATTAAATCTAGACTTGCAGAAACTACAGAGGTCAGCCTTTTAGAAATACCAAAGCTAAAAATATATCCCTGTGAAGGGAACGTATCTGGAGTAGATGGCAACAATTGTGGAATAAAGGATTCGCTTCTAAAAGATGCAGAAAAAGATCCCTCCGGTAATCATAGATGTTGGGCATCATTAAACAACAAGGATGACGAATTATGGAAAGTGTCCAAAGAGCTTTTTGAATCTGAAGCTGTTGTTTTCTTTATAAGTGTAAGATGGGGACAAGCCAATGCTTTTTATCAGAAGCTTATAGAGAGACTAAATTGGATAGAAAACAGACACACAACGTTGGGTGAAGATAATATAGTTTCTGAGATAGATGCTGGGTGTATTATAATAGGACAAAACTGGAACGGAGAACAGGTTTTAGAAACACAAAAGCAGGTCTATGAATTTTATGGATTTAATGTTCCTGAAGAATTATCTCTGTATTGGCAGTTTACACAAGATTCAAATGACGAATCACAGGAATCATATAAAGAAGCTCCTAAAGTATTTGGTAGAGAATTTGAAATATCAATAACAAAACTTAAAGAATCCCTGTTGAGAGGATTTAGAAGTATTAAAAGATTGGCTGATTTCTAATGGGGAAACTTTATTCCGCCTAGAGCTTTCCAAACATCTTTTACTTTTTCTTCGAAGAAAATTATATTAAATTCAGCACTTTCCTCAGTTTTAAAGTCCCACTGTATAGCCTCTAATCCTATAATACCCGGACCTGCATTTAATTGTACTTCAAAAGAGAATTCAAAAAATTGTGGATTTGGTACTATTCCATCAAGATCACAGCAGTAGCAATATATGGTATAATTTAGAGATTCTTCCGAGCTAAAATCCTTAAAATAAGCATCGTAGCATATCTCTCCTTTTATGGGTTTTCCATCAAATTTTCTATATCCAAGTTCTATAAGTTTTTTTCTAAAACTGTCAGATACCTCGGACGTTCCCTTTTTTATGTTATTTATTGAGAGTGAATTTTCCATCTTCGTATAATACCTCAATAGGTTTATTTACTGGACTATATCTTCTATTTAATAGACTACAGTTTATAAACAATGTGCTACCATCATCATGAGTACCATAGCCTTCATGAATATGCCCAAAAGCATTTATTTTGGGGTTCACCCTTTTTTTTATAGCTTTATATAGATCCTCACATCCTACGTCTTCTCCTTCTATAACCATAGATAGATAGTTTTCCATGTGTGCAGGAGGACCGTGTGTTATTAGAACATCAGTATCTTCCGGTATTTTATTCCAGTGCTGTTCTATAGAAGATCCTCTAAATCTATTAAAAGCCCAATTATGAAAATATGGAGTTATTGGTGATCCCCAGAATTTAATACCTTCTAGTTCTATACCGCGGTCGACAAGTAAATGTATATTCCTAGAGTTACAATAATTTTCTGAAGCTTCGTAGTATTCTTCAAAGAAAAAATCATGATTTCCTGGTATCATAATTTTGTGCTTATGGGGAAGAGCGCAGTACCAATCTAAAAAATTTTCAACCTCGCTTCTATATCCTCTACTAGAAACATCTCCACAATGAATAATGAAATCCCCATCTGGAATATTAAATCTATTATGTAGTGTATGCGTATCCGATATAAATACTAGCTTCATAATTGTTTAGTTTCCTCCTGTTCTAATATATTAGATATTTCAAGATATGTTTTTTTCTTGTATATTTCCATCAAAAGCTCAAACTTCATTGCTTCTTCCAATGTTTCTATTTTAATCTCATTTAAATGAGAAATACATGAAGGTAAAATTATTGAATTTTCCATAGTCTTATTTATAATGTTTTTATTGTGTGCATCGATTTTAGTTTCGGAACAAAACATCTTTTGCATAGTATGAACTTTATATGATTGAAGAAATAGAAATGATAAACGAAGTTGATCCAGATCATTTGGAAGAATGGCTAACAAGAAATCCTGGTAAAGTTTATAAAAGATCTGTTGAGACTGCTCTTTATTTAGCTAAAAATAAGGACCTTATAGAAGAATCTTTTATGGAGTTCTCGTGGGAAGATGAAGTTTATTCTAAAATATACATGAAAAGAAGCGATATTCCTAGAGCAATGGAAAAAGCCATAGAATATTTTGTCAATAATGAGCTATACGAGTACGCGCAAATGGCTAAAGAAGCAAAAGAACACTTCCAAAATCATCCATAATTGATGTTTTTTTAAGAAAATAATACAAAAAACCCTGATTATATTTTTTTTATTAACAATAAGATGTTAATTTAGCACTATTAAAAGTTATAAGTTTAACTAAAATTTTAAAAAGATGTTATCAAAAGGTTCCTCCAGGAAAGAGGGAATTAACGTAAGAGACGAAAAAGAATTTAAACTTTGGGTTAAATTCATAGCATCTATCCAGAAAGATGGCGGAAATATTAGTAAGCCACTGGAGATTCTTTGGAATAGCGTAAAAGAAGAATTTGATTTGCTAGAAGATAGATCTAGCAGAAAAAGAAAAATGTATCACCAATAGCTAGTTAGTAAATCCACCAACTTTTATTCCTTTAGACATATTTTCTAAGGATATCTCAGAATCAGGATCTGCTGGATCGTGGTCCAAAATGTTTAACAATTCTTTATTGGAAAATATAGCGCTTATTTTTCTCTTATTTTTCAATACTGTAGACATTAAATCGTTTATAAAATTGACTTTCTTTAAATAAGCTACGGGATAATTTATTTTAGATACTTCATTTACGGATGTAAAAAAAACATCAGGATCTTTAAAAGTTGATCCGGGGGTCATAACTAACACGTAAGGAGTATTTACTAGATCGTAAGCATTCTTTAATGTTTCTTCCTCTTCCATTTTTATAGATTCGATCTTGATAATTCTTATCATTTCCTGTGATGCTTGAGCAGCATATTGATATGACCCGTCAACAGATCCAAAATCTAGTACTAAAACTCTTGTATCTTTTATCTTTGTCTTTTGTGCTATATCCTCGATAGTTTTCTTTAGCTTAGTTACCGAGTTTTTACAAGGTATAATTATAGTTAAGAGAGTGCTTATCATTTACTTGTTTTTTAGTTGTTAAAGAAAATATAATGAACCGCAAAAGAAACTGACCAGACAAATATTATTCTAAATAATCTATTAAGGCTCAAAGATATGATGGAAGAAATTAGATCATTCTCTAAATCTCGATCATCCTCTGATTCTATTCTAATCCTATTTCTTGTTATCATTACGATAAAGATTATACCCAGAATCTGATAATATTTAAATTTTATTAAGTATGGTATTTCATAAAGATCCACAATAGAATATACAGTCAAAGCCTCTAGCATCGACAAAGGAAGAGATACTATTAGAGAAAGAGCAATAGCGGAAAAAAGTTTTTTTATAAACTCCATATTGTATATATTCTTAAACAGTGTGAGGTATTTTAGTTCTCACACAATTCTGAGATAATCTTTTATTTTTAAGATAATTGTTTATGTAACCCATGATATTTGCAGACCCTATTGGGTTAGCGCTATGGGTTAATATCAACGGAAGCTGAACATCTTTTTCCATGCTTTGGTCTACCAACCACTTAGCACAATCATATCCAGTTTTTTCTTGGATGTTATCATAATTTAAGATGTAGTTTTTTGATACATTCTTAAAATATTCTCTTATTGCAGTTTCCCCTAGATCATGATCTAAAGATATCATATAAATGTTTTCTAAGCCTATTTCAGAGACTTTATTTACAAAATCATTATAATCCCTACAAACTGCCCAATCGTTCTCTATAGGAGTTCTAATGTCATCTAAATAGATTCTAATCTTCTCCATCTTTTTCTTTTATTTCTAACATTCTATTTATCCTATTTTTTCCTTTCTCTCCAATAGGTATTGGATTTCCTTCCTCGTCAATATGAACGAATGTTATGTGTGTCTTTAAAACGAGAACCTGTTTTCCTGTATAAACGTTATGTGCTCTAGCCTCCATATATAAAGTAACGGAGCAATTACCAACCCTTGTAGGTAATCCGTATATTTTTAGAAGTTGACTTTCTCTAGCGGGCTTTTCAAAATTACACTTATCTATGGAAACTGTTACCATTCTAGGGCTGTCACATAGCTGCATACAATATCCTGCCGCGGCAGCGTCTATCCACGCGAGAAGTTTTCCGCCAAATAGATTACCATGAAATCCAAGGTCTGATTTTTTAATAGGATGTGTATTTAATAGTTCCATTATTTTACTGATATCTTATTCATAAGTTTGTTCACCTACCTTTTCCATTTCATCTTTAAACATGGGTAGAATAAACTCTTCTGCTATTTTATCCCCGTACGTTGAGTGCATTTGCTCACAAAATTCAGTAGTAAGAAAAGCTTTCTTGGACCCTATTCCTTCCCAATTTATGTCAACATTAACACCTAGTGCACCCAATGGAAGTAATTCACTAGGCTCGCTTCTAGACATTTCCTCGTCTAGTATCTTAACAGTAACTCCTTCGATTGTGTTTTCGATAATTTTAATTCCAGATCTAATAACTGGAGACATTTTTGGATTTTTCATATTATTAATTTAATTTATTCTTCCTAATATATCGCTAAGTCTTGAATACATCTCTACTGCAACTGGAACTGAAAGAAGAGATATTAAAAAATTATTTACGTAAGAATACACGGTAATAACGCTTCCGATGGTTATATCCTCCGTTGTTGTGACGAGTAGTATAATAGAAAGAAATAGGAAAAAGTTTTTTATCGATCCAACGATAAACCAATTTTTACCCTGGAGAGTTGACTCAAAAATATCCAATCTTCTTCTTCTATTAAAAAAAGAAACTGATCTGTGATATCCACCTTGTATAGCCTCTGCTTTATTCTCGTAGTGGTTATTTCTGATTATTATTGCCTGCCTAATTTTTTTGTATAGTATTTTAACAGCAATAACTATTAAAATAGCAGCTAAAGTTACTAAAAGACCCACCCGCCAGTTTTCCCCATAAATAAATCCTATAGATCCCACTATAGTAACAATGGTTGCTATGTAATAATGAACATATCCCTCTAACACGGATACTATCTCATGCGCCATGTCAGTTCTAGCTATTTTAGTTGACGTGTCCAGATTTGATTTTTTTAAAAATCTAAAAACTATTCCATTATAGATCTTAGTGTAAACTTTGGTATCATATACCATTCTTTTATAATTAAAAAAAGTGGATGCTAAATATGAAATCCCTAACAGAATTAACCAAAACCATTTACCATTAATTAGTCCATCTATGCTTTTACCCAATAGAAATGGGGTTGAAAGTATAAAAAGTTCGGTAATTAACATGAAAAAATAAATCCACAAAAGATCATATTTGTGCCTTTTAAAAATACTGTAGATTTTAATATAATTCATTAATTAATTATTTAGTGGTGCTTTAATAGTGGGATGTGATTGATATCCTGACAATTGTATATCCTCCTCCAATAAGCACTTACAGAAAGCATTCGACATGACTGCTTGCATAAAAGGCTTATCCCACCATTCGCTATTGAAATTTAACTTGGGTAGGGGGTAAGGATCTCTTGTAGTTTTTGGAATCTTGTGAGCATCGTAATATTCGCTCATACCTCCTCCGAATGATTCTAATTCATTCACTGCTTTATTATATTTTCTCCAGCTCATTGCATCTTTGAGCATCAATTCTCTTTCCTGCGGTGTATATTTTTTACCAATCTGTTCTTTCGCCTGATCGATATGATTAAAATATAAATGGGTATCTCCCAAGTTACCAATCAATTCATCAGGAACCATATTTACCTCTTTAGCGATAATTTCTAGAAGTAGGCCATAGGAAGCTATATTAAAAGGAAGTCCTAAAAAAACGTCTGCAGAACGCTGGTTCCACATTAAAGATATTGCTCTATACTTACCAGGATTAACTATCTTTTCTTCCCTAGTAGTTGGTCTCGTATAAACTTGAAATCCATAATGACAAGGTGGAAGTGTCATTTGATCTAATTCGCCTACATTCCAAGCCGAAACCATCAATCGTCTTGAGTCTGGATTTGTTCTAAGGTCGTTGATCAGTTCTTGAATTTGATCATTCGTTATAGTTACTACATTTCCATCTATCACGGTTACTTCTTTACCACCCCAATCTCTCCATTGCTTCCCGTAAATTGGCCCTAATTCACCCCACTTCTTAGCAAACTCATCATCTGTTTTGATTAATTCAATGAATCTATCCATTGAAGTTTCTTCATCAGTGTAGTATGTAAATCTTTTATAGGCATCCCCATTCCAAATATGACAATCATTATCAACGAGAAATTTAATGTTTGTATTGCCGCGTAAAAACCATAACAATTCAGTTACAATTCCTTTCCAATACATTTTCTTTGTTGTAAGTAACGGAAAGCCCTCTGACATTTTATGTCTTATTTGTCTTCCGAATACTGATAGTGTCCCCGTACCAGTTCTGTCTTTCTTTTCTACTCCATTGTCAAGAATGTCTTGTAGGAGTGATTGATAGTTTTTATCTAGATTGTTCATCCTTATTTACTTTGTGTTTTTCTAAAAGATTTATTAATGCCTGAACTTGACCAAATTCATAAAATCTAATTGCGGGATCAGATTCAAAAAACTCAACATACCATTCATCTCCCTCCTTTATTTCATCGCTAGCGTTAGATATAAAATCTAATCCCTTAGATACTTCATAGGTGTAGTAGTGATAAACCCCCCAATTTGGGTCATTCTGTATTTTTTGCTCAAATCCTAAAAGGTGTAGCTCTCTTTCTGTCATATTGTGTCTTCTATATTGTCATCCCCTACATCTTCCCAATCCTCTCTTAAATAAATATTATAAATCTCTAGTGTCGTGTAGGTGTTACCCTCTCCGTCAGGGACAACCCAACAGGATGATCCGTCTTCATCATAACCATTTACCAAATTCTTCTTTAGAATCCAATCGCCAAACTTTATAGCAGACTCTCTCTTATCTCTAAATTTTTCAGCGGATCTATGTGCTCTGTTTGAATCAACTTTAAGCTTTATCCTCCCCCATTCAGCATCAGTCATGCTTTCAATTATTATATCTAGGGTGTTTTCCATACTAGTTGTATTATTAATATAGCAGCAGATAACAAAAGACACACAAGAGTTTTTAAATTTATTGGTTCATTAAATATTGTCCAACTAAGCCAGGTAAAAACCATTGCACCTATACTAAAACCTATTAATCTGGACGGCCACATTTGTCCATCAAAGGCAATAACCATATTTTTGACAGAATACATAAAAACTATCGATATAGGAATACCCATTAACACAGTTAGCCAGTAGTGATTTTTAAACCAATCATATTTCAGGGGGCCTTGTAGCTGAAAAAAGGTCATGATCTGTGCAATAAACCCAAATAAAATACCAATCACCAGCACAGTTACATTCGACATATTTTATCTTATTTTATAGGTTTTAAATATTTTATTTCTATTCCATTTTTTTTAGCAAATTCAATTTCTGCAGTAACTCCTCTAGATTCCTCCCACCCAACCATAGTGTTACATACAAGAATCTCGTCACATTTAGATAAAAGTACAAGACAGAAATCCATCCAAAAATCCCAATCAGTTGGCATTTTAGTGTGTTCAGCTATAACATGTCCGTATGTGATAGGAGAGATAGCAACCGCTCCTCTTGAAACAAGATCCCCCGCTATCTTAGTAACTATCAAGTAGTTTTCGTGTCTTATTCTTTCATCTGGATTGGTATATGGTGATGCTATATAGATTAATTTTTTAGCCATTCTCTTCGTCTTCTAATTCTTCATTTTCATAATTAACACCATGATCTACTTCGACGTGTTCTTTATATCTTAGAGCTATCTGAAGTAGACCATTGAGGTATTGCCATCTAGGAGCTCCGTTAGGGTAACTAGGAAATACCTCTTTTAAAACGTCCTCTTGCCATTCTCTTTCCTCTGGGACAGGAGATAGCCATTGTCCATCAATTTTACTAAATTCCAAAAATCCTGTACTAACAGATTTACCAAACATAAATCTAGCAAGCTCTCCTCTATTAGCTCTAGATGCAGGGGCAAAATCTTTATATCGAATTTCTTTTCCGTTGGTATAAACTACCGGACTATTATTAAATATAAAATCTACAAATTTTTTATGATTTAGTATATCTACTATAGAATCTTCAGAATCATATAGAACATAATCATCATTATCAGCTTTTTTTACCTTAAGTAAAGGGCCTTCTACATTTATTAGTATTAGGTCTTTATTTTTTTCTGATTGCATCTTTAAATATGTTTTCTTCCGGATCGTGTGTTCCTAAATTGTATGTAGTGTAAGTTTTATTAGACTCCGAATATAATCTCATCATAAGATATCCAAGCTCAGATATAAAGAATTTTTCGACCACATAGATTTTTTCATCTATAACTATTTTAGGATTTTGTTTAGCTCCTTGGTGCATGTCCGTTTTTCATTAAGTCAGTTAATCCCTTAAGCACTTTTCTAATATGAGATACCATTTTTTTAAAACATCCCGGCTTTTTATTTCCATTAGGCCTTTTATATTTGTATTCGGTATCTATTTTTCTTTTAGGAGAAAGCTTTTGGTGAAGTTCCCAATTTATTATAGATTTATTGTCATTCTCCATTCCGACTAAAGTAGTTATTTGTTTTTAAATAAACATGAAGATCTTCTAGATTTTTATTGTGCATAGTTATTAAATTATCTATACACTCTTTAAATTTTTCATAAATCATATTAATTTTACAAGAAATTTTATAAAAGTTCCATACTATAATAATTATGATATACTTTACTTCAGATACACATTACGGACATAAAAACATAGTTTTAGGTCTTAGCAGATGGGATGATAAATCGGGATGCAGAGATTTTAAAAACTTGGAAGATCACAACAATAAAATAGTAGATTCAATAAATTCTGTTGTTGGTCAAGAAGATATTCTATATCATTTAGGGGATTGGAGTTTTGGCGGGGTTGAGAATGTTTTTAAATTCAGAGAAAGAATAATATGTCAGAACATACATTTAATTCTAGGAAATCATGACGAAAATATTTATAAGAACAGGGATAACTGCCAGGATATTTTTCAAAGCGTTAATTCATATTTAGAATTAAAGATAGAGGATAGTTATATAGTTCTTAGTCATTGGCCTATGAAAATATGGAATAACTACCACAAAGGTTCTTGGCAATTATATGGGCACTGCCACAATAATCTTAAAGATGACGAATGGTGGACTAGATCTGGAAGAAGAAAAACTATGGATATTGGCGTAGATACCAACGATTATAAGCCATATTCATATGACGATCTTAAAAGAATAATGGGAAAACTAAAAGAGTATCCGACAGATCTCGATCACCACAGGTAATTAAACCCCTAGGTTTATAGAATCTATCAAGTTAATAGGATTTTTTCCTTCTATGCTATCCCAGATTTTTTGAGGACTTGCGCAGGAATCATTTGTCATATGTAGTGATTTATCACACCATTCACTTTTGACTATAAAGTTTAAAGCCTGTATTTCTTTAGTTGCTTGTATAGGATCTTTAACTAAAGCCTTATTTATGCTTTTTATTGCCTTGTTTATTAAATAAGAACAGCACATTTCGTGATTTTTTTTCTGGTTAGACACATGAAATTTAAAAAAATCGTCGGCGTAATTCATAGATTCCTGTCCATTCACCCTCATAAGCAAATAATTTCCTATCTCCTTATATGTTTCTGTTTTATTATGAATTATTTCCCCTTCTAAATTTGATTTTAGAGCTCCTATAAGATCAGAATATATTTCTATGATGGTATTTATTGCCTGGACCTCTTTAGCTCCTTCTATCTCGGCTAGTGTAATCTTAACATGATCTCCGTTGAATAAAAAGTTCTTGTCTATATTAGGTATGTTTATGCTTGTAAGGTGTGATATATTATTAATAACCAGGTCCATTGCTTCCTCGGGGGTTCGAGTAGGGGTGCAGTCCCAAATGTGACTTGCAATGTGTGTGATTGGTGTTATCGCTCTATACTTATGAAAAAATGCGGAATCTATTCTATATTGACCCATATAAGATAAACCGTTAACCAAATCTATACCGCCATTAGCAATAACGCATCCGTCACCAAAACTTCTTGGTACATTAAATGCACCGTTTGAATCTGTTTTAGTAAAGACCCTATTTCCGTTGTGGTAGAAAAAAGTAATATCAGAACCAACTAGTGCAGCATCAGAAACTACCCCATGTGTTCCGTCCACGTCTAAACTGCCTGTGTAGGATGCTCCCTCGTCGCCTTCGTCATCTTCTTTAAAAGGATTTCGTCTTCTTCTCTCGATAGACTCTCTGAGTTGTTTTTCTCTCTCCTTCTCTTTCTCCCAGATTTTATACTTGATTCTTATCTGTTCTTCAGTAAGCCCCGGAAATTTATCTCTAAAACTCTTCATTTGTTAGTCTTAGATTATATATCCTTGGATGTTATTTTCCAAATCCAATGCTGGATTTTCTTTTACCTCCCTTGATCTTTGGTTTATCTGATAGTGAATTTAGGGATGATAGGGATTCATAAAAATCTTTGCCCATAACTATTACTGATATTACAAGTTCTTTTAAGTGCGAAAGAGACATGTCGTCGCTGGAATCTAGCCATTCATCAAGATCTATATTTTTTAAATCTTCCACAGAAAGCTTGTTTTTTATATAAGCCTCTCTTATTTCTCTGGAAGGCATTTGAACCTCATATCTTCGGTCAAATCTTGAGGGTCTATTAGTTATTCTTTCTTGTAATTTTTCCGGATAGTTTGTAGTTGCTATGTAAACAACATTTTCTATTTGTTTAACACCGTCTAGGATATTTAATAATTTAGTAGTCGAATATCTGTCCTCGCCAGCCAATGAATCTATATCCTCTAATATCACAATGAGAGGTCTATCAGGTTCTATAGTTCTAATAGTTGGAACAAACTCCAGGAAAGCTTTGAAGTCCTCGTCCTCTTTTATATTTATAACTATACCATTTTCTTCCTCGATAAGATTTTTAACACACAGCTGTATAATACCGGATTTACCACACCCAGGATCTCCATAGAGTAAGATACCTCTTTTATGTACAAAGTTATAATCCTTGTATGTTTCTCTTTTTCTCCAGAATATTTTAATATCAGTCATTATGCTTTCTATCTCAGGAGACGGGAGTTCATAAAGCTCATCTATATTTAAAGCTTGTTTTGCTAAGACCCAGCACTGAAGTGGACTATGCCACTTCATTTCATAGAGACCTGATGGTACGTTGGGTATAGAAACATAAGACGGTGCAAACTGATCATTCTGTAAAACAGACCACTGTGTGTGTTTGTTTGTGTCTATTGAATCTAAATCCGTCTCATCTACATAATCATTATAATCTCTGTTGTACTTCCTAGACATTTTTTCTGTTATTTTAATTAAATTATTAATTCTTTTTCTGACCTCCGATTCGGTCTTTATCTTTTTTGCCATAAATCATATAATCCTCAATCTATTAAAAAATTTTCTAAGAAAAAATATCCTATCAATCTCCTCCTCTTCCTCCCCAAATTTAGATCTCCATTTTTCATAAGGAATTTGATAAGGCTGATTATTATCTCTCCACGGGCCATCATAGTCATTAAATTTTTCAGTGTCCCAAACCCTATCGTCTAAAAGTAAACATATGGAAGTTAATTGATCACCCATATTTTTTTCATAAAAAGAAACAGATTCTATCCGGTTATTGTTTAATTCATCTAAATACCTGTTAATAGTACCCACGTATTTTCCATCGAATCTCCTTGAATTTGTGCTTCCTCCATTATAGATAGCTATGGATTTGTCACCTTTTGCCCATATCTTATAAGGTTCTTTATCGCCGTATTTTATACTATATTCAACCAACGATTTACTAAATTGGACACCCTTCTGTAAAGAACTTATGTTATCGCAAACAATTCCATACATTTTATATCTCCTTCTCATTGGCTTCTTTTACTATTTGTTTTTCTATATAGTCTGCTATGATTATAACGGCCCCGTCTTGTATCCACCAGTGTTGTTTTCCGTTTATAGTAATTGAAAAATCTCCGTCGGTTGGATCGAGAACCACTTCATTTATAGTTAAAACCGGATTTTGGTTTCTTTTTCTTTTTCGATCAGACTTTATAAGTAGATCTGAGATCATACCACTACCATATTCTTTTTTTCTTATTTTTTCCTTATAAGAATAATAATAAGTGCTATTTCCTGTTGGACCGTGAATCACAACAACCTCTAAATCACTCCAGTCTTTAACTCTTTCCCAATTATTGAGAATATAACTTTTT
>Ga0172372_10000306_pt1 | contig 76739 bp, 80 predicted proteins | sample LakKiv5m_2_FD_114544 | JGI IMG/M metagenome (GOLD analysis project Ga0172372, IMG submission 114544) | Freshwater microbial communities from Kabuno Bay, South-Kivu, Congo - kab_092012_9.5m | ecosystem: Environmental > Aquatic > Freshwater > Lake | place: Democratic Republic of the Congo... | reverse complement strand
TCAAAGATTTTTTCAAGTTTAGTCCAAGTTTCTGCGCGTTTAGCTTTTTCGCGAGAAAGAACTGTTTGACCCATACCGTTGTCGAGAGCTTCAACAACAACATCAACAGTATCACCAACTTGAACTTCAAGTTCACGTTGTTCATTTAAGAATTCAGCACGGTCAACAATACCTTCAGATTTAAGGCCAGTGTCAACTGTTACCCAATCAGAGTCAATGCTTACTACAACGCCTTGGATGACAGCACCCTTTTCAACGTTGAGGTTTAATTCGCTTTCTTCAAAGAGGGCTGCAAAAGATTCGGTCATGATATTTCCGATAAAGTCAGCGGTCTTGGATCAGACAAGGCCGGTTTAGTTAAGCGTTTACATAGTCCGTATAAAACTGATCAAGCTATGCATTCGCTGAATAAATTTAGTTTGCTAATTGCTGATCGACATAACGTGTCATCAGTTGAAAGACTTCATCGATGTTCAAATCTGAACTGTCAATGATGTAAGCATCAACCGCCGGCTTGAGTGGAGCAACTTCGCGCTCCATATCTCGTTTGTCGCGAGCTTCGATATTAGCTAAAATGTCGTTTATTTTAGCATCCAGCCCCATACCCTGCAACTGTTTTACACGTCTTTGCGCGCGCGACTCTGCCGATGCAGTCAAATAAATTTTGGCTTGTGCTTCGGGAAAAATGGAGGTGGCCATGTCACGACCATCGGCTACCACCCCCGGCGCCTGGGCAAAAGCACGCTGACGGGCCAACAATGCTGTTCTAAGTTCCGGAATTGCTGCTACTTTTGAAGCATATTCCCCAACCCGCTCGGTACGAATGGTCTGACTGACATCTTCGCCATCCAGCATAACCTGAGTGCCGGTCGCCGTGCTCTGAAATTTGATGTCTAAATTTGTTGCAATTTCGATGCATTTGCTTAGTTCGCTACTCAGACTTTCCAGCAAATCTGCCTTATGCAATGACAGCCCAAGCAGACGATACAGCGCGCCTGAGTCCAGCAAGTGAAATTGATAATGTGCAGCCAGTTTGGCGGCAAGCGTACCTTTACCTGAGCCACTTGGCCCATCAATGGTAATAATTTGAACTGTCATTGCATTTCCAGACATATTTACAGATTTTTATACAGATTTAGCCAGTTTGCTTAAACCGATTTTAATTGCGGTTTTCAACTGGGCAAGAATGAGTTTACTAACAAAAGGCGCGCGTGCCTGCAGCTCAATCCGGTAAGTGACCAAGGTTTTATCTTCCGCCACAGGCTCAAATTCAATCACACCCAAATGATGTTTCACCAACGGATTTTTAATAATTTTATATTCAATCCGCTGATTTGGCTCGAGCACCGTAATCTGCTCCTGCAAAGGCTTGACCGGACCAAAACCCATCCGGCGCACCGAACCCACACCATCCGGACGTTCAGGATCAGCGGAATCCTTGACACGCTTAACCTGCAAAGGTGCAAAAGCGGTGTTATAGGTGGCATGTTTCGACATTAGTTCAAATACCAGTGCTACAGGCGCATTAAATTCTTTTTTAATTTGAATAGCGTTCATTTTATTGTTCCTAAAGGGATTCAATCACGTACACGGCTTAGTGTAGAGGAAAATGATTTAAAGATTCTGATCATTTAAGGACTTTTGTTGTAATTTTTGCTGTCTTTTCTGCTCACGACGCAGCTTGAAAAAATCACTCAGCTGGGCTGCACACTGGGTTTGCAAACAGCCCGCTTCAAACTCAAACAGATGGTTATAATAGCCACTATCCAGCAATTGGCGCGCACTAACCAGAGAACCAGCTTTCGGCTCCGTGGTGCCAAATACTACCCGTTTTACCCGGGCATGAATCAGCGCACCCACACACATGGTACACGGCTCTAGCGTGACATAGAGCGTGGTATCTTCCGGCAAGCGGTAATTTGCAATGTAGCTACAGGCCTGACGAATCGCCAGAATTTCAGCATGCGCAGTAGGATCATTCAGGGAAATGGGCGCATTATAGCCCGACCCAATAATCTGGTTCTGACTGACTAAAATTGCCCCGACAGGAATTTCTCCCTGCGAGGCCGCTAATGCAGCCTGCTCAAAAGCATGCTGCATCCAGTATTCATCAGAATAAGCTTCTACATCAGACATAAATCAGCTGATAACACCATGACGTTTCAGCAGGTCATTCCAGCTTTGAATTGAAGTCACCGGTGGATCATCGGCCAGAATACCTTTCAGACTGCGATCAGCGCCCTGCTTCCACTCTGGAGATAAATCCTTATCGACCAGACGGGCACGCACCCCTTCAACAAAGTCAGGATGATTGATTTTCCAGGCCGAAATCTGGGTTTCCAGCTCAAACACTTCATTCCATGAATGCACCTGTTTGCCCCATTGCCATAATAACCAGCTTAGGGCCGCAGTTGTCAGTGAACCTTTTTGCAGGTTTTCACTGGCCTGACGCAGCCAGTCGCTACGCGCATCACTTAAACCAACAATTGCTTCATAGTCATGTTCAAAGTTGACACCACGACACACGCTATGAATCACATCTAACGAGTTCTGTAATGGTCCTGGTCCAACCGGACGGTGCATACTGTTCAAGGTATCATCAATAGCACGGAAATCACCGGCCGGATAATGATCCCAGTCAATATTGATCATCCGATCCAGCACCACATCACGTGCAACATCACAGATATGTGTGGCCCAGCCAATTCCGTAAGCACCGGCGGCAGTCATAATCGAACCGGTTAAACCAGTGAATAAGCCAATAGCACCACGATCTGCCAGGAAGCGCGATGCCCCTACATCTGGATAAAGACCAATATTAATTTCCGGCATTGCCAGACGTGAATGCGGGGTTACCAGACGGAATGGCGCAGCCATAAACAGGCCCAAACCACCGCCCATCACATAACCTTCACCCCAGACCAGAACCGGTTTGGCATAGTTATGCAGCAACAAATCCAGCGCATATTCCTGTTCAAAGAATTTATTGGCTGCCTCAACTTCGTCATTAATCACCAGTTGACGCAGTTTGCGCACATCTCCGCCGGCACAGAAGGCTTTTGGTGTAGTGGAATCGAGCCAAATGGCTTTCACCTGCTCATCCGTATGAAAGTCCTGAAAGACTTCCAGTAAAGCAGTCACGATAGATTCATCCAGTGCATGCAACGACTTTGGGCGATTCAAACGAACAATACGCCAGCCATTTTGTGCTTCTTCAACAATTAAATCGGGATGATACTGTTTCAATACGGGAGTTTGTGTCATGCGTCCAGCTGCCAGTCTATAGGCTCAATGCCATGTTGTTTCAGGTAATTATTTGTTTTTGAAAACACTTTACATCCAAAAAAACCACCACGGTTTGCCGCCAGCGGCGACGGATGTGCGGCTTTCAAGATCAAGTGTTTATTCGGATCAATGCGTTGCCCCTTACGCTGTGCATAGGCACCCCATAAAATGAACACAATATGCTCACGCTGTTCATTTAAGACATCAATCACATGATCTGTAAATTCTTCCCAGCCCCGCTTCTGATGCGATGTTGGCTGTGCGGCTTCAACCGTCAGGACACTGTTTAACAGCAGCACACCCTGCTCCGCCCAACGGGTTAAATCACCATGCTTGGGAATATCTAGCCCCAAGTCGGTATGTAACTCATGGAAAATATTACGTAAAGATGGCGGTAATGCAACCCCTCTCTGTACAGAAAAGCTCAGGCCATGTGCCTGATTAGGACCATGATAAGGATCTTGACCCAGAATAACGACTTTGACCTGCTCCAGCGGCGTGGTATTTAGCGCATTAAAGATTAAGCCACTTGGTGGATAAATCACTTTATTGGCTTGTTTTTCTTCGAGTAGGAATGCTTTTAAGGCATCCATTTTCTCACCCAGCAAAAAATCGCTCAGGGCATATTTCCAGCTCGCATCTAACTGAACCTTCTCCAGTTTCGCGTGTTGCTGTTCAGTTAAAGACATACCTGTATTAAATCCTTTATATCCATGTCAGGATGTGTGTATTAGAGTTTAACCTGTAAATCTACGCTTGGGTTTTGGAATTTAATACCCTGTTTCAATTTTTCATACATCTCGGGATCTGACCATTCCGCGCGCACCTGCGCTGAAAACTCGATCTGATCCAGGGCAAGTAGTCCCATTTGCTCGTTTTCAATATCTTCTAAAAAGCTTTGCGCATAACCAGTATCGGTTTCATGCACAATTACTGAGTAGACTTCGACATCACCTTCACCATTCTGGGTGATGGTTGAGGCCAGCACCTGCTGCGCCAAAAAGAAGAAAATACGGGAAAACTGCTCGGCAGATGGCGATACCGGTAAAGACACCCAGCGTGCACTAAAGTTTTGGCAAGCCTGAATATAGTCCGGATTGTCCTGTTGCCAGAAACAGATCGCATGATCGAAAGAATCAAAAATTTCTTTAATCACACCTTTTAGCAAGCCAAAATCATAGACCATTTGACCATGATCTAATTTCGTTGCCTTAAGTAACAGCTCAACTTTATAGCTATGGCCGTGTATAGAACGTTTACAGCGGTCTGAAGTGCAGTTACGCACAATATGAGCATTTTCAAACTTAAATAACTTACGAATTAACATGTGTCCCGATCAGGCCAGATTATTTGTGAATCGACTATTAATTATAAAGCAAAATTAAAGGAATAAGCATTAAATTTGCTGTTTAACTTGATAGCTAAAACCTATCTCGCTTTATGCACAGTGAAAATTACGCTAGAACGCAGCATTTTAAAATGGTGCCATGCTGCGATAAGCCACATACACTGTTTTTTTATCACGTACCAGATCACTGCTAAACTGGCGTTTGCGTTCACTCAGCATCACTTCAATTTTTGCCTTAAAGTAGTTAGATTGCACGCCCAGTAAAGCACCGACCTGCGCTTTCAGGGCTGCATCGACCTGTTTAAAGGTATCCAGCTCCCATAACTCCTGCGTATTGGCAAAATGCTCCAGATTGGCCTGACGCTGTTCCAGCAGTTGCTGAATCTGATTCACATCCAGCTTGTCATCAATACTGGCCAGCACTAAGGCCGGTGCCGTATTAATGTTGATACTGGTACTGCGGTTCGGCAAAGCACTGACATAAGGCAGCAACAGCTGATATTGGCCTTCTTCAAAGCCGCGCACCTGTTTCAGCTCTTCGACACTATAAAACAGGGAATTTGAAGGTAAATAGCCATTAGGTAGGCCCTGATAATAAATACCCTCGGCGCCCATCGGCCCGATGGGTAAATCATCGGCATCTTGCCAGTCAATTACCGCTTCACTGATTTGCGCAGGCAGGCCGACACGCACCAATAGTCGTTCAAAATACAGTTTAGCATTTTCATTGACATTGCCATTGTCATTCAGCAAGGCATTTAAATTGAACTTCCCCGATTCATCACTCAACACACCTGCCACAAAACCATCTTCGACAGGAAAAGCTGGCATTGGCTGGGCCCAGTTTTCTTGCAGATGATCGACCTCGGCAGCATTTTCAGCATCATCTTTGAGCAATTCAGCAAAGAAGGCTTCGGCACTTTTGGCATAGAGCAAGGACTGGTTCTGCCGCATTAAATAAGCGGTACTTTCTGCTGTATAGGCCTGACGTTTGGCAATGGTCGCCGCCAAAATGGTGGCCAATGCCACCATCATTAAAATGGTGATTAGCGCAATACCCTGTTGCTGCTTCATGTTCTGTCCCATTGCCCCATTCACTGCCTGTCTTTAGTGCCTGTTTTATGATGTGGTTTTATTGTCTGATTTCAGGAAGTCAGTATTTAACAGGCTAAAAATCCATTCATATTGTACATCTTGTACGGTTAAATTTATTTTAATGCCTTTTGGCAGTTTGCGTTTTTTCTGATCATCATTTAAGTCAATACTGCTGTCTGGCCAGTTACGCAGTTCCTGCGGATTCAGCACATTGATCTGAAACTGGCTAACATTATCCAATAACACGCTGGAAACCGGCTGATCCTGCCCGGATTGATGCAAATTGGCATATTTCAGACGATACAGTTTTTGTTCGTCGGCCCGGTACTGATATTCAATCCGTTCAGTGGGGGCAATGCCCTGCTGCAAAGGATCGGTCACACCGGTCTTGCTAAAATTAAAACGGCCGTTTTGTAATACCAGAGCTGGCTGAATATCATTATTGATGTTGGCCGTCAGCGGTACAATCTGAATGCTGTCACGCAAGATTTGCTGATAGGCACCTTGCAGTCCTTCTAACTGCTGTTCATGCCACTGGTTACGGTCTTTAACCTTGACCAGATAATCAAATACTTTCCAGCCCAAGGCAGACAACACCGCAAAGATGGCAATGGCCACCAGCAGCTCGACCAGGGTAAATCCGCGTTTAGCCTTGATCATTGCGCCACCCGATGATTAAAAAACACCAAATGGGTGATGCCGGCTTCAACCTGACCGGTATTGGAGTTAAATAAGCTGACCTGCACTTCTACCCGCTGCACATTCGGGCTAATGGTCGGCTGTGCGCTTTTATCAATTTGCCAGCTTTCACCTTGCAAGGTGACCTGTTTTGATTGCGTACCCGTGAGCCAGTCCTGCTGGATTTCCATTAATGCCTGTTCGTTTAAGGCCACAAACTGCGCTTTGGTTCTTAAAATAGCATGGGAGGTCGACTGGGTATATTGCATGGCCACTTGGGTCAGTGCCATAGCAGCTGTAGCGAAAATGGCCAGTGCCACCATCACTTCCAGCAAGGTAAAACCGGCAATACGTTTGAAGCGAGGATGACACGGATGTGTTCGTAATCGGTACGCGGATGTTGAACAGCTGGAGAAAAGCCGGTCTAGTTTTTGCAGATCAGGCGAGAACGCTGAAAATAATCTATTCTTCATTCACGATCTTACCCAGATGATCAATTTCGATTTCAGCCCCAACCGGACGCTGCTCGAAATAAAACTGAATTCGAACCGGTTTAACTTCGCCATTACCCAGCCAGATCAGTTTCGGGGCATCGCCTTGCAACAAGGCGGCATTTTGTGCATTCTCAAATCCGTGTTGTAAAGGCTGGATTTGAAAGCTCACCCCATCGGGCAAACTTTGCATCTCAAATTCGGCATATTTTTGCCAGCGGGTCGCGGCTTGACTGAGCATGACGCTTGAACTGTCGGTAGCGGTGGTTGCTGGCAAATATTCCAGAACTTCATAACGAAATGGTGACACATCGCTGGCATTTTGCACATTTAGGGCCAGCACACGCGACTGATCATCCGCTTCGCGTTGCAGCTTCTTCACATCCATCAAAAACACTTCACGTGCCTGCATGGCGCTACGCTGGTCCACCCCGCCGATATTCATCAGCACCAATGAGGCGGCAATGGCCATAACCACAATCACCACCATCAATTCAATGAGTGTAAAACCACGAACAGATGAGAAGTGATGCGGTCTAGTCATGAGGTTTAAGCGATCTATTCGAGATGTTGGACTTGTTTCGGCAAGGCCAGTGCCTGGTCGATATAGGCCACGCGTAAGGTATCGCGTGAACCCAGGTAACGCTGGTAGAAACTGGAGTTTAAAATTGCCGCCGCACCGTGCGTCAAGGACCAGATCGAAGCCAGATAATCACGCACAGACATTTTGCTCTGAATTGATTCCAGATAATGCTCGGTCATGCGAATAATCAGACGCAGGCGCTGTTTACGCACCTGATACAGCTCGTTAAACAGATGGTTGATGCCCATACCTGTAGTCGACAGGCGCTCTTCAATCTGATGGAACAGTACCGTGCGCTCCGGATGATGCAGGTGATGCAGCATAAAGAAGGCCAAATGTTCAGGAAACTTTTTCTCAGCATCCTTGATCATTTCAAGTAGCATGTTCTCATTACGAATAATCAGCAACATGTACAGCTCGTCTTTACTCTGGAAATGTTTATAAAGCGTGCCTTTGGCCAGGTCCAATTCTGCGGCCAAGGCATCAAGCGTCATCCCTGCTTCGCCATTTTCTAATAGCAATTGCTCTGCCACTTGAAAAATTAAGGTTTCTCTTGCTCGAAATTGAGCCTGACGATCCATCTTCACCCTATAAACTCTCTCTTATGCACTTATCGGTCAGTTTTAAAAACTTCTAGATTTTTACTTTTGGTTCAAGAGGTTTTCAAAATTCTGCATGGTTATGAAAGCCATCTCTTCCAGTGACTTATCATATACATCACTCAAGGCTTTGGCTACATACGGGACATATTTTGGTTCATTTGATTTACCACGATATGGCATTGGTGCCAAATACGGTGAATCGGTCTCAATCAGAACGCGATCTAGTGGCACCTGCTTGGCCACATCCCGTAAATCCTGGGCATTTTTAAACGACACAATACCCGAGAAAGAGACATAGTAACCGCAGTCCAGTACCGCTTTGGCGGTTTCCCAGTCTTCGGTAAAACAGTGCAAAATCCCATGGGTTGATTTTTCTGCGCGGATAATATCAACCGTATCATGCTTGGCTGAACGGGTATGTACCACCACCGGTTTTTTTACAATTTGCGAGGCATGGATATGTCGGGCAAAACAGTCTTTCTGCTCGGCAATAAAATCGGTACTGTGATAATAATCCAGCCCGGTTTCCCCCAGCGCCCAGACTTTTTCCGGTTGTGCCAGCTCGACCAGATAGTCAGTGGTGGCACGCGCCATGGCGGCCGCATCTTCACAAGGATGCACACCCACGGTATAACCGACATCTGCATGGCGTGCGGCAATTTTTGCCAGCTCGATATGGTCGTCCAGATCGACTGAAATACTCATAAATTTAGATACGCCGGCTTCTCGCGCCTGCGCCAATGCCAGATCCAGATTTCCATCATACGGAGTTAAATCGAGCATGGTTAAATGACAATGCGTATCTACAAACACAGGCGTTTCCTACAACAGCTTAGAACAGACTACATAGTGTAACTGTTTCGATTTGAAGACTTAAGTCCTGCCAGTAGTCTTTCTGCTTCTGCTTTGTAATACAGACCCTTTTCACCACTGAGTTGAATACCAAAGCCCTGTAATTTCACCCCATTCTGCTTTTGTGAAATCCAGATTACTTTACCGGTTAGTGGAATTTTTTGCGATTGTTCCGGCAAAGTGGCCAGTACAAAGATTTCTTCGCCCATTTGTACCGGCTGCTTGGAAGGAATAAACAGTCCGCCATCGACCACATAGGGCATATAACTTAAATAGAGCGTTTCTAGATCTGGAATATTGGCCTGGATAATTCCGCCCATACGTGGCTGCATACTGTTTCCCCTTAAAGATTCATCAATTTTATACACAGCTGATCAAGAATCAGATTGCTTTGAACATTCTGCTCTGTCATCTGTTTTGATTGTTGTATATCACTATAAATATCAAATAATGCTTTCAGCGAATACTGCTCGGCCAGTTCACTCAGTGTCAGGTCGATGTTTTTCACCGGTTGATTTAGCTTGACACAAATCAAATCTGACAACAAGTATTCAAACATCTGACCAAATTCACTAAAACTCAGCTCTTTATTCCACTTGGTCGCAATTGCCATCGGCATATTTTTCTGACTGACCAATTTTTGCCAGTCCTGCACAAAGTCGGCGCGCTTAAAGAACCAGTCCTGCTCGGCCAACTGAATGGCTTGCAGCGGCATCTGGTTCGACAGGTTCAGCAGCAGCTTTTTTTGCTGCTCGCTGCTTTCGGGCAAATGCTGGCTTAAAAAATCATGGGCCAGTTCCGGGGCAATCCGGTCGAGGGCAAAATGCTGTAAACGGCTGCGAATGGTTGCAGGCAGCTTTAAATAATGATCGGCCAGCAGGATAATCACCACCCGCTCGCCCGGTTCTTCCAGCGTTTTTAGCAAGGCATTGGCAGAAGCAATATTCAAGGCTTCTGCCGGCTCAATCACAATAACCCGCCAGCCATCTACGGTTTGTTGCACAAATGGTAATAAATCACGGATCTTCTCGATCTTAATTTTCGCGTTTTGTTTTTTATTCTCTTCATCGATCGTGACATAAACATAATTCGGATGCGTATCTGATTTTAACCATTGACAACTGCCGCACTCGCCACAGGGCAAATTGCGCTCATGACGATGCTGGCACAAAATCCAGGCCAGAAACTGCTGCGCAAAAGCTTCTTTGCCACAGCCTTTTTTGCCATAGAACAGCAGTCCATGGCCCAACTGGGGAAATCTGCCTGTTAGTGTATCCCAAACCGTTTGCTGCCAGGGATAAATCTGCGCAGTCACTTCATTCTGCATGGCCAGCTCTACGATTCAAAATGTGCAAGATCAAGCGCATTCAGGCGATCCAGATCTTCTTGGGTATCGACACCCGGTGGTAAATTGGCTTCAGCCACGGCAATCGCAATCCGATGACCATTTTCCAGCACCCGCAGCTGCTCCAGACTTTCCAGACGCTCCAGCAGACCCATGTCCCAAGTCACATATTCCTGTAGCAGTTTTACCCGGTAGGCATACAGGCCCAAATGACGATAAGCCTGATCATGCAATTGCGGCACGGCATTTTTCGCCCCGTCACGATCATAAGGAATGGTCGCGCGGCTAAAATACAAAGCCTGATTGTGCTTGGACATCACCACTTTGACAATGCTGTCACGCTGGAACTCATCCAGTGCATGAATCGGTTCACACAGTGTCGACATCGAACAGCCTGACTGATCAACCAAGAGCTGCGCCACCTGTTTCACCAGCTGCGCGGGCAACAAAGGTTCATCACCTTGCACATTAACAATAATGTCATCACTGGCCCAGCCTTTGATTCGCGCTACTTCACTTAAACGGTCAGTCCCCGAAGGATGATCTGCTGAAGTCAAGACCACATCCACCCCTTCAGCACGGCAGACATCGGCAATACGCACATCATCTGTCGCCACACATAAGTCATCAAAACCTTCAACTTTTTTGGCCTGATCCACCACCCGTAAAATCATGGGACGGCCATGAATTTCAAGTAAGGGCTTACCCGGTAAGCGTGAACTGGCAAAACGTGCAGGAATAACAATGTGTTTCATAACTGTCCTTCATTCAGGGTCAAACCCAGCTGCGCTAACTGTTGATGCAAAACCTGATAACAGGCGGGTGACAATACCGCTTCAACCGGCACCACCCAGATTTCCCGGTTAAAATCAGGATACTGTTTCAGCAAGGGCAAAATTTTCACCGCATCTTTTTCGGTGGTAATAATCGGTTGATGATCTTCAAACTGCAAGTCATCAATTTCATAATCATGATGATCTGGAAATTCATGGCACTGGAATTGCTGGATGCCCATCGACTCTAAAGTACGATAAAAACGCTGCGGAAAACCAATCCCAACCACGGCATAAAAAGCATCTTGCGGATTAAACACCTTACCTTCTATGGCATTAAGCAAATAAGGCTCAGCCACTTCCAGATGCATATTCAGCGCTGAACTTGGCTGTGCCGCATGTTCAATCACGGTTGCTGTATTCAGGCGGCTCTTCGGCTCTCGCAAATAACCTTCAGGCAGAATTTTTTCATTGCCCAGACCGCGGTTATTGTCCAGCACAATCCATTCCAATTGGCGATTGAGCGCCAGGTGTTGCAAACCATCATCACTGATAATCAGGTCCAGTTCATGTCTAGAGAGCAGCAATTCAATACTCTGCTGACGATTGGCACCGACCGCCAGTGGCGCACCGGTAGATTGTACAATCAGACAGGGTTCATCGCCGACCATATCTGGCGTCGATTCAAAATCAACATAGGCCGGGAATGGCCCTTTGCCGCCATAACCACGGCTAATTACCCCAACACGCACATTCAGGCTATGCAGATAATTAACCAGATGAATCAGCAGCGGTGTTTTACCGCTACCGCCCACGGTAATATTACCAATTACCATCACCGGCACAGGTGCGGTATAGGCCGCTTTCATCCCCGAAGCATACAGCTTCTGATTCAGCACACTGCCACCACGATATAACAGCGCCAACGGCCGTAGCACAACCAACCATTTGGCTTGCTTGTTCCAAGCGTCCTGAATGAATTGTGCAAATGACATGGCTGATTATTCCTCGAAATTGCGCTGATGCAACTGATAATAAGCACCGTGCTTGTTTAACAGTTCCTGATGGGTACCCTGCTCAATAATACGCCCCTGATCCATCACCACAATACGGTCGGCATTTTCAATTGTAGATAAACGGTGTGCAATGACAATGGTGGTACGATTCTGCATCGCTGCATCAAAAGCACGTTGAATAAAGTATTCAGATTCATTGTCTAATGCGCTGGTCGCTTCATCCAGAATCAGGATCGGCGCATTTTTCAAAATGGCACGGGCAATCGCAATACGCTGACGCTGACCACCGGACAGGTTTAAACCCTGCGCACCGAGTGGTGTGTCATAACCTTGTGGTAAGGCCATAATAAAATCATGCGCATACGCCGCTTTGGCCGCCGCGATGATCTCTTCATCGGACGCACCTTCCAGCTGACCATACGCAATATTTTCACGCACGGTACGGTTAAACAGCACCACTTGCTGATTCACCATGGCAATTTGGGTACGCAGACTGTTCAGCTCAATCTCATGAATATCCAACCCATCCAACTTGATCTGGCCTGAAGATAATTCCTGAAAACGCACCAGCAAATTGACCAGTGAGCTTTTACCCGCCCCTGAACGTCCGACCAGTGCCACGGTTTCACCGGCTTTAACATTCAGGCTAAAGTCATGAATGGCATGATGGCCATCGGCATAGATCAGATTGGCCTGATCAAATTCAATATTGCCTTTTAATGCTGGAGTTAAAGTACCGGTATTTTTTTCTTCCGGCATATCCAGCAGTTCAAATACAGAATACGCCGCCGCCATACCGCGTTGCAGTTTTTCATTGATATCGGTTAGTGCTTTAATTGGTTTGCTCAGCATCCCGGCAGCAGTAATATAGGCCACAAATTCACCAGCTGAGGTGTCACGTAAAATTTCCGGGCGCAGCGCAATCCAGATCACGATGGAGAGTGCAATCGACATGATCAACTGTACCACCGGGCTGTTTAGCTGCTGCACGGCCACCATCTTCAGGCCACGGCGCAGGTTTTCCAGCGAGTTCTGCTTAAAGCGTTCCTGCTCGTATTGATGACCCGCAAAACCTTTCACCACCAGATTACCGTTAACGGTTTCCTGCACCACGTGGTTGACATCGCCCATGGTGTCCTGTACCTGAATTGACAGCTTACGCATGCGCTTGGCGGCTTTCCGGATTAACAAGCCAATCAGCGGGGCAAAAATCAGGATACAGATGGTCAAACGCCAGTTGCTATAAAACAGGTAACCAAGCAAGGCGATGGTAATTAAACCCTGCTGTAGTAAGGTACGCAAAGATTCGGTGGAAGCCGCTGTCAGCTGCTCCACGTTATACATGATTTTGGCAGTAATGTGGCCACTGGTATTGTCCAGATAATACTGCGACGGTAAGCGCAGCAATTTGGCAAATACTTCCTGGCGCACATTAAACACCAGATTACGTGAAATGACCGCGGTATAGTAGCCACCCAGAAACAGGCCGACACCGCGAAAAAACATCAACAGCACCACCAGAAAAGGAAACAGGTGGGTGAAGGTGTAGTCTTTTTCCTGAATTGCCGTAATAATTTTTTCCAGCAACTTGGCCACTGATACCTCAGTCGCCGCATTGATCGCAAAACCCACCACAACCAGAATTGCGATTCCCCAGAAAGGTTTTAAATAACCGAGTAGACGCAGGTAGACTTTATAATCCGGATTCACTAATAGCCTCGAGTTGGTACTTTCGTACTGATGTTAATGTTGACGAAACCCAGTTGTCCCGCAACATCCATGACACGAATCACATCCTGATGAGAAGCTTTCGCGTCTGCCGCAATGATAAACATTAAATCACGTCGATCATTGGAAATTTGTTTAATTGCTGTATTTAAATCAGCAACTTCCTTGCTGGAAAGCGCCTGCCCGTTGACCGAATAATGCCCGGAGGCATCGACCACCACCTCGACTTTCTGGTCATAGGCTTTCGGTGGCACCCCTTGCGCTTCCGGCAAGGTCAGGTTCATCCGGCTAAACTGGTTAAAACTGGTAGACAGCAACAGGAACACCAGAATAAACAGCAAACAGTCAATCATTGGCGTCAGGTTAATATGAATATCTTCCACTTGCGAGCGTTTGAATTTCATAGGTCACCTTAGCCTGCTTTTTTAATGTCTTCATCAACAATCTGGGTTTGATGAAACAGCGCCGCATGGAACAATGTCGCCTGCTGTTCCAGCTCGGCCACATATTCCTGTACCAGACGCTGGAAATAACGGTAAGCAAATAAAGCCGGCACTGCAATCAGCATACCCGCTGCGGTGGTAATCAGTGCTTTGGAAATCCCCGGAATCATTAAAGTCGGGTTGCTTGAACTGATATCAATCATCAGGAAAGATTCAATAATCCCCAGAACGGTACCCAATAGGCCCAGCAGCGGTGCTACAGCACTTAAAGTCCCGAGGAAATTAATATTTTTTTCCAGATAGCCAATTTCCTGAGAGGCTGTCGCTTCCATCTGCGCACGCGCAAACTGTTCAGACTGATGTTTATTTTGCGCACCAGCCATAAAGATCCGGCCCAAAGTACTGTGCTGTAAATTTTCCGATTGCTGCAACTGCTGCAACACGCCTTGCACCGGCTGGCCGGTTTGCAATTGCAAGGCTTTCGGCACCACGCCAGCACGCTTAAGACGTAAAAAACGCTCAATACTAATGGCCAGCGTAAATACAGAGCACAACAGTAACGGCAGCATCAGCCAGCCGCCTGCTTTTACCAATTCCCACATTCGATTTTCCCCAATAAATCTACAATAAAAATTAATCAGCCAAGCAGATATTTAAAATACCATCTAGTTCTTCTAAGGAGTGATAGCTGATCACCAGCTTCCCCTTACCCTGCTTGTTATGATCAATTTTGACATTGGCACTGAAACGCTCTGACAGACGTTGTGTCAGTTGCTGAATATCCGGTGCCGGCTCTGCTTTTGGTTTTTCTGTTTTTGGTGCGCTCCAGTCACGCACCAGCTGTTCGGTCTGACGGACCGACAAACTCTTTTCAATCACCAGTTCAGCCACTTTCAGCTGATCTTTGGCTTTTAAGGTCAAAATGGCGCGCGCATGCCCCATATCTAGCAGCCCTTGCTGCATCAGGTCTTTAACTTCTTCGGTTAAAGTCAACAAACGCAACAGGTTACTGACTGTGGTTCGTGCCTTACCGACGGTGTCGGCAATTTCCTGATGGCTCAGACCAAACTCGTCATGGAAGCGCTGCAAGGCCATGGCCTGATCAATCGGATTCAGATCCTGACGCTGAATATTTTCAATTAAAGCCAGTGCAATCGCCACCTGATCGGTCAGGTCACGGACTATTGCCGGAACTTCGGCGAGTCCCGCCAGCTGTGCGGCACGCCAGCGACGTTCACCAGCAATAATTTCATACGGATGCTGTTCGTCATCAATTGGACGAATCACAATCGGCTGCATGACCCCGTGTTTTTCAATCGAGGCAGCAAGTTCCTGTAAGTCCTGCTCATGGATAAAACGACGTGGCTGATATTCACCCCGTTTTAATAAATGCACATCAATCTGTTTTAGCTGACCATGATCCAAAGACTGGGCTTCAAGTTGTAATTTTTCTTTCTGGATCGACCCAAGTAAGGCATCCAAACCACGACCTTTGGCGAGTCCGCGTTTTTTTGTGGTCATGCTTTACTTCCTTTTTTCACTTTGCTTTTCTTTAACATTTCAGCTGCCAGATTCAGGTAAGCAACTGCACCCTTTGAACTTTTCTCAAAATAAATTACAGGCAAACCATGCGCCGGTGCTTCGGCCAGACGCACATTACGTGGAATCACGATGTCATACAGTTTTTTGCCAAAATACTGCTGCAACTCTTCAGATACATCACGGGTTAATGCATTACGCGCATCGTACATGGTTCGCAGCACGCCAATAATTTCCAGCTCTGGATTTAAGGCCTGCTGAATCCGGTCGATGGTCTGAGTTAAATCGGCCAGACCTTCCAGTGCATAGTATTCACATTGCATTGGAATCATCACGCCCTGTACCGCAGCCAGCGCATTCACAGTAATTAAGCTTAAGCTTGGCGCACAATCGACAATAATGTAGTCAAAACTTTTTTCAATTTCGCCCAGCGCATCACGCAGAATAAACTCGCGTCCTTCCTGCTCGGCAATAGCTAGTTCCACACCAGACAAATCACGGTTTGCACCTAAAACCTTATAACCCACTTCCGATTTGGTAATAGCCGTTTCAATTGGCACTTCGCCCAGCAACACATCGGTAATGGAATATAGAAGGTCGTTTTTTTGGATACCAGAACCCATCGTGGCATTTCCCTGTGAATCCATGTCCACAAGTAAAACGCGCTTTTTCAAAACAGCTAACGATGCTGCCAAATTTACTGCGGTTGTAGTTTTACCGACACCACCTTTCTGGTTCGCAATCGCAATAATTTGTGCCATGGTAACCCCAATCCTTAGAATGAATTAAATATGTTTTAATAAAAGTAGATGACGCTGTTCGTCCAGACGTGGAACTTTTAGCTCGATAATTTCACAGCTGAACTCATCTTTCAATGCTTCAACTTCATCGGCCGGAATCAGACCTTTCATGGAAGCAATAATACTCTGTCCATGCATAAACGGTTTCGATGCCGCCACAAAATCGGTTAGTGAAGCAAAGGCACGACTGGTGATGACATCAAACTGGCCTAACTCGCGGATACTGTCTTCATTTTCGACCCGGGTTTGGACCGCCACCACGTTTTGCAGTTTCAAATCGGCAATAAACTGCTTCAAGAAACGGATTTTTTTGCCATTTGAATCCAGCAACACGCACTGACGTTCCGGCTGACATAAGGCAATGATCATGCCCGGCATACCACCACCGGTACCAATGTCCAGCAAACGGCCGGCAGGTAAATCTTTGAGAATACTCAGGCTGTCGAGCAAATGCTTGACCAGCATTTCTTTCGGATCACGAATTGCGGTCAAGTTATACGCTTTGTTCCATAGCACCAAAGCATCTTGATATTGGAGTAATAAATTTAAAGTCTCATCGCTGAGCTCTAAACCCAAGGCCTGACTACCCTGCTTGAGTTCCTGAAAAAACGTATGCATAAACAATGAACGTCTCGAAAAAGTTAGCTGAAAGTATACCGATTTATCTGCCAAGTCACAGCAGCGAGTGCTTAGTGAATATGCACTTAAGCGTACACACCTTGCTGAATTTGTTGATCCAGTGCATTTAATCGCTCAGGAGTGCCAACATCAACCCAGACACCCTGCAATTTGCTGGCGGCAATTTTTTCATCCTGCATGGCCTGTTTCAATAACGGCGCCAATGGACGCTTGCCACCTTCCAGGCCTTGGAACATCTGCGGATCAATCACGGCAATACCGCTATAGGTCAGATTTTCACCGAATTTTTCCTGATCAAAGGTATAAGCTTTTTGTTCCGATAAGGTGAAATCGCCTTGCGGATGCTGCGCCGGATTCTCCACCAGCACCAGATGCGCCAGCTGATCTTGTAACTGTACCGACAATAATGGCGCAAAATCCATGGTGGTCCAGACATCGCCATTGACCAGAATAAAGGGCTCATTGCCGAGCAGCGGCAGCGCGTTAATAATCCCGCCTGCGGTTTCCAGACCTTCGCCTTCATGCGACCAGAGAATATTAACGCCAAACTGGCTGCCATCCCCCAAAGCCTGAGCCAGTTTTTCACCCAGCCAGGCGGTATTGATCACAATTTCGGTTACGCCAATGCGCTGCAGTTTTTCGATATGCCAAACAATCAGCGGCTTACCGCCCACTTCCAGTAAGGGTTTAGGCGTATGCAAGGTTAAAGGACGCATCCGGTTACCCAGACCAGCAGCAAGAATCATGGCTTTCATCAGGCAGCCACCTCATAACGGCCATATTTGGCTTCAAATGCCGGCATAACTTTTTCACGAATAAACTGCATAAAAGGCTGCAATTCGGTATAAGGCTGTGATTCTTCCAGCAGATACCACATCACGCGCGGTAAATCTTTTAAGTAACCCGATTTGCCATCACGTTCGAACAGGCGCACAAAAATACCCAGAATCTTGATATGACGCTGAATCGCCATCAGGTCGGCATCTTTCTTGAACTGCTCAAAATCACGCTCCTGCTTGGCGCTTTCTGGCAACAAATCATAAAAGGTTTTAAACCAGCGATAGACCCGATCTGCATTCCACTGCACATAGGCATCGCGGGTAATCGAAATCAGATCATAGGTATCAGCGCCAATTACCGCATCCTGAAAATCAATCACTCCAAGTTCGGTTTCACCTGCAATTTTCATCAGGTTCCGGCTGTGAAAATCACGGTGCACAATCACTTGTGGCTGAGCCAAAGCCGCATTGGCCAGAATGGCAAAGGTACGCTTGATTAGCGCGCTCTCTTCTGCGGTTGGCTGAATCTGTAATGATGGCAACATCCAGTCGGTGAGCAGCTCCATTTCACTGATCAGTTTTTCATAGGAATAGGCCGGGAAATGGCCTTCGCCGGCAATGGACTGCAACTGAATCAGCTGCTTGAAGCTTTGTGCATAGTAGTCATCGACAGTCTGTTCATTTAACAGGGTCGAGAGCAATACATCACCGAAATCTTCCAGTAACAAAAAGCCCTGCTGCAGATCTTTGGCGATGATATGTGGCACGCGTACACCATGTGCATCAAAAAATTCATCAATCGTCACAAAAGGACCACAATCTTCTTTTTCTGGTGGTGCATCCATCAGCATAAATGTTTTATTATTCAATTTGATTCGTGCATAACGACGGAAGCTTGCATCGCCTGCTAAAAAATGAGTTTCAAATTGATCTGAACCGAGTACAGATGTAATCCATGTTTGTATCAATTGTTCACGTTGTGTATTCATTTGCAATAAATTCTAATACAGGCTGAGTTTTTAAAGTGCTAAGTGTAGCTACTTCTGCGCTTTTTCTCTATGATGCGACAATAATTAATTGCGATTAAGCACTCTTGGTTAATGAGACAAATGAAGCATCAGTTTAAATTTAATCCTTTAGCGACTGCGATCTTGACCCTGTTATGTGGACACGCGATGAGCAGTCATGCAGAGACCACAGAGCCCGCTTCATCCATCACCAATCAACAACTCAAACAGAGCATTCAGGATGCTTATCCGGGCCAGTCGTTTTTTGAACAGTATTATGTCGATAAAACCGCGCCGGAAGCCCAGCAGCGTTTTGGTCAGGAGCTGAGTTCAGCCTATTGCCAAGGCGCCTGGGTTACGCCAATTAGCCCGGATACCGTGGCTGTTGCTGCGGAAGAAGCCACCTCGACCGTTACCGCTGATTATGGTCACTATAATCCTAATGGGGATTCGGTTTTAGAAGGCAATGTGGTGATTGACCAGCAAGGCCGCCAGATTCGTGCCGATAAAATTACCATTGATCAGACCCAGACCTATGCCAGCGCCGAAGGCCGGGTACAAATGGCACAAGCCGGTTTACTGGCACAAAGCGACCAGATCAATTACAACCTGAAAACCCAGCAAGGCGATTTACACAACAGCTTCTATATTGCTGAAGAACAGCATGCGCATGGTATGGCGGAAAAAATTGCCCGCACCTCGACCAATACCTTAGTGCTGAATAATGCCACCTATAGCACCTGCCCGCCTGAACAGGCACCGACCTGGAAAATTCAGGCCAATGAAATCAAGCTAAATCAGGAAACCGGTCGCGGTGAAACCCGTGGCACCAAGCTGTATGTAAAAGATGTGCCGGTGCTGGCAGTGCCATATTTTAACTTCCCGATTGATGACCGTCGTACTACCGGTATTTTGACCCCGAGTTTTGGCTTTACCAATGATGGTGGAGTTGAACTGGCGGTACCGGTCTACCTGAACCTGGCTCCAAACTATGATGCCACTGTGACACCACGCTATATTGGTGACCGTGGCCCGATGTTGGAAGGTGAATTCCGCTATCTGACCGAGAATTTTGGTCAGGGTCAGATCTGGGGTGGTTACCTGGCCTCTGACAATAAATACAATGATGAAGACCGTAAGGATTTTCACTTTCTGCATAACTGGCAGATTAACGAGCAGTTCAATACCAATCTGGAATATAACTACGCTTCAGATAAAGACTATTTTGCCGACTTAAATAACAACCCGAACTCCAGAACCGACCTGAACTTACGCCGCGCCTGGGAACTGAATTACCGCAATGGTATTCCAGGTTTAAGGGCACAGTTAAAAGTTGAAGATTTCCAGACGCTGGACCCGACTATTCCGGATGAAGACCGTCCATATGCGCGTTTACCACAGTTCTTATTGAACTATAAAACCGGTAATCCACAAGGTTTCCAGATCGAGTTTAACCACGATACAGCCTACTTCAAGAAAGATACTAACAATCTGGAAGCCAGTACCACCGACCTGAACAGCTATGAGCCAAGTGGTACCCGTATCTATAACGATTTTAAAGTACGTTATAACTACCGCAACCCATGGTCTTTTGTGATTCCAGAAGTATCACTTCGCAACGTCAACACCTTCTTTGACAAAGACACCCAAAACGCGCTGAATCAGTTTGATTCATCTAGCGAAACCAAATCGGTGACGGTACCACAGTTCACCCTGGACGCCGGCCTGACCTTTGAAAAAGAAGGCCGCTTCCTGCAAACCATTACCCCGCGTGCCTTCTATGCCTATGCACCGTATCAGAATCAGGATGGCCATCCAAACTTTGATTCAGCCACCGCTTCCATTAACTACGATCAACTGTTTAGCCCGTACCGTTTCTACGGCCATGACCGCCTGGAAGACAACAACTTCCTGTCGCTTGGTTTAAGCTACAGCCTGTTTGATGAAGTAGGTTTAGAACGGATTCGTGCCAGCCTAGGTCAAAGCTTCTTCTTTGAAGATCGCCGTGTGACCCTGGAAAATACTGCGGACAGTTTTGATACCGAAAGCCGCACCGGTCCGGTGGTGAGCCTGGCCAGCCAGTTGACCGAAAACCTGAATATTGGTGCCAATGCCGCCTGGATGTCGAACGGTGACAATGCCCAGCGCGATCTGCACCTGTTCTATACCGGTGAACAAGGCAATTTATACAATGTCGGCTATATCAACCGTCGTCACATTCCAAACCGTCAGGATCATTATGATCAGGTGGTGGCCTCGTTCATTCAACCGGTCTACAACAACTGGCGTATTCTGGGCCATGCCCAATACGATTTGGACAATAGCGTCGCCCGTGAATATTTACTCGGTGTGAACTATGAATCCTGCTGCTGGGGCATCTCGGTCTACGGCCGCTCTTATTATAATGATCTAGATGATGTCTCCGATCACAACGTCAAGCCGAAACGCGCCATCATGGCTGAATTGAACCTGAAAGGCCTCGGCAGTTTCAACAATAAACTTGCATCTTTACTTGAAAACCGTATTTTAGGGTTTAATAGAACTAATCAAACTTGGACACAACGTTAATGAAGACACCACAGTTAAAACAATTTTTTAAAGCCACAGCCTTAGCTTTATATATTTCTTCAGCTGCACCTGCTTTTGCACAAACTGTAGATCAGGTCGTGGCCGTGGTGGATAACAGTGTCATCCTACAAAGTGATTTAGCGCAAACCGCTGCTGAAATGCAGCAACAATTACAGGCACAGAACAAAACCGTGCCACCAGCTCAATATCTACAACAACAGGCCTTAGAACAACTGATCGTGCGTCAGGCACAGCTGGAACAGGTCAAACGCTATAACATCAAACCTGATGAAAAAGCCTTAAATGAAGCGGTGATGCGTGTGGCCCAGCAAAATGGCAGCAAAAGTCTGGAAGATTTCCAGCAGAAAGTAGACCGTATTGCACCGGGGACCTACGCCTCGTTACGCAACCGTATTGCTGAAGATTTGGCAATTAACCGTCTGCGTCAGCAAGTCGTGATGTCACGGATTAAAATTAGCGATCAGGATGTCGACAACTTCCTGAAAACCCCGCAAGGTCAGGCCGCTTTAGGCAGTCAGGCGCATGTATTGCATGTGCGTGTATCTGGTGAAAATGCACAGGCCACCGCGGAACAGGTTAAAACTGCACTGAATAACAGCAATGACCTTAATGCCATTAACAAGCAGTTCAGTACAGCTGCCACGAAAGTTGAATCGGCAGATATGGGTTTTCGTAGCCTTTCTGAAATTCCAGCCGAACTGGCTGCACGTGTAAGTGCGCTCGATGTGGGACAAACTACTGAGCTGATTGCGGTCAATGATGGTATTCATGTACTAAAACTGGTCGATCGCAAAGCCGGTGAACAGCGCGCCCTGGTTCCCCAATATCAAACCCGTCATATTCTGATTCAGCCGACAGAAGTGGTAAGCCCAGAAAATGCCAAGCACATGATTGACAGTTTGTATAACCGCCTCAAAGCCGGTGAAGATTTTGCAGTGTTGGCCGGTACTTTCTCAACCGATACCGGTTCTGCCCGTGATGGCGGTAGCCTGGGCTGGGTTAGCCCTGGAGTGATGGTGCCTGAATTTGAACAGCAAATGAAAAGCACCCCGGTAGGTGAAATCAGCCAGCCGTTTCAAACCCAGTTTGGCTGGCATATTCTACAGGTGACAGATACCCGCCAGCAGGATATGACCCGCGAATACCAAGAACGTATGGCACGCCAGATTCTAGGTGAACGTCAGTTTGATACCGAACTGGACAGCTGGTTACGTGAAATTCGCAGCAATGCCTTTGTCGATATTAAAGATCCAAACCTGGACCGTAAAAACAACTAGGTCTTAAAAATGAAAAACCAGTGCCTGCACTGGTTTTTTTAATTCTGGCTTTTCATCTCGCCATCAATAGCAATAAAAAAACCGCTGAATTCAGCGGTTTTTTTATAAGAGGACTTAAGCCATTAATATTGATTAACGGTTGTTGTCATCTTCTTGAGAATCTTCAAATTTAGAGTCGTTGTCAAAACCAGAAGCTTGACCACCGAAGCCAGCGCCTTGACCGCCGAAGCCACCTTGACTACCGAAGCCACCACCTTGACCACCGAAGCCACCTTGACCACCGAAGCCACCTTGACTACCGAAGCCGCCTTGACCACCGAAGCCACCGCCTTGACCGCCGAAGCCGCCTTGACCGCCAAAGCCACCACCTTGACCGCCGCCGAAGCCACCGCCTTGACCACCGAAGCCACCAGCGCCTTGAGCACCAGCAGGCGCACCAGCAGGACGTGGATTACGTGCAGGTACAACTGTAGAAATCGCGTGTTTGTAAACCATTTGGCTTACTGTATTTTTTAATAGCACCACATACTGGTCAAAAGATTCGATATGACCCTGTAATTTAATACCGTTTACAAGGAAAATAGAAACTGGAATACGTTCTTTACGGAGAGAATTCAAGAACGGATCTTGTAAAGTTTGACCTTTAGACATGTTATAACTCCAAAAATAATTAAAAATCAGCGCAAAAACTATCTTTATTTTTCAATTAAAATTTATAAAAAAGACAGTTCATAAATTTTGCTTTATCCGTAACAGTTTCGCAAGTCTTCTTGAGCCTGCTTTATCGTAAAATATGTTTGAATTTTATGCGATTCCTGCAACGATCTGAGCCAAGTATATTGACGTTTTGCAAGTTGTCGTGTTGAAAATAGGGCCTTATCCTCCATTTCTTGCTTTTTATTGAGACTTTTATCACTTTTCTTTAGAAATTCTAAAGCTTGTCGGTATCCAACAGAGCGCATAGAGGGTAAATTTTCATCCAAATCGTATTTTTCAATAAGCCCTTCTACTTCATTCAAAAAACCCATTGACCACATTATTTCTAATCGTTTTTCTATACGTTGATGCAATTCTACCCGATCTGGCAGCAAGGCGTGATTATGAAAAGTGTAACGATATGGTACATTTTTGGGTTGTTCTGCTTGTAGTTTGGTAATAGGTTGACCGGTTAACTTGAACACTTCTAAGGCCCGGATAATCCGCTGCTTATCACTGACTTTAAATTTCTGTCCGGCTAAAGCATCTACCGCGCACAATTCGGCATACACCGCTTCCCAGCCTTCACGTGCCGCCTTATCTTCAATTTCAGCGCGCACCGCATAATCTGCACTTGGCAAATTACTGGATAATCCTTCCAGCAGAGCCTTGAAATACAGCATGGTTCCACCCACCAGAATCGGGGTTTTGCCACGCGCATGCATATCATCAATTAAAGCACAGGCATCTTCTACAAACTGCGCAGCAGAATACACCTCTAAAGGGGTAATAATATCAATCAGATGATGCGGATAACGCGCCTGCTCGGCTTTGCTTGGTTTAGCCGTGCCAATGTCCATATCCTGATACACCAAAGCAGAATCGACTGAAATCAGCTCAAAATGCCCCAGTTCATAAAGTTCACATGCCAAAGCAGTTTTACCGCTTGCAGTAGGTCCCATTAAATTGATGACCGGCAATTGATTTGACATGTACCACTACTCTCCTCGAGCAAAAAGTTTATCTAATTGAGCCAATGGAAAGGCACGCCAGGTCGGGCGGCCATGATTACATTGGCTGGCAAATTCGGTTTGTTCCATCTGGCGCAGCAAGGCGTTCATTTCAGACAGGCTCAGCATACGATGCGCACGCACGGCACCATGACAGGCCATGCCGGCCAGAATCTGGTCACGTTTTTGTAGCAGTGCTTGTGCTTCATCAGCCGGGTCCAGATCATTCAGTAGTTCAGGAATCAGGGCGTCAAAATTGGCCTTATGCAAAATCGCCGGCACCCCACGCACAATCACCTGTTCATCACCATATTGATCCAGATCCAGCCCTAAACGCGCCAGCTGCGGTTTTAGCTCTTCAATGCGCATCGCTTGCATCCGGCTAATACCAATCACTTTAGGAATCAGCAGCTGCTGCGAGGTCCAGAATTCCGGCTTATCCCAGGCCGATTTCATTTGCTGCAATAAAATCCGCTCATGCGCCGCGTGCATATCGACAATAATCAAGCCTTCGGTATTTTGCGCCAGAATATAAATTCCGTGTAACTGGGCGATGGCAATCCCAAGCGGATGCTCATCTACCTGGGCTGGCTGCGTATCACCTGCGGCCGACTGTGGGCTGGACAATGCAGATTCATCCAGCTCACGTAACGGTGCCAGATAGCTTTTTAGCGCATTGTTCAGCTGCTGTGAGCCGGTATAGCCATTGCTATAACCGGTATTCTGACCACTGGCCATTTTCTGGCCTTGTGGCAATACATAATCCACACTTTGTGGGCGGGCATCGCTAAAATCTGTCAGTAATTCTGGTGCAGCCTGATTGGATACCGGCACGATGGCTTCGGCTGCTTTATGCAGCTGGAAATGTTCCTGATAACGTGGCTGCGCCGCAAACACCGGCTCCGGGGTTTCGGTTTTCATGGCCGTGGCCAAATCGGCACTGGCGGTTTGGAACTGTGCCAGGGTTTCTTTGCCATAATGACGCACAAACTCATGCACTTCACGCTGGTTTAAAAAGCGGATTTCATGCTTGGTTGGATGCACATTAACATCAATATTTTCAGGTTCAACTTCCAGAAACAGCAAATACGCCGCATGCTGATGACCATGCAAAATACCATCATAGGCCATGCGCAGCGCATGCGAGATGGTCTTGTCTTTGACAATCCGGCCATTTACATAGACATATTGTAAATCGGCCTGTGCCCGCGCATCGGAAGGATGGCCCAACCAGCCCGACAAACGCATGCTGATACTATCGGCATCAATCCAGTAAGCATTTTCGGTAAACTGCTGCCCCAGCAATTGCTGTACACGCTGAAAACGCAGCTCGCCGCTGTCAGCAACCGGCAGGTTCAGCTTGATGCTATTGTTATGTTCCAGCACAAAACGGATATCAAAATGCGTTAATGCCAGACGGCGCACGATTTCTTCAATATGGCCAAATTCGGTGCCGGGCTTTTTGAGGAATTTACGGCGTGCCGGCACATTAAAAAACAAGTCCTGCACCCGAATATGAGTTCCTTTCGGCGCAGCCACCGGCACAATCTCCTGATGATCAAAAGCCGTGCCATTCACTTCAACCTGATAGCCCACCCCTTCATCTGTCTGGCTACTGATCAGGCTTAAACGCGATACTGCGGCAATGGATGCCAGTGCTTCACCACGAAAACCGAGGCTGACAATGGCATGCAAATCATCGGCAGTTTGAATTTTACTGGTGGCGTGACGCATCACTGCCAAGGGCAGATCTTCAGGATGAATGCCGCGCCCATTGTCAATAATTTCAATCAGGGTACTGCCGCCCTGTTCCACCCGAATAATCAGTTCGGACGCACCGGCGTCAATCGCATTTTCTAATAATTCTTTAACCACTGAAGCCGGACGCTCAATAACTTCACCGGCGGCAATCTGGTTGGCCAGTGCCGGATCAAGCGCGCGGATACGACGTGTACTTAAATCAGCCGACATGGGTAAAATTCTGCTCCAGAGCGTGTTGCAAAGCGGCAGAAGATGAGCTGAGGGTTGCGGTGCGGCTCAATTCATCTTCAGACTTTAGAATATTAATAATCAGGTCCGGTGCTGGAATTTCATCCCCACCTTTTGATGGCCATTCAAATAAAAATAAGGCGTTTGCTGTATCCAGATAATCACGGATGCCCATCAGTTCCAGTTCATAAGGATCATTCAGGCGATACAGGTCGAAGTGGAAAATATCCTGGCCATTGACCTGATACGGCTCCACAAGGGTATAGGTCGGACTTTTTACCGATCCCTGATGACCTAAACTTTGTAACAGATAACGGGTTAACGTGGTTTTCCCCGCGCCCAAATCTCCAATCAGATAAATCACCCCGCGCGGGAAATGCGCCGCCAAAACCTGAGCCAGATTTTGGGTCTCTTGTTCATTGTTCAGGTTCAGACAAAATGAATACTGCATAATACTCGCGACATGATTAAAAACAGCAATTATGATAGCATCGCAGCCGTTTAAAAGCCTATTCGACTGCGTCAGAATCTGTATTTTTTCACAGTATTTGTTGCCTAATTTGAGATGTGCACCCGTTCATGAGCTCCACTGCCGATTTTATTCCCCCGATGATTAATGGCGTTAGCGCCAGCAAAGTTTATTTGCAGCCATCATCGGCAAGTACAGTGTATGCCTACCTGTGCCAGCAGTTTCCGCATATTTCCGCAGCTGAATGGCAGTCGCGCTTTCAGGATGGTCTGGTCTATGATGCGCATGGTCAGCGCCTAAACATCGACACTCCTTTTCAGGCACATACACACTGTTTTTACTATCGTTTTTTGGCCCATGAAGTAACGGTGCCGTTTCAACACCAGATTTTATTTGAAAATAAAGATTTGCTGGTGGTAGATAAACCACATTTTCTGACCATGAGCCCAACCGGACAATATATACAGCAAACCTTACTGGTGCGTTTAAAGCAGCAAACTGGCAATGAACAGCTGACTCCGATTCACCGTTTAGACCGGGAAACTGCCGGCGTGGTGCTATTTTCCAAACAGCCGGCCAGTCGTGGTCTTTATCAGCAAATGTTTGCCGAACGTCAGGTCCGCAAGACCTATCATGCGATTGCACCTTTTCGTGCCGATTTAAGTTTTCCTTGCACCACCCGTTACCGCATGGAAAAAGGTCAGCCGTTTTATACCATGCAGGTGGTGGAGGGAACGCCGAACAGTGAAACCGATATTGAGCTGTTAGCACATAACGGCCATTTGGCAAAGTATTTGCTTAAACCTGTCACCGGCAAGCAGCATCAATTGCGGGTGCATTTAAACCAGCTTGGAATTGCTATTTTAAATGATCCGTTTTATCCGCAGGTGCAGCATAAAGCGGAAGATGATTTTTCTGCGCCTTTACAGCTTCTGGCCAAAGATATTTGCTTTCAGGACCCGATTAGTAAAGCAGCAATGGCGTTTAGCTCCCAATTTGACCTGACACTGTAATCTAATTGTCATTACATTTATTTCAATTTTTCCTGTGTATGAATATTGAAATTACAAATGGTTAGATTAAAATGTGTCTACACAGTTAAGTGCACTTAAATTAATTAAAATCATGAGAAAAACTGAAGTTTATCAAATTCGCCTGGATTCTCAGGAAAAGAAACAGGCTTTTGCCGTGTTTAAACAGTTGGGGATTACACCGGCACAAGCGGTTCGTCTGTTCTTTAAACAGGTCGTTCTGACCAAATCTATTCCTTTTTCTATCGAAAACCAGAACATTAATCTGGAGCAGCTGATCAAGTTAAGAAAGCTCAAGCAGGAACAGCAAAATACTCAGGCCACACCAGCACCTGCGCCCGTCAGCACCGACACCTCCCCGCTGGACGATGAAGATCTGGACCTGTTTGCCGAATTAAATGCCCTCTTGGGTGAAACTGACAAAAGTTAACAGTGTTGTATTTATAAACAATATTTTAATTTAATCTGCTGAAAACTTGGTTATGCTGCATAGACAACAATAAGATATGCAGGGAGTCATGGATGATTGTCAGACGCGCAACCGTAGCAGATCTCGAGCAGCTGGCCGTATTATTTGATGAATATCGTCAATTTTATGGCGCATCTTCTAACCTGAAGCTTTCACACCAGTTTTTACAACAGCGTTTTGAAAATCATGAAAGTGTGATTTTTATTCATGTGAAAGATGAGGTGATTACCGGTTTTATCCTGCTGTATTTAGGCTTTTCTTCGGTGGCCTGTACCACCTATTATATTCTGGATGATGTCTATGTAACGCCGGTCTATCGTCGTCAAGGCTCGGCCAAACAGCTGATTGATACCGCAATTCATTTTGCCCGTCATAACAATGCACTACGGATTAGCCTGCAAACCCAGAACAACAACTATCAATCGCATCAACTGTATGAACAGATGGGCTTTATTAAAGACAATGAGTTCCAGACTTATCACTGTTTCTTAAAATAGCCTGATCTATTGCAAACCGGTTTAATCCTGCATCCGGGTACGCGCCTGCTGCACTTGGGCGTCATCTAAATAGATCCACTGCCCTAACTCGAGTTCTAGCAGGTTTAAAGCGCCAATTTGCTGACGATGCAGCTTTTCCACCTTATTGCCAACCGCTGCCAGCATCCGCTTTACCTGATGATAGACACCCTGATGAATGGTCATTTCCAGCTCGTGCTCGGCCAGACGGCGAATATCGGTGGCAGCAAAAATGCCGCTTTCATTGCGCAGTTCGACCCCATCTGCCAGTTGCTGGATTTGCACATCTGTGACCGGATCTGCGGTGTACATGCGATAGACTTTGGCCACATGCTTTTTCGGATGGGTCAGCGCCTGTAAAAACTGGCCATCATCAGTCAGCAGCAACAAACCGGTAGTGTCCTGATCTAAACGTCCCACACATTGTAAGCCACGGTTCAGCAAAATATCATCAAACAGGTCAAATACACTAAAATGATGGGTGGCCTGATGTGAACACTCATAACCTTGCGGTTTGTTTAACGCGATATAGACCTTCTCCCGATAGGTATAGTCCTGCCCATAGACCGAAAACGTTAAGCCCTGCAGCTGCAGTTTCTGTTTAGGCTGGGTGATGACTTCACCCTCAATGGCAATCGCACCATTTTGAATCAGCTGCTGGCAGTGTTTGCGTGAACCAAAGCCTTGCGATTGCAACATTTTTTCTAAAGTCATCGAATTACCTGTGGAATGAAAGCTGTATCAATATGGAAGATGGCGTATTTTATACTGAAACCACGCTGGAGTTGGAATCTATCAGCAGGCCCCGCTGAAAAAGGCTACAATAATGACCTCTTTTTCTCCCATGTCACCGTGTCCTGCCTGTATGTCACACCTCGATTTAAACCTGATTGTTCTGCTTATTTTATTGGCCTGCGGTATTTTTAGTCACAATACTGCCGTGACCATTGCCGCTGCGGTGTTAATCGTGTTTCGCATCACACCACTGGAGGTATATTTTCCGCTCTTGCAACAGCATGGTTTGAATATTGGCATTATCATTTTGACCATTGGCGTACTGACGCCCATTGCCAGCGGTAAAATCCCCGGTGATGAAATCCTGAAATCATTTATGCACTGGAAATCCATACTCGCGATTGGCATAGGCCTGTTTGTGGCCTGGCTCGGTGCGCGTGGAGTACAGCTGATGAGCCATCAACCGAATATTGTCGCCGGCCTGCTGATTGGTACGGTTGCTGGTGTGGCTTTGCTGCGCGGTGTGCCGGTCGGACCATTAATTGCCGCCGGCATTTTGTCGTTATTGATTGGTTCTAAATAGCCGCTTCATACAGACACGGCTTTAAAGAGATACGGATACACGATTAGGCACGTACATCGGCCTGAAACAGCTTTTGGCATAATAGCCAGCCCATTGCCGAGAACGCAGCCATCACAATACCGACCCAGAACCAGTCTCCGGTGGCAGAAACAATCGCAGCAATTGCTGGTGGCAACAGAAACTGCGATGTCGCTGAGCACTGTAAAATCATGCCAATGGTCGCACTAATGGCCACCGGACTAGGCGCAAAACGCAAGGCTTGAGCAAAGACCACCGCGGCGACCAGACCACCAAATAACGAAAAGCTAAACACGCAGGCAAACTGCAGTAAAAATGGTAACTGGGCCTGAAAGATATAGAAACTTAAGGCACACAGCATCAAGATGATAAAACCGGTTTGGACTAAAGTTTTAGGCAGCAAACCGCGCTGCAACATGATGCCGCAGGCAAAGGTCCCGACTGCATTGGCAATCGCCACCGAGGCAGTTAATGCGCCTGCCAGCGTCAAGGAAATCTCGTTTTGCTGATAAATGGTTGGCAAGAAACCCACTAGACTAAACCATTGTCCTGCATAGGTGCCGAACATCAAGGCCAGCATCCACGCTGGTGGATGTTTGAGCGTGGTTTTGATCAGCTGAAATACTTCAATTTTCTGGGTTGATTGCTGCGGTTTCGGCACTCGGGTGGCGACCAGCGCAAACAGGCTTAAGGTCAGTAGTGTTAGCGTCAGCCACACTCCTTGCCAGCCCATCATGGTGATTAGCCACGGCGTCAGTAATAAGGAAATCCCCATGCCACCGCCCATATAGGCACTCCACAAGCCCATTTTGGTGGAAATTTCTTCTGCCGGCACCAACTGGCGAATATAGGCACGACCACTTAAGGTCACCAGTAAAAAGCCAAATCCTTCCACTACCCGCAGCAGCAGCAAACTGCTGACGCTTTGGCTAAACCCACCAAGCAAACTGGCTGCGCTTAGTAAGCCCAGTCCAAGCAGGACACAGCGCTTCAGTCCAATTTTTTCAACATAACTGCCCAAGGTCAGTGCAAACAGCATACCAGCACCTTGCACCAGCGACAGCAACAAACCAGCCTGGACCAGCCCGGCCCCCAATTCCTGCTGCAATACCGGCACCGCTGGCGGTAATTTACCGACATGCATCGCCGCAACAAAACCTGCACAAATAATCCAAATATCCCTGCTGAACCATGGTACTTTGGACATACCCTTACTCACTTCAATCTTGTGACTTGAGCTTATCAAGTTCAGTAACTGTCATTTATTGAAAAAACATCTCAGCTTATGTTTTTCCTGAATAAATAGCGTAGCTGGCTGATGCTTCAGCGACCTGAAGCATCACTATTATTTACTCAAAAATTATGCTATTTGTGCGGATGTTATTGTGCATAGTAATGACTACGCTTTTGCGAAAATTTTTCCAGCTGTTTCAGGAAGCCTTCAAAATAGCTTTTTTCTTTTTCTTCACTGCGATAACCGGCATACAGCGTGCGGCGTAGTCCTTCTGCCGAAACACAATGCAGACGGCGCGAAGTGACCCAACCTTTTTGTTCATATTCATTTACCACCCAGTCCGGTAAGGCCGCCACCCCCCGACCGCTGGCTACCAGCTGGATTAACATCTGGGTTAAATCTGTGGTGCGAATGGCTTTCGGGTAGATATTGGCCGGAATAAACAGCTTGGCCATAATATCCAGGCGGTGTTTATCCACCGGATAGGTAATTAAGGTTTCTTCGGCCAGGTCCTGCACCGAAATGTCCGCAGCACGTACCAGTGGATGGGTATTGGACAGCACCAGACGCGACTCATATTCAAAAACCGGGAAATACTCGATGCCTTTTAAGGCAATCGGGTCGGCGGTAATCAGCAAATCAAATTCGGCATGTTGTAATAATTCATGCGGATTGGCTTCAAAGCCGGAAGCAAAGTCCAAATCAACATCGGGATATTGCTGACGGTACTGATTTAACAGCGGCATCAGCCAGTCAAAACAGCTATGACATTCCGAAGAAAAAATAATCCGGCCGGTTTGTCCATGCACAATCCGGGTAATATCGGTTTGGGCAATCTGGATCTGCGGCAAAATATCATCTGCCAGTTTCAGTAAACGCTGCCCCACATTGGAAAACGTCACCGGACGCGAGCGACGATTGACCACTTCCACCCCATACCAGTGATCCAGCTCTTTCAACTGATGGGAAATGGCAGATGGAGTCAGACATAAATCATTGGCCGCGGCCACCAGTGAACCATGTTCGCGTAAGGCCAATAAGGTTTTTAAATGACGAATTTCAAGCATGGGAAATGAAGTATCTCAAAATCAGGACATGCACTGCGCTGAACGCAGTGCCGCCTTAAAAATAAAAATATGAATTAAATTCATCTTAGCATAAATTCCATGAGTTGGTTTCATTATTCTAAATAAGGCAGCTTTTAAGAGATGGCACTATTTTTAAGCAAGATGAAGATGAGTTGAAATACACCTAAATACCGAATAAGCATAAAAAAAGAGCATCTTTAAGATGCTCTTTGATAATGGAAAGATGAAAAGTTTATTCTACATATAGCAAGGCCAGACGCACCTGATCATAGCCCATGCGCGGGCTGGTCAGCTCGACAATCGGGCGCAGCTTGATCGTGCCATCATCATTAAAATGATCACTTTGCTGACGTTTTTGCAGGCGTTTATAAATTTTGCGGATTTGCTCCACCACTTCCTCACCCGGATGCGCCACCGAAATATCCAGTCCCTGTTCCTTATGCAAACGTGCCAGATGGTTAATAATCGTCGCTGGAGTCAGGCCACGTTCATGGGCAATATCTTCAATGTCATAACCCTCTTCAAACAAGGCCCGGGTTTCATCTAGCGTTGCCGAGGCATAATTCTGCTTACCGCCACTGCGTGCGATTTTCCGTTCATTGCGTTCAATTTCAACCTCATTCAAGGTGCCGCCACAATGCCGGATGAAGGCTTTATGCTGTGCGGTCAGATCAATTTCGGCAAAATTCTGTTCTGCTTCCTCTGACAGTTCCTGAAAACGGCGATCAGCTTTAACTGCCAGACTGTCCAGCTCCAGCGCCTGCTCGTTAAAGCCCAATAAACGCAGGCCATCTAAGGTTTTTAAACGTGACAGTGCCACATAGCCCTGACCTTTTTCAAAGGTATGGCTCAGGTTAATTTCTGCCGCCTCCAAGGTCATGCCTTGCGATTTATGAATGGTAATTGCCCAGGCCAGACGCAATGGAATCTGCTGGAAACTGGCAATAGTTTTTCCGGCTTCATTGTCAATCGACCAGGTTTCTGGCTCGACCAGCAGCACCGTCCCATCAGTCAGTTTAACTTTCGGCAGGCAGCCATATTCATCATCTTCTTCAAAGCCAATCACCTCGCCCAGACTGCCGTTGATATAGCCCATATCAAAGTTGTTTTTAACAAACATCACTTTGGCATGTTTTTTCAGGGTCAAGGTTTGAGGCGCACGCACCGAAGATTTTAAGGTTTCAATCAGTTTGTCATTCCCATCACAGCTGGCATCGAACTGGCGACTTTCAGCATCAATTTCATTTAAATGCTTAAAGTTGATGGTATCGACATCCATATTGTGGGTATACAAACGGGTAAAGGTGTCGCCAATATCCTGCTGACGGGTATTTTGCAGCGCCTCCAGATGCTGCGGGCCAATATCCTGACGACGAATCGCATTGAGAATATCGTTTAAAAAGTCATTGCCCTGACGATGCTGCTCGGTCAAATAGCAGACCCGGAATTTAGCCTCGACCCAGGCCTCCGACATAAAGCAGAATTTATCGCGATTGCGTTCATCATTTCTGCCCACCGGCGGTAACTGGAAGAAATCACCGGCAACAATCACCTGAATGCCACCAAAGGCGTCATCACTTTCCTTAAAATATTTCAGTACCTGATTGACCAGATTCAGCTGCTTGGCATGCAGCATGGAAATTTCATCAATAATCAAGACCTGCGCATTTTCCAGATGTTCTTTTAAATATTTGCGCTCTTTCATATTTTTCAGGTCGGCATCGGATAAGACATCTTTAATGCCTATACCGGCCCAGGTGTGAATGGTCATGCCATTCATATGCGTGGCGGCAATTCCGGTCGAGGCGGTAATCGCCACCAGCACTTTACGCGCTTTTAAATAGTTGATGTACTGATTGAGCGTATAGGTTTTCCCTGCACCGGCCGAGCCTGTTAAAAATACATTTTCGCCCGCTTTTAAGAGTTTGAGTGCAGTTTCCTGTTTCATAAGACCTATACCGTAGATGAACGGCTATAGCCTACCCATTTTTCAGCAAAAAGTTAAGGCAAAAACCACATCTGGCGACATCACTTGTCATAAAGTTCTGGCAGATAGGTCCGGTTTTAAGTGGCTGTTCAGCCATTGAATAAACTGTTCCGCAATATTAACCAGCAACTGCTCCGCTTTATGATTGTTCGGATATTCCAGCTGATCAAAGCGCAGCTGCCCGTCAAGCAGATGACAGCCTAGCGTTAAGGACTGGCGATAACACGGCGATGACATATGAAAAGCCACATATTCGCCTTCAATAATTTTCTGGCTATAACTCACCGCCAGGCAATGATGAAAACTGCGCGACTCCTGAATAATCCGGTCCAGACTGTTCAGTTCTTCAAAGCACCAGCCCAGATACTGGGTTCTGCCTTGTAGCGATACGGGCGGCCAGTGGCTGACGTTTAACTGTTTTTTCAGCTTGGCCAGAATTTCGGCTTTATGCACCTCATGATGCCAGCGCACCGCGCGCTGAAAAATACTGCTCCAGCTGACATTTTTTGGGGTGTAATTTTTTTCATTAAAATAATCGACCAGATAATCGCGCACATAAGCATCAAACACCGATTCACGCACCGGCCCGGCCTTTAAATAAAACAGCTGCCGGAATTGCTCTAGCGTCAGCTGATGACGGCGTAAACAGTGCATAAAATCACGCGATTGCTGGCTCTCCGGATGAATAAACTGCATTAATTCAGCCGGCAGTTCTGCCGTGACCTTATGCAGATGCAGCATATAAGCCTGCATCACCCGACTTAAACGAGCATAGACCTGTTTCACCTGCAGTTCATCCTGCGCCGAAACAATCGCCAGCAAATTCATCCATTCATCTAAATATAAGATAGACGGACTGATGCTAATGCGCGGGTCTTCCAGCGACTGGCGCTGACCTTTTTGCACCACCCGGGAATTATGCTGATGCTCAAACCACTGATGTTGCAGCGCAAAATGATCACAGCTCTGAATAAACAGCCGCGCCGAGGCATACTGGAAATACTGCAAGGTGGCCAGAATAATGCGTGGATGAATCTGGCTGCAATCGACAAAACTTAGCGCCACCACCGCCACGCGGACACTGGAATGATAAATATTGTCACTGAGCCAGTCCAGCACCAGTTTCGATTGCCGAAACAGCCAGTTGACTGCACGTGGATAATCAAACAGTGGCAAGCGCGCAACTTTGGTCTGCCAGATGCGGGTATTTTTTTCCAGAAAATGCCGTTTGGCCAGAATATTATCTTCGGCCCAGACCGCGCGGTTCATAATCCGGACAAAGCCTAATAAATGACTCTGCTCTACCGCGTGTCGATACAACAGCCGAATATCGTCCTGATGATCGATTAAATCCTGTAAATTAAATCGCTCTGGAAATGAGATACTTAAAATACGATACATGGCTTTAGGCAGAAATTCTGCTGCACTAAAACAAAAATCATCATAACTTAGCATCAGTGCTTGCACTGGCAAAAAGGTTTCACCCTCTACAAACTCCAAAGCGCATAGTGTCGATAAAGCAGTTAAAACATCTTCAGGAATCGGCTGCCCTTGCTGCACAAATTTGGTCAATACTGGCTGATACTGATCGTCTGCCTGCATTAATGCCTGATCTAAAATTTGCGCCTGCATGGCATCTAAATGCAACAATAATTGCTTGACCCGTGCTGCACCATCCACCCACAAATACACTTGCTGCAGAATTAATTGCCGCAAGTGCTGCGCCTGATTACGCAAAAACAAGGAATGCTGTGGTTTTAAATTCCCTGTCAAAAAATGCACGTCATGTAAGAAAAAATCTTCCAAGACCTCTTGCTGTTGTCCCGCAAATTCAAACTGAGTTTCTATTAAATGTGTATGCGATTTTGGTGGATAAAATTCAAGACTAAACAGACCATTTAGTAATTCGACACGATGCAGTATAGGATCAATCCGAAACAAGTTTTGCGAAGTGAAATGCCCGACCAGATCCATTTGATCTTGGTAGATTTCTGCGGCCACACTGGAAATACGAACCAATTGCTGCGCAACGGCATGCAATTGGCTATGCTGGCGAGTTGGCTGCATATAGACTCCTCATGCTTAAGTGCTGTCTATCTAAGTATCATCTTATTTTTAATTGATTGCACCGAATAGACCCATTTGATGATACATCCCTTTTTTTTTTTATTTTCCATCTATAAAAAGTGGATGTTTTTTTAATCTAGATTAAACCACATGTTAAATAAATTACATCTGAAACATTTGTGAGCTGTATCTACACCTTAAAATGAGAGATACAAAAACACTATAAACAAGATTTGTGCTCTTGCCTATAGACTGCACACAACTCCAGATAAAAAAACAAATTAAAACTCCATAATTTTCAATTAATTATTTTTCACTCTTTCATCAGCAAATAGGGTTGGTATTTGGTAGGTAGGATTTCACAACAAAGCATTGAATACTCAAATCACGGTTCAACACCGCGATAACAACACATTATTCCAATATCCAATGCAAGAAGGAATCTGAGCATGGCTTTTAAAAATATTGCAGACCAAACTAACGGTTTTTATATTCCTTGTGTGTCACTCTTTGGCCCTGGTTGTGCCAAAGAAATTGGCATAAGAGCACAAAATTTAGGCGCTAAAAAAGCACTAATTGTGACAGATGAAGGACTGTTTAAATTTGGCGTTGCCGATACCATTGCAGGCTACCTCACCGAAGCAGGCGTTGCCAGCCATATCTTTGCAGGTGCAGAGCCAAATCCGACCGACATTAACGTGCATAACGGTGTCGATGCCTACAATGCCAATTATTGCGACTTTATTGTGTCTTTAGGTGGTGGTTCTTCACACGACTGTGCCAAAGGCATTGGCTTAGTGACCGCAGGTGGTGGGCATATTCGTGATTATGAAGGCATTGATAAAAGTACCGTGCCAATGACCCCGCTAATTGCTATTAACACCACTGCAGGTACAGCATCGGAAATGACCCGTTTCTGTATTATTACCAATACAGACACGCACGTTAAAATGGCAATTGTCGATTGGCGCTGCACACCACTCATCGCGATTGATGATCCAAAACTCATGATTGCCAAACCTGCAAGTTTAACCGCAGCAACAGGCATGGATGCCTTAACCCATGCTGTAGAAGCTTACGTTTCAACTGCAGCCAATCCTATTACCGATGCCTGTGCGGAAAAAGCTATTCGTATGATTAGCCAGTGGCTCAGCCCTGCCGTGGCAAATGGTGAAAACATTGAAGCGCGTGATGCCATGAGCTATGCACAATATTTAGCAGGTATGGCATTTAACAACGCCTCATTGGGTTATGTGCATGCCATGGCGCATCAACTCGGCGGTTTCTACAACTTGCCGCACGGCGTCTGTAATGCGATTTTATTGCCGCATGTTTGCGAATTTAACCTGATTGCTTGCCCAGAGCGTTATGCAGACATTGCAAAATTGATGGGAGTCAATACTGACGGATTAACCACCACCGAAGCTGCCTATGCTGCGATTGAGGCGATTCGTGAATTATCTAGCTCAATTGGCATTCCAACAGGTTTAGCAGAGTTAGGCGTTAAAGAAGATGATTTGGCGATTATGGCTGAAAATGCACAAAAAGATGCTTGCATGCTCACCAACCCACGTAAAGCCAATCATGCACAAGTGGTCGAAATTTTTAAAGCCGCGATGTAATTTGAATCTCCTGCTGAGTGAATCACGATTTGCTCAGCATCTCCCATCCTTATTTCAATTTTCCGCTGTTGCTGTTTTTTATCCTTCCCTTTGCAGAACCATCTCAGATGCGTTCTGCTTTTTTTGTTGTTCAGAATAAAAATGAACTCACAGCATAAAACTAAAGCGATTTAGATGCAGAGGGTTTGCATAATTCAATTTGACAAATGCGCACAGCTCATCAAGGATATAGACAAAAAAAATGGATGACGAGCACCTTATGCTGTTAAGCAAAAAACAAAAAACAACACCAAGCTATCAACCCGATATTTTGGGTGCAGATTACCAACAAATGACGCTAGATTTTCCATCCGATTATGAAGGCAAAGTCATTGCGACGTTGGTACGCAAAAAGGCTGAACAGGAAACCCGTAAAGCCGTACTTTATATTCATGGTTTTATTGACTATTTTTTTCAAACTGAAATGGCAGACCAGTTTAATCAGCACGGTTATGACTTTTATGCCTTAGATTTGCGTAAATACGGGCGTTCGCATTTGTCACATCAACATTGGTACAATGTTCGCAGCTTGTCTGAATATGATGCAGAAATTGCTGCTGCACTTGAGCAAATTGCGGCAGAAGAACATGACTCGGTGATTTTGGCGGGACACTCAACAGGTGGATTAATCACCACGTTATATGTGGCACATCATCCGAATCATCCGCTGATTCGTGGTTTATGGTGCAACAGCCCTTTTTATGATTTCAATATGAGCGAAATTGAGAAAAAAGTCGGCATTCCCCGTTTAAGCCAATTGGGCAAATTACTTCCAGAAATGAAATTTCCAAGCCGGCTAAATCCATTTTATGTACCCAGTCTACACAAGCAATATCATGGTGAATGGTTATTTAATTTAGAATGGAAAAAGCCACGCTATCCTAAAGTGCGATTAAGTTTTGTACGTGCAATTCATGAAGCGCAAAAAGAAATACATGCCAGTGTGCATTTGGGTGTACCAACCTTAATTATGCATGCGAGTCAAAGTAGTTATCCACGCCAATGGAATGAGATTGCGCAACGCACTGACGTAATTTTAGATGTTGCAGATATGCAAAAATATGGACATCACATGCATGGTGATATTCAGCTTTGCCAAATTGAAAATGGCGTGCATGATTTGGTACTTTCTGCGCCCGAAGTCCGTGCGGAAGTATATCAGTCCTTGTTTGACTGGTTAAACCGCAAAGGGCTATAAAAACTAAAGGACAGTGAAATGAAAGCCTAAATGACTTGAGTCGTCCTTTAGGCTTGGTATTTTAATAAAATTTGATGTGCAGGATGATGCTTTGGCATCAATTCAATTAAACGCTCCACCGCGTCAATCGCTTCAGGGCTGCGTGCCAAATGTTTTAGCAATGCATCGGTATCTTGTGCATTAAAAATGGCTTCACTCAGGCGAGATTCTAAGCAATCTCGCCATGCACATAAAAATGGACTTTCAGTTTTCGCCAAAAATACCCCTGCACACGTTTGCAAGGCTGACTGCACATAACCTGCATCTAAAGCCTGCTCGGCTTGTAAAAAATCGGCTTCTATATGCGCTAAAACTCGGTAAGGACGCGAACCAAGCATCCCGCCTAGAATATCACGTAATTGTGACATTTCAGCTTTTAGCGTCCCCATACTAACTTTACGCTCACCATATAGGGCTTGGTGTAAAGTATCTAAACTCATGCCTTGTGGGCAAAGTGCCAAAATCACCAATATTTCAATTTGACGCGGTGTCATCACCACCACTTTGCCATTAAATAACACCTGTGGCACGCGAAACGCGCGAATATAAAGCTGCTGTTTTTGCTGTTCAAGTAGTGCATTTTGAATCAAAGAAGCACAGCGTTCTGCTGCCAACAAACCCAAACTGTTATGGTTTTTCCAAGTAGTCGATAAATCAATTACGCCCAACACTTGTTTGGAATGAGGGTCTAAAATAGGCGCTGCATAACAAACCCAGTCATGTAAGGATGACATATAGTGTTCACTGGAAAACACACAGCTGGCTTGCTGAGTTTTGAGTGACAAAGCCAAAGCATTCGTACCCACCAACTCTTCACGCCACTGCCCGCCCTCTACAAAATGCACCTGTTCCGCCACATTACGCATTTGCGCGCTCGCAGCAGTCCAAATAATCGTAGTGCCCACATCGCCCACGGCTGCCACCATGTCGGACTGCTGCGCGATATGTCTTAAATCCTCTGCACAGTTTTGCACAGCACGTTGTAAAGCCGAACCGCCTTGCGGATGCGATAAACGAGAATTTAACGGGGCTGCCAGCCGATCAACAGGAATTTCTGCAATTTGAGAGCGTTGCCAAGAATTTAAAATACTCTGCTGAATTTGCTGCGCATGTAGCGGAGATAAACTACTTCTTTGCCTAAACTTTTCAATATGCTGTCTTTTTTCCATTAGGTCTTGTTTTTTCATCATGACTGATTCTCACAATCCTGTGGGCATTACATCCAATGTACTGCTTGTTTTTGTAAGGATTTGTTCGTTGCTTGTAAACCTGCAACTTTCCAACCTTTTTCCAACCTTATATTGGTATGCTAAACAAATAGCGTACCAAAGTACCTTATACCTTAGCCGTAAATTTAACCTGATTTTAGACATAGGATTATTCTAAACGGTAAAGAGACGGCAGATTATAAAAAACCATCAAAGGAAGTGAATTATGCGTTACGTAGATCCCAATCAACCCGGTTCAAAAGTTCAATTTAAAGCACAATACGAAAACTTTATTGGTGGCGAGTGGGTCGCCCCTGTAAAAGGTGAATATTTTGAAAATATCTCTCCTGTAGATGGCAAAGTATTTACCAAAGTCCCACGTTCATCGGCAGAAGACATTGAACTGGCTTTAGATGCAGCACATAAAGCCAAAGCGCAATGGAACAGCTCATCTCCAACAACTCGTTCTAACATTTTGTTAAAAATTGCAGATCGTTTAGAACAAAATCTAGAATTATTAGCAGTCGCAGAAACATGGGATAATGGTAAGCCTGTTCGGGAAACATTGGCTGCCGATATTCCATTGGCGATTGACCATTTCCGTTATTTTGCAGGCTGTATTCGTGCCCAAGAAGGCGGAATTTCTGAAATTGATGAAGATACCATTGCCTATCACTTTCATGAGCCGTTGGGCGTTGTGGGGCAAATTATTCCATGGAACTTCCCAATTTTAATGGCAACATGGAAACTTGCACCTGCTTTAGCTGCGGGTAACTGTATTGTACTTAAACCTGCAGAACAAACCCCTGCCAGCATTTTAGTTTTGGTCGAACTCATTCAAGATTTATTGCCAGCAGGCGTATTAAACGTAGTCAATGGTTACGGTGTAGAAGTGGGTCGCCCATTGGCAACCAATCCACGTATTGCCAAAATTGCATTCACAGGTTCGACCCAGGTCGGTCAATTGATCATGCAATACGCCACTGAAAACATCATTCCAGTGACTTTGGAGCTTGGTGGTAAATCTCCAAATCTTTTCTTTGAAGATGTTATGGCGCAAGATGACGACTACCTAGATAAAGCACTCGAAGGCTTTGCTATGTTCGCGCTGAATCAGGGTGAAATTTGTACTTGTCCATCGCGTGCGCTTGTGCAGGAAAGTATTGCTGACCGTTTCCTTGAAAAAGCCATTGAACGTGTTAAACGTATTAAAACAGGTCACCCGCTTGATACTGAAACGATGATTGGTGCGCAAGCATCGCAAGAACAACAGGACAAAATCTTGGGTTGTATTGCGACAGGTCGTGCCGAAGGTGCACAAGTGTTAACAGGTGGTGGTGAGCGTCATGAAGTTGGCAGCGGTTTCTATATTGAGCCGACAATTTTCAAAGGCACCAACGACATGAAAATTTTCCAAGAAGAGATTTTCGGCCCAGTGCTTTCTGTGACCACATTTAAAGACTTTGATGAAGCCATTAAAATTGCCAATGACACCATTTACGGTTTAGGGGCAGGTGTTTGGTCACGTTCTGCACACACTTCTTACCGTGCAGGTCGTGCTATTCAGTCGGGTCGCGTTTGGACGAACTGTTATCACATTTACCCTGCGCATGCAGCTTTCGGTGGTTATAAAAAATCAGGTATTGGTCGTGAAAACCACAAGATGATGTTAGAACATTATCAACAAACCAAGAACTTGTTGGTTAGCTACTCCACCAAACCTGCTGGCTTCTTCTAAAGACTCGTCTTTAGGATTCCAACAGCGTTGAAGTTACCGTTTCAACCTGCGCCCGATGTATGTGCATCGGGCGTTTTTATTACAACACAGAATGCTATGACTTTCACAACAAGCTCTTTCAGCGCTATATAAACCGGAAGATCAAGTTAAAAATCTATCCTGTATTCATACGCTACGCTTTAGTTCGAGTGTATTTCACGTTACATTAAATCTCCCTTTTAGCCTGAAGTATCTGCCATGTTCGATTTACCCGACACTGTCTATGCCATTCAACATCTTGCATTTGAAGACCTCGGCGCGTGGGAAGATGTCCTGTATGAACAGGGTTTACGGGTACGGTATTTTGAAGCTGGTGTGGAAAATCTAGAAAAGGCGTTTGCCCATGAAGGATTAGTGATTATTTTGGGTGGCCCAATTGGTGTTTATGAAACCAAAGACTACCCTTTCTTACAACGAGAAATAGACTTACTAAAAGTACGTCTAGAAAAGAATTTACCCACTATTGGTATTTGTTTGGGTGCACAGCTCATTGCTCATGCCTTGGGTGCCAAAGTCTATGCTGGCCATGTCAAAGAAATTGGCTGGAGCCGCCTCAGTCTGGCAGATGCAGCTCATAACCCACTGTCGGCATTAGCCAACACACCAGTTTTACATTGGCACGGCGATACTTTTGATTTACCAGCACAGGCTGAATTACTGGCCAGCTCCGACCTGTATCCGAATCAGGCATTCCGGGTCGGACCACATATTCTGGCACTACAGTTTCATGCCGAAGTTGCTGCAGACAGTTTAGAAAAATGGCTGATTGGCCATACCTGTGAATTACGTCAGGCCCAGATTGATATTCCCGCCTTACGCGCCAATCATCAGCAATACGCGCCACAACTGCAACAGGTCAGCGCGACGGTTCTGAGCCAGTTTCTGGCCGGCTTAAAATCTCAAAGCTGACCGGAAAGCTTTAAATTGTCCTTACATTTATCATCATCATAAAAAAAGCACCCTAAAGTGGGTGCTTTTTTTAGCTGTTTTTGCGATTATTTTTTCGCAGCAACAGAAGCTTCAGTGGTGATGTTTACAGTAATTTTATCACCTACATTTGGTACAAAACCGGCGATACCAAATGCTGAACGGTCAAATGACGTAGTGGCATTAAAACCAACAGTTGCCGCTTTAGTCATTGGGTGTGGACCCTGTTTGTTCAGTACCGCATCCAGAACTACAGGTTTCGTCACACCTTTCACGGTTAAATCACCTGTAATTTTGAAGTTCTTTTTATCCTGAGTTTCAACTTTGGTACTTTTGAAAGTAATGGTTGGATATTTTGCTGCATCAAACCAGTCTGCTGCCATTAAGTGCTCATCCAGCGCTTTGACGTTGGTGTTCAGGCTGTTTAATGGAATAGTCACGTTTACAGATGATTTTTCTGGCTGTTTCTCGTCAACATTAATGGTACCTTGAATGTTAGAGAAGTTACCTGATGGCGTAGAGAAACCGAAGTGATCCCAGCTAAATACAGTTGCAGTATGGGTCGGGTCAATTTGATAAGCCACTGGTTTTGCCAACGCAGCTGTTGCTACTGAAGTAACCGCCAAACCAAGTACAAGTGCTTTAAAGTTCATGCTTTTATCTCGCTTTTTGAATGCTTATTAGTGTATAGATTTCTTGTTAGAGTTCATTGCTACAGATAAAACGTTCTGTTGCAGCAATGAAACGATTAACACATGGATGCTGTTTATAGACCCTGTTTATATTGAATAAATCCGGTCTTGTGTGCCACTTTATCATACAATATTTGTGCAGTTTGATTGGCTTCTTGTGTCAGCCAGTAAACCCGGTCGCACTGGCGTTTTTTGGCTTCCATATAGACCTGTTCAATCAGTAATCTGGCCACATCCTGCCCGCGATAATCCGGGTGGGTAAATAAATCCTGCAAATAGGCATAAGGCTTAAACGTCCAGCAGCTGTCATGTTCAATCACATGAACAAAGCCGACCATCTGCTATTCAAACAGTGCCGCAAAACTATACATATGCGCAGACTCGGCTGATGTCAGACGCTGCCAGGTATGGGCACTCAGTTCATCTGATAACTTGGTTTGATAAAAGACCTGATAACCGGCCCAAAGTGCGTGCCATTGCGGCTGACTGGTCTGTGCCAAAGGCACAATGCTAATTGCTGTCATGTGGGTCTTCTTTTATATCATTCAGCCTTTTAAACTAGCATAAAAAAACGCCCCATTCGGAGCGTCTTTTTTGAAATTTCTGAGCGATTAAGCCGTCAGTTCTTTCACCGCAGCAACCACTGCTTCCGTGGTAATACCAAAGTGCTGGAACAAGTCTTTGGCTGGTGCAGATTCTCCGTAAGTGGTCATACCAATCACGCGGCCGTCCAGACCCACAAATTTCCACCAGTAATCGACATGCGCTGCTTCAACTGCAACACGGGCACGGATATTCGCTGGCAGAACTGCTTCACGATACGCCGCATCTTGCTGCATGAATTCTTCAGCACATGGCATAGACACCACACGTACACCTTCAAGCTGTGCATGTGCTTCCATCGCCAAGGCCACTTCAGAACCGGTCGCAATGATGATTGCTTTCAATTCACCTTTTTCTTCAGCCAGCACATAACCACCTTTGGCCGCGTTTTCAATTTGTGCTTGAGTACGCGCCTGGAATGGCAGGTTTTGACGAGAGAAGATTAACGCAGATGGACCTTCCGCACGGCTTAAAGCAGATTTCCAGGAAATCGCTGCTTCAACCGTGTCACATGGGCGCCATGTGTTCAGGTTTGGCGTACCACGTAACGATGCAATCTGCTCAATTGGCTGGTGCGTAGGACCATCTTCACCCAGACCGATCGAATCATGGGTATAAACATGAATTACGCGTTGCTTCATTAACGCAGACATACGCACGGCATTACGCGCATATTCCATGAACATTAAGAATGTTGCTACGTAAGGAATGAAGCCGCCGTGCAGCGCCACACCGTTGGCAATCGCGGTCATACCAAATTCACGTACGCCGTAGTGTACATAGTTACCCGCGGCATTGTCTTGTACGCCTTGGCAACCTTTCCAAAGCGTCAGGTTTGAACCAGCCAGGTCCGCAGAACCACCCAATAGTTCAGGTAATAATGGACCAAAAGCCTGTAGTGTATTCTGGCTGGCTTTACGGGTCGCAATGGTTTCTGCTTTCGCGTTCACTTCAGCAATATAGGCATCGGCTTGTGCCAAGAATTCTGCTGGCAATTCACCGCTTAAACGGCGTTTTAATTCAGCGGCTTCTGCAGGATATTTTGCTGCATAGGCTGCAAAAGTAGTGTTCCAGGCTGCTTCAGTTTCAGCACCTTTGTTTTTCGCATCCCAAGCGCTATACACATCTTCAGGAATTACAAACGCTTCATCAGTCCAGCCCAGCGCTTCGCGGGTTAACACGATTTCATCATTACCCAGCGGTGCACCGTGACAGTCTTCTTTACCCTGTTTGTTTGGTGAACCTAAACCGATAATGGTTTTACAGATAATAATGGTTGGTTTAGCGGTTTCAGCTTTGGCAGCCACAGTTGCTTCACGAATAGCATCTGCATCATGACCATCAACTTTCAGTACTTGCCAGCCATAAGACAGGAAGCGCTGTTCAGTGTCATCAGAGAACCAGCCTTCAACTTCACCATCAATTGAAATGCCGTTGTCATCATAGTAAACCACCAGTTTACCCAGACCTAAAGTACCGGCCAGTGAACATACTTCGTGAGAAATACCTTCCATCAGGCAGCCATCACCCAGGAAACAGTAGGTGTAATGGTCAACCACTTGCATATCATCTTTATTGAACTGCGCTGCCAGTGTCTTTTCAGCCAGAGCAAAACCAACCGCATTGGCAATACCCTGACCAAGTGGACCAGTGGTGGTTTCAACCCCTGGTGCATAGCCGTATTCCGGATGACCTGGTGTTTTAGAGTGTAGTTGACGGAACGCTTTTAAATCTTCAATTGAAAGATCATAACCGGTTAAATGTAACAGCGCATAATGCAGCATAGAACCATGACCATTGGATAAAACAAAACGGTCGCGGTTAGCCCATTGCGGGTTTGTCGGGTTATGATTTAAAAATTCACGCCACACCACGTCAGCGATGTCTGCCATCCCCATCGGCGCACCTGGATGTCCGGAATTTGCTTTTTGCACGGCATCCATAGCCAATACACGAATTGCGTTTGCAATACGACGTTCATTAAGCGGGGTCGTCATAGGTCAGAGTCCAAATAAATCGTTTAATAAAGGAAGATGAATAGGAATTCAAAACACGTCTATTGTCTTAAAAAAAGCGTATGGGGTAAAGCCTCAGCGGTAATTTTTCGGTATTTATTCGTTTGCCTGCGCATTTTCGTACAATTCCTGGCTAGAGGTATGAGAAAATTGAAGTTCTGGCGAATAACCGGGTGGCTTATCCAGATTTTCATGTTACACAACTGGCCTATTTGGATGGTTTTTTATACAAAAAAGCGCTCATTGTGAAATTCATTCAATTTAATTCAAAACTGCACAATCCTGCTCAACAGCAACAGATTTGATTTTAAAGCACGATGACGACCAAAAGATGACAAACAAAATCTTCCCAAAGCTCTAAAAACAAGATAATTAATTGATTCCTATTATAAATTATAAGAATACAGCCACTTTTAAAATAGTGATTTATTGAATTAAAACTCAAGTTTATCCGGATGATGAATCTATACCGTTTTGGATTTTATATCAGTTTTTTAAATGCCTATATCAGATAAAAAGTCATTGAATTGAAATAAATTCAGCCAATTTGGTCGTATTGAGCTAGTCCTAAAGTCTAACTCGATGTAACATATTGCGTCTTTTGAAATAACTGTGATAGGACTTATGCGCGAGTACGCTGTATTTACCTCGGAATCTGTAAGCGAAGGCCATCCAGATAAAATGGCTGACCAAATCAGTGATGCCATTTTGGATGCAATCTTAAAAGAAGACCCATATGCGCGGGTTGCTTGTGAAACGCTTGTAAAAACCGGTGCGGTCGTACTTGCGGGTGAAATCACAACCACAGCCAATGTGGACTTTGAAGCGATTGTACGTCAAACCGTCAATGGTATTGGCTATCATCATTCTGACCTCGGCTTTGATGGTTCAACCTGTGCCGTAATTAACATGATTGGTAAGCAGTCACCGGAAATTGCCCAAGGTGTAGACCGTCAAAAACCTGAAGATCAGGGTGCCGGCGACCAGGGCTTGATGTTTGGTTATGCCAGCCGTGAAACGGATGTGCTGATGCCTGCGCCAATTTCGTATGCACATCGCTTAATGGAAAAACAGGCTGAACTGCGTCGTAGCGGTGCCCTGCCTTGGTTACGTCCAGATGCGAAAAGCCAGGTGACTTTTGCTTATGAAAATGGCAAACCGGTACGTTTAGATGCGGTGGTACTGTCAACCCAGCATGATCCTGAAATCAGTCAAGCACAGCTGAAAGAAGCCGTGATTGAAGAAATCGTGAAAAAGATCATCCCTGCGGACATGTTCCATGCCGACACCAAATTCCACATCAACCCGACCGGCATGTTTGTGATTGGTGGTCCAGTGGGTGACTGTGGTCTGACTGGCCGTAAAATTATTGTAGATACCTACGGTGGTATGGCGCGTCATGGTGGTGGTGCCTTCTCTGGTAAAGACCCATCGAAAGTAGACCGCTCTGCTGCTTATGCGGGTCGTTATGTGGCGAAAAATATTGTCGCTGCTGGCCTGGCAGACAAATGTGAAATTCAGGTGTCTTATGCAATTGGTGTGGCGGAGCCAACTTCAATTTCAATTAACACCTTTAACACCGGTAAAGTGGCTGATGAACTGATTGTTCAGCTAGTTCGTGAACACTTTGACCTGCGTCCATACGGCATTACCCGTATGCTGGACCTGTTACAACCAATGTACAAGCAGACTGCTGCCTACGGTCACTTTGGCCGCGAAGGTTCAGACACTGCCTTTACCTGGGAAAAAACCGACAAAGTCGATATCTTAAAAGCCGCTGCTGGCCTTTAAGCTTTAAAGATATTAAAAGACCCATCCACGTGATGGGTCTTTTATTGTCTGCTTTATCGCAATTCTGGGCAGAAATATCATTTTATAAAAACATAAACTGTTTACAATAAGATGGAACATTTAAAACAGGATGAACATGATGGTAGTAATTCTTCAGGTTGATTTCCCTTCAAATGGCCCTTTTGGCGCAGAAATGGCCACGGCCTATCGCGAGCTGGCAGCCAGTATTAACCAGGAACCAGGTCTCATCTGGAAAATCTGGACCGAAAATAGTGACACCCAGCAGGCTGGCGGGATTTACCTGTTTGATACAAAGCATCATGCAGAACAATATTTACAGATGCACACGGCGCGTCTGCAAAGTTTTGGCATCGACAAGATTCACGGGAAAATTTTTGACATTAATACTGAACTGTCGGTGCTGAATCAGGCCGCTTTTCTGGCGTCATCCCGCTAAACGAAAGTTGAGTTAAGCTCATCAGATTCAAGGAATCCAGTTAGCTGGATTCCTGTTTTAAGACTTCCAATAAAGTCGGCTGTGTCGGGGTTTCCTGATGGTCCTGCAAATAGACATGCACGACTTTAAAAATAACCGCAAAGGCCAGACAACTTAAAATACAGAACATCCAGAAACCATAAGGACTACGAATATTGTGTGAACCGCAATTTGGACATTCTTTTTCTGTTGACGCCACCACTTGATTGCAACATGAGCAATGGTATTGATGGTACAGCATAGGCAGTTCTCCTAATTTACTGTAATTCTTGTTTTTATTTTTACATCATGCGAAAAACGCTTTTTGTAATATTGTTTTATCTTATGTGAGCCTGTGTAGCATAGCAAGCTCTATTACTGGTGAGTCTATGTAAGCTTAAGTAAACCCTGCCTGCTTTTGTTGACTTTATTTATCTTTTTATGCACGCTTTCAGACACTTAAGCTGCTGCTTTAACACCGTATTCTCTGCCAATAATTTTATCGGACTACTCTTAAGTCAGATGCATCCAGCTGCCCTTTTGTTTAAACTAGCGGACTGAAATACAGGAGGATGAAGATGGTACAACTGATCAAAAAAGGCGGATTACGCGAACGCGCCAACCGCAGCCGCCGTTTTCATGGCTCTGAAAATACCGAAACCACTCTGGCACCAAACCGTTATTCATCTGCCCATAAAAAAGCAGAAACGGCTGTTTCTGCTTTGGTTAGTGAACAGGATCAACCAGATTCTGAATCAGAACATACCGATGGCGTCATAGCCCAGCCACAGGGCAAAAATCAGGAATAAGGCGCCCGATAAAATATCAATATAACTGCCTGAACGCTGGTACACCGCCTTAATTTTCGGCTGTGACAATAACAGCATCAGCAACACAAAGGTCAGGAAGGTTTGCAGCGGAATAATCACTGCCAGCTGTGCTTTTAAATAATCACTGGCCGATGAACTGAGCGCCAATGAAAATACACTGCTAAAATAAATCAGGGTTTTAGGATTAGATAAATTGGTGAACAGGCCCAGTAAAAAATAGTTTTTCTGTGCAGAGCTCTGTGCCTGCACATCCTCCAGTGCACTAGACTGTTTTAAACTGCGTAGTCCGCCGCTGAGCATGGCCCAGCCCATTTTCGCCAGAAACAGCCCGCCTATCAGCATTAGCACCTGCTGAATCCATGGAAACTGCTCGACCAGAACGGTAAAGCCGAGCAGGGTTAAAACCACCCACAGTACAATGCCCAATGAAATTCCGGCAATAATGTGAATGGTATTGCGACGTGTGGTCGATGCCGAGCTTTTGGCAATCAGAATAATATCGGGGCCGGGACTAAGCTGTGCCACAAAATGTAAGGCACAAATGGTCAACAGTAAGGACATAACAGAGGGAGAAGCTTAAAAAGTCATTTATTATATCGCCCGTTCAAAAATATACGATCACTGCAGGCATAAAAAAACCGAATCCTTGCAGATCCGGTTTTTCAAATAAAGATGACTTAGTGTTTATTCACATCTTTCATTTCAATTTTTTTCGCTTCTGGTGTTACTTCGCGCGCTTCACCATCAATAATAGTCGAGTCGCGGCCCGCCTGCTGATTTTGCATGTCCTGCATCTGACGCATCAGATCAGCAAATGGATTCTGGCCTTGCGCACCACCGCCCATGCCATTCATATCGCCCATCATGCCTCCCATCATCTGGTTCATCATGGCTTGCTGACGTTTCATCATCGCTTTCATCATGGCCGCTTTAAAAGCATTTTGTACGCCCGGAATCATAATCAGCACAGCCAGCACATCGGTGATCAGACCTGGAATCAACAGCAGGAAACCTGCAAAGATTTTAGGTAAGTTATTGCTTAATGCCGGATCTGCACTCATTTGTCCCATCTGCATCTGCTGCATTTGTGGCATGATGCCCGCAGAATACTTACGGATCAGATTCATACCAATAAAGAAGGCGGCAATAAACCAGAAGAACACGTACCACATGCTACCGACTAGGTCACCCACGCCGATCCAGACGAATACTTCCAGAATTAAACCAGCCAGAATAATAAGAAATAATTTCATGAAAATTAATCTAATCTCAACAAAATAAATAGAGTGCAGGTATCAACTGCTTAATCAGCATCAAGCTTTTTTGACACGCTTATGTAACAATATGGGCATTATTCTATTTTTAAAGTGCAGACCTGTCATTAATATTTTCAATGACAGACCTGAGCTTTATGCTGCAGCACGATAAAAATAAACATAAGCCGCATACGCGAGCAGCAGCCACAGCCCGATAAACACTGCCGCGGCCACTGTACTGCGCGGCTTTTGACTGGCCGCTTCAGCTTTGTCACGGCAACGCTGCATAATTTCGGCAGGCACCAGACGCATCACCAGCAAAATACCCAAAGGCACCAAAATCAGATCATCCAGATAACCCAGTACCGGAATAAAATCCGGAATCAGGTCGATGGGAGACACTGCATAGGCAGCCACCAGCAACGCCACCAGCTTGGCCAGTAAGGGCGTGTCAGGATCACGTGCGGCAAACCATACGGCATATACATCGCGTTTAATCTGCTTGGCCCAGTGTTTCAAGCGGTCTATCCAGCCTGACATGATCAATCTCGGTTTGACTGTAGATGTACAGGATAAACCCCGAAGCTTAAGCCAAAATGAAGATGCCGCCTTTTTACCAAGATGACCTATATATTGTCCCTGCTATTTTTAATAGCAGCTCCAGCGAATTTGAAGCATTGTTGATGGTCTTGAGCATCCGCACCGGTTGCTGCAAATTCCCTCACACAAAACAGCTGTAAAATCATATAATTCATTTTGATGTAATTTTTTAAGGCTTGGCATGTCACTGATTATTGGTATCGATCCCGGTTCCCGGCTTACCGGTTACGGCATTATTGAACGTGATGGCTCAAAATTGCGTTTTGTAGATGCTGGCACCATTCGGACCGAAACCACGGAAATGCCTGAACGCCTGAAACGTATTTTTGGCGGTATTGACCGGATTGTAAAATTTCATGGCCCGACCGAGGCCGCGGTTGAACAGGTTTTTATGGCGCAAAACCCGGACTCGGCGCTGAAACTGGGTCAAGCGCGTGGTGCTGCCATTGCCGCACTGACCAATCTGGATTTACAGGTCGCCGAATATACCGCACGCCAAATCAAGCAGTCTGTGGTTGGCTATGGGGCAGCCGATAAAGAACAGGTGCAGATGATGGTGATGAAGCTGCTAAATTTAAGCATTAAACCGCAAGCCGATGCGGCTGATGCACTGGCTGCCGCCATCTGTCATGCCCATGCCTCCGGCAGTATGAGCAAAATGGCAGTGCTGAATGCCTTGGGTGGTATGGCGCGCGGCCGTAGCCGCTCCAGCAGTAGACGGCGCTAACTGGAAGCCATCTTGATCCCGATTAGCTATGTCCAAATCGGGATTTCCTGCTTAACGGATCATCTGAAAATGGGTGTATTCACGTTCTGCCGGATCAAACGGGATGCGCTCAATTTTAGTGACCTGTGCCCGTAATGGTCCAACCAGACTGCGTTTCAGGATTTCCTGAATCTGCATTTCCTCGCCAATAATTTCTGCTTCGACATCACCATTGTCCAGATTTTTGACATAGCCGGTTAGCTGCAGTTCTTGCGCCTGCTGTTCAAACCAGCGGCGATACCCCACGCCCTGCACATTTCCCTGAATAATAATTTTAAGTGCCTGCATCTCTCACCTGTTCACGACCTGATAAATGGCCTGATTCATCTGCTGTGCCTGAAGTCCGCGCATACCAGATTCGGCCAGTACATCTCCAGCTTGCGCATGTAAAGTGACAATCTCATGTAAACTGAGTTTAGTATGATATTGCGCTTTTAAACTGGCGATCATACCGGACAGAACATCGCCCATGCCACCCGTGCCCATCCCGGCATTGCCGGCAGTACATAGCCAGAGCTGATCTTCCAGAATCAGGCTGCCCGCGCCTTTAAGCACCCACTGGCCACCATAACGGGCCTGTAATTCCTGAATGGCCTGTAAACGGTTCTGCTCAACCTCCATTGTCGTTAGGCCTAAAAGTTTCGCCGCCTCACCCGGATGTGGCGTTAAATAGCTGCCTTCAGGTAACTGCTGCGGATGCGTGGCCAGAAACCATAAGGCATCTGCATCGAGTACCCGTTCCAGTTTAGCCTGCAACAATTTTGGCAACCATAGTGCATATTGACGGGCAGCCCAGTCATCACGTCCAAGTCCCATACCAAAACAGATGGCATCGACCTGCTGTAGCAGCTGCTCAATAGCATCATCCTGTAGAGTGTTAATATCGCGCAGCATGATATTCGGAGCGCGACTTAAAATGGCGGTATGATGTTTAGCATCACAAACCACGGTCACTTTGCCACAACCGGCCGCAAACGCAGCTTCCGCCGCCATCATTACCGCGCCGCCCATATCGGCATGACCGCCAACCACCAGCACATGCCCATAACTGCCTTTATGACCAAAGGCCTGACGTGGCGGCAGCTGAATCTGGGTTGGTGCCAATTGGGCGATGGCATGTAATTCGGCATCGGGAGGAATGGCGGCAATCAGCTCCACCTGTCCGGCGTAGGCTTTGCCCTTACCGGTAAAGAGTCCAGCTTTTAAACCCAATACGCTATAGGTCAAATCGGCCTGAATTGCGCAAGGTAAAGGCTGACCACAATTGGCATCCAGGCCACTTGGAATATCAATCGCCACTTTCAAGCCTCGCTGCTGATTCATCTGATGAATAATCTGTTGCCACTCAACGCTCAGTTCACGATTCAGACCAATCCCAAACAGCGCATCGACATAAACTTCATAAGTCTGCTGAAACTGAAAGCCAGATTGAATATCCAGGCCAGCCGCTCGAGCCTCGTGTTCAGCCTGCTGCAAATCAGGCGAAGAACCCAATTCAGCCGCATAAACATGCACCTGAAAACCGGCCTGCTGTAAATATTTGGCCAGCAGATAGCCATCTCCGGCATTATTGCCATGCCCGCAGCAAACCGCCACTGTCCGATATTTATGTTGTTGCAAAACGGGAATGACGCGCTGGGCAATGGACCAGGCCACTTGCTGCATCAAGCCATAGGACGAGTTTTGCCGAGCAAACCAGCGCTGCTCCCATGCTTGAATATCACGGCTATGATAAACTTGTGGATGCATTGTTTTTCCCTTGTTTTGTCATTATGAACTCATCGCCTGCCATGCAGAATATTCCGGTCAATCAACTTGATCCCGTCCAGTTAAAAGCATGGATTAAAGCGCAGGCTTTAGCACTGGGCTTTGCTGATTGTGTCATTGCCCGGCCCGATGCTCAAGCAGAATTACCCCGTTTGGAAGCCTATTTAGCGCAAGGTTATCAGGCAGATATGCATTTTCTGGGCGAAAATCTGGAGAAACGTGCCAACCCAGCTTTACTGGTGCCGGGCACCAAAAGCATTATTTGTGTGCGCATGAATTATCTGGTAGATCGGCCTGCGCCAAGACAAGTCCCAGATGCACCCAATAGCGCCATTATTGCGCGTTATGCCCGCGGCCGTGATTATCATAAAGTTATGCGTGGCCGTCTTAAAACTCTGGCCAGCCGAATTCGGGACAAAGTTGGTGATTTTGAATCGCGCCCTTTTGCCGATTCAGCCCCGATCTTTGAAAAATCGCTGGCCGAAAGTGCCGGCATGGGCTGGACCGGTAAACATACCCTGCTGATTCATAAAAAATCCGGTTCGTTCTTTGTATTAGGAGAACTGTTTAGCTCGCTTGAGTTACCGTTTGATGAACCGGCCACAGCACACTGCGGTTCCTGTAGCGCCTGTATCGACATCTGCCCAACCAAAGCTATTGTCGAGCCCTACGTGCTGGATGCCGGTAAATGTATTGCCTACTTAACCATTGAATATAAAGGAATTATTCCAGAATATTTGCGCCGGCCGATTGGCAACCGGGTCTTTGGCTGTGATGACTGCCAGTTAATTTGCCCCTGGAACAGTTTTGCCCAGCTCACTCCGCTGGATGATTTTGCCCCGCGTCATGGGCTGGACCGGATGAGTCTATTGGAACTCTGGCAATGGGATGAAGCCACCTTTTTGGCCTGCACCGAAGGCAGTCCGCTTAGACGGACCGGTTATCAGAGTTTTAAACGCAATATTGCGATTGGTCTGGGCAATGCGCCTTATTCCGCAGATATTATTGCCCAGCTGCAACAGGCCAAAACGCTGCATGATGAGGTGGTGAATGTGCATATTGACTGGGCCATTCAGGAGCAGTTGACCAAATCTGCATAATTTTTCATTTCTTTACCTGAGCTCACAGATCCCCACACAAGTCCTACAGCGCGTGGTGCTGAATTGTGGCTCAATAGAGGAATCAAACAGAAAAGATGTTGTCATCAGGAGGAATTTATCATGCAAACGCATCATAAAAACCAACAGCAGCAGAAACAACAGCAAAAGCAGCAACTTGAACAACAAACTGAACATTTAAAACAGCAACAGCAACAACCCCAAGGGCCTATTGATAGCCCTAAAAACAACCAGCATGAACAGGATGACCGGATGCTGAATAAACAACACCGTGCCGATCTGCAAAACCAGAACATGCACGGCAATCATCGTGAATAATGCTGAAGTTCATGTTCCCTCGCTCAACAAAGTCCACTTCAGGTGGACTTTGTTTTTGGATTACGTCATATTTTGCTAATGAAGCGCCTGCCGCTTTTGCTTAATATGTAGTATGCAAAATATGGATAATTAGGGACAGACTTATGAGCAGTATGCGTCCGGTACGTAATGATTGGTCTCGTGAAGAAATTGAGGCACTTTATCAGCAACCGTTTTTAGATTTGGTTTTTGAGGCGCAGCGCGTACATCGTGAGCATTTTGCCGCCAATACCATTCAGGTGAGCACCTTACTCTCGATTAAAACCGGTAAATGCCCGGAAGACTGCAAATACTGCTCTCAATCGGCTCATTATGATTCACAGCTGGAAGCTGAAAAACGTATTGCCGTTGAAAAAGTGATTCAGGAAGCCAAGGAAGCGCTGGAATCAGGTTCTTCACGTTTTTGTATGGGCGCAGCGTGGCGCAATCCGCATGAACGCGATATGCCTTATGTGCTGGAAATGGTGCGTGAAGTAAAAGCGCTGGGTCTGGAAACCTGTATGACGCTGGGTATGCTAAACCAGTCTCAGGCAGAACGCCTGAAAGATGCCGGCCTGGATTATTACAACCATAACCTCGATACTTCACGCGAATACTATGCCAACATTATTAGTACCCGCAGCTTCGATGACCGTTTAAATACCTTGGAGCATGTGCGTAATGCCGGCATGAAAGTCTGTAGCGGCGGTATTGTCGGTTTAGGTGAAGATACTCAAGACCGGATTGGCCTGTTACATGAACTGGCCACCTTGCCGATTCATCCGGAATCTGTACCGATTAACATGCTGGTCCCAATTGAAGGTACGCCACTGGCCGATGTAGAAAAACTGGATGTCACCGAATGGATTCGTACCATTTCCGTAGCGCGAATTATCATGCCAACCAGTTATATCCGTCTGTCTGCCGGTCGTGAATCTTTATCCGATTCAGATCAGGCTCTGGCTTTTATGGCCGGTGCCAACTCACTGTTCTCGGGTGAAAAGCTGCTAACCACCCCAAATGCCGGTGAAGGTAAAGACCGTCAACTGTTCCAGAAACTGGGACTGGTGGCGGAAAAAGCCAAACCGACCGTTCAGGAACTGTCGGTAGATGCGATGGCGGTTTAATCCTCATCACACGAAAATGCCCATCTTCTGGATGGGCTTTTTTTATGAGGTAATCAACAAGCCATAATTGGCATTCAGATACATACCCGGTTTAATCAGATCGGCACCATTGGCATGATACACCGTGAGTTCCTGCTGGATGACATCAAAATGAAAAGCATCAAAACAGTCCTGATGCTGACACAGCCAGGCCAAGGTATCGCTGAGCTGATCATCTACAATATAGGTCGGGGCATTAAAATCTTTGGCCATGTGCACATTCAGTTATAGAGAGATGACAGGATTTTAGCCTGAAACGGCAATAAATAAAGCAGCTTGGAATGAGATTTAAATATTTAAAGGTGGAGATGAGCCTGCGAGAATGTTGATGCAGTGTATAAACAAAAAGAAGTGAGTCTAGCCCACTTCTTTGTTGAATCCGGTTTGATCCCCTCTATGATTTATTGGCCCCACACTTACGACACTCAATATGCGCACCAATTTCCTCCATTTGCTCATATTCATAAATATGTAAGCAGAAAAAGTTTTTTAATAATTGAAGCATCCTAACACTCCTATTTTTGATTATTTTTTCATTCAGCTTCTTGCCGCTTATTTCATCCTGAAACAAGCATAACCAAAATTGGTTATACTCATTTTTTAACACATTTTTTAAAAAGATCAAGTGTTATTTCAAGGACTTCTTTTGAACGGCATTCATCATAATTATTGAAGCTTTTACTCTATATTCAAATAGCTAGCGCATTTTTCGGTTTAAAAGCGGTGCAAAACAGTTTTTTTGTAATCCCCTCTTGATTTCATCACGCAAGTGTTTAGGATGAAAAAACAGCCTTTTTCGGCAATGATGCCTCGGAAAAGTAGTCAAGAAACAAGACATTATTTAAACAACAAAAAAATGGAATAAGGATATCAACATGCTTGGACGTATGATGTATCAACCGTTATTGATTAGCTCGCTGATTGAACATGCAGCACGCTATCATGGCGATACACCCATCATTTCAAAAAATACCGATGGCAGCATGAGCAGCACTGACTGGGCCGCTGTGGCAGAGAATGCCAAACGCTTTGCCAATGCGTTGCAAGCCTTAGGGCTAGAGCAGAGTGACCGTGTGGCGACCATTGCCTGGAACAATCATCGTCACCTGGAAAGCTGGTATGCAATTTCCGGGAGTGGTCTGGTCTGTCATACCATTAACCCGCGTCTGTTTCCTGAACAGCTGATTTTTATTATTAATGATGCCCAGGACCGTGTGGTAATTTTTGATAAAACCTTCCTGCCGCTAATTGTCGGGGTCAAACAGCATTTACCACAGGTGGAGCATTTTATCTGTCTGGATGCACCGGATGATGCGGTCCGGGAAAAGCTGCCTGAAGTTCAGTTTTATGATGATTTGATTGCCGCCCAGTCCAAGACATTTGACTGGCCAGAACTGGATGAGAATATGGCCAGTTCCCTGTGCTATACCTCAGGTACCACCGGTAATCCAAAAGGCGTGCTCTACAGTCACCGTTCCACCTTGTTACACAGTTATGGCATCAGCCTACCCGACTCCCTGAATTTATCCGCCAAGGATGTAATGCTGCCGGTGGTTCCAATGTTCCATGTCAATGCCTGGGGCACACCGTACGCTGCGGCGATGGTTGGCTCAACCCTGGTGCTGCCGGGACCGGGACTGGACGGTGCCAGTCTGGTACAGCTCATTGATAATTATAAAGTCACCGTGGCACTGGGTGTACCAACCATCTGGCAAGGTCTACTGGCCGCAGCCAAACAGTCTGGCAGCACACTGGAAAGCATGAACCGCAATGTGGTCGGTGGCTCGGCCTGCCCACCGGCGATGCTGAAAACCTTTAAAGAACAGTATAACTGCGACACCATTCATGCCTGGGGCATGACTGAAACCAGTCCGCTGGGTTCTGCCAACCAGCTCAAAGCCAAGCATGAACTGCTCAGTCCGGAGGAGAAAACCCAGCTACGCCTGTCTCAAGGTCGTCCACCATTTGGGGTGGATTTACGTCTGGCTTCGGCAGAAAAAGGCACCGACTTGCTACCACGTGATGGCCAGACCACTGGCAATTTACAGATTAAAGGCCATTGGATTATCGAGCGTTACTTTGGCAAAGAGGAATCTGCCCTGACCAGTGATGGCTGGTTCGATACCGGTGATATTGCCAGCCTGAACAGTGATGGTTTCCTGCACATTAGTGACCGTTCTAAAGACCTGATTAAATCGGGTGGTGAATGGATTTCATCGGTAGAACTGGAAAATCTGGCCATGTGCCATCCGGAGATTGCCATGGCCGCAGTGATTGCCGCCAGCCATCCAAAATGGGATGAACGTCCGGTAGTGATTGCCATGAAAGTGCCGGATAGCCAGCTTACCGAAAACGAACTGCTGGACTACTATGCCGATAAGGTGGCCAAATGGCAGATTCCGGACAAGGTGATTTTTGTTGACAGTATTCCACTCAGTGGGACCGGCAAAATGCTGAAAAAAGATTTACGCGAACAATATGGTCAGGTGCTGATGGAAGCGCCCGTGTAAATATTGGTCTATGTAGAGATAAGATAGAAAAAGCGCTGATAGATTCAGCGCTTTTTTATGGGATCAACAATGCGATATGCCTAAGGATCACTGCTATTTATATTCACTTAAGCCTGATTTTTAATCACATGCTCGGCGGAAAAATCACGATAGCTACGGCGTGAGGCGGTTTGTTCAGGTAATGGCTTAACTTCGTGCATACTCTGCAGACAGCGTGCGGTCAGTTCAATATATTGCTGGGTGCCATGGCGTTTCCAGGCAATTTCCTTGTCTTCCAGCGGCCGCACCACCTTGGCTGGACTGCCGAGTGCCAGGACATTGGCCGGAATCTGGGCTTTGGCTTTCACGGTACTGTTGGCGCCAATAATGGTATTTTCACCAATTTCCGCTTCATCCAGAATCACGCTGTTCATGCCAACCAGTACATTTTTACGAATGATGCAGCCATGCAAAATTGCCCCATGTCCGATATGGCCATATTCTTCCACCAGCGTCACGCTGTCCGGAAAACCATGCACGGTACAGGAATCCTGCACATTGGCATTTTGCTGAATATGAATCCGGCCAAAGTCGGCACGTAAGGCAGCAAATGGGCCAATATAAGCCCCGGCTTCAATAATCACATCGCCAATAAGTACAGCAGTTGGATGCACATAAGCCTGTGGATGCACCACAGGAATCACACCATCAATGGAGTAACACGGCATATTTTATTCCTTTAAAATAAGCAGACTGGATGCTTCCCTGCCACGAGGCAAGGAAGCCGTATGAATAGGCTCAAACCAATGAGCTGGGTTCTTCTATTTTAATGCCGCCAAAACGCTTGAAGAATTGTGGATGCGCCGGTGGCATCGAACCTTCCGACGTGCGTGCCAGTTCCATAAAGAATTCTTCCCCGGCACTAACCACGCGCTGATACAGGTTGCTACTTAAGTTGCGTGCATTCAGCGATAACCAGTCCGATGGCAGCAGCTCAAACGGCAGGTTCGGATCTTTCAGCAAAATCCGGCGATACTGATGAATCAGCAAAATCCGGATCTGGAAGGCCTGCACCGTGTCCAGTTCATCTTCGGCGTCAACCAGATTCAGAAATTCGCGGAAATCGCCCATGAACTTTTCATAACGCTGATGCAATTCTGGCACCGGCCAGTTGGTTGCTACCATACGTTTAATGGTTGGATACGACTCCTGCCATAACTGCAAGGTTTCAGCTTTAAAGATCACCACCTGATCGGTCATTTGCAAATTCAGCAATAGATTTTGCAGTTTCAGATGATCACAGCCCGGATAAGCCATCACGTTGGTGGCAATATTGGCAAAACCGAGCCATTCCAGTTCTTTCTTTAAAATGGCTTTATTGTCCAGCTCGACCGAACTGAGCAGTACCAGATCCCATTTCTGGTCCCATTCCTTGTGCTGGAAGCTGTAAATTTTCTGGTCCGCCATAATAAAACGCTGGCGGCTGTTTTCGGTAATACGGTAATAACTGGTGCGGCCAATTTTCTCCGATACCAGCCAACCGTTTTGTACCAGACGAAATACAGCGGTACGCACCGAACGTTCATTCAGGCCAAACACATCCATCAGCTGGATCAGGCTGGCCAGACTGATAATCCCACCGCGATGAAAAATACAGTCACCAAATACGGTCATAATCAGCGATGTGCCACTTAAGGCTTCATGCTGAATAAAATCATCAATACTTTGTTTTAATTTTGGATTCATTGCGATGTATTCACACCCTGTTTGTGAGGGCAATTGACCGCAGTCAATCGCCCACTGAACCTATGCAGACTTTCGGATATCAAATACCCGCTGCGCCTTACCTTCTGAGCGTGGCAAGCTGCCTTCCGGCAACACATCCACCGTCACGCTAATGCCCACCATGGTTTTAATCTGGGCTTTTAACTGCCCGGCCAACTGGTGTGCCATAACATCATTGGTATCTTTACGCATTTCTGCCTGAATATGCAATGTGTCGAGGTGTCCCTGTTTACAAATATGAATCTGATAATTCGGAATCAGCTGCGGAATATGTAAAATCTGCTCTTCAATTTGTGACGGGAACACGTTCACACCGCGGATAATCATCATATCATCGCTGCGTCCAACGATTTTGTCCATACGACGCATGGTGCGTGCTGTACCGGGTAACAGACGGGTCAGGTCACGAGTACGGTAACGAATCACCGGCATGCCTTCTTTGGTGATGGTGGTAAAGACCAGCTCGCCCAGTTCACCATCTGGCAGGACTTCACCAGTTTCCGGGTTAATAATTTCCGGATAGAAATGATCTTCCCAGATGGTTGGGCCATCTTTGCTTTCCAGACATTCCATTGCCACACCCGGCCCCATTACTTCAGACAGACCGTAAATATCCAGCGCATCAATGCCTAAGCGCTCTTCAATTTCCTTGCGCATTTCATTGGTCCACGGCTCGGCACCAAAAATACCGGTACGGATAGAACAGTCTTTGGCTGTACCAAATTTCTTTTCCAGCGCTTCAATAATATTCAGGCAGTAAGATGGCGTAACCATTAAAGCGGTCGGCTTAAAGTCATGAATCAGCTGTGCCTGACGCTCGGTTTGGCCGCCCGACATTGGAATAACCGTGGCACCCAAACGCTCTACGCCATAATGCGCACCCAAACCGCCAGTAAACAGGCCATAACCATAGGACACCTGAATGGTATCTTTGGCGCTTAAACCGGCTGCACGTAAGGAACGTGCTACCACATCTGACCAGGTCTGAATATCCTGCTGGGTATACCCAACCACTGTCGGCTGGCCGGTGGTGCCGGATGAGGCATGCACGCGCACAATCTGTTCCTGTGGCACGGCAAACATGCCAAACGGATAGTTGTCACGTAAATCTTGTTTGGTGGTAAATGGGAATTTGGCCAGATCTTCCAAAGTGTTGAAATCATCAGGATGGACCCCTGCTTCATCAAACTTCTTTTGATATACCGGGCTGTTCTGGTAGGCATGCTGCAGCGTTTTTTTCATGCGCTGCAGCTGGATGCTACGTAACTCATCGATTGAAACAGTTTCGATTTTTTCCATTGCATTGTTATTCATCTTATTACTCCTTTTCAATCATCCTGATTGAGTGCTGTATTTTTTACTTGGATATGTCCTCATCCACATTTTCGATAATCATGGCCACGCCCTGGCCCACACCGACACACATGGTGCACAGTGCATATTTCCCTTGACGACGTTTTAATTCTTTCATGGCAGTAATCACCAGACGCGTTCCACTCATCCCGAGTGGATGTCCCAAGGCAATCGCGCCACCATTTGGATTGACCCGGGCATCATCATCCTGCAAGCCCAATTCACGGGTCACCGCCAGTGCCTGTGCGGCAAAGGCCTCGTTCAGCTCAATGATATCCATCTGATCCAGGGTCAGCCCGGTCAGCGCCAGTACTTTACGTACCGCCGGTACCGGCCCGATGCCCATATATCTGGCTTCAACACCGGCACTGGCCGAGGCCACGACTTTGGCTAAGGGTTTCAGCTGATGCTGATCGACAAAAGCCTGATTGGCCAGCATGACACAGGCAGCACCATCATTTACCCCGGAAGCATTACCGGCGGTAACTGAACCGCCTTCTTTACGAAACGGGGTTTTCAGGCTGCCTAAAGCCTCCAGCGTGGTGTCAGCACGTGGATGCTCATCGGTCTGGAAGATGATGCTGTTTTTCTTACGGTCTTTAATTTCAACCGGCATAATTTCTTCGGCCAGAATCCCGTTTTGCTGGGCCACTGCAGTTTTCTGCTGGCTACGATAGGCAAACAGATCCTGATCGGCACGATGAATCTGGTATTTTTCTGCAACGTTTTCGGCGGTTTCCGGCATGCTATCGACGCCGAACTGTGCTTTAAATTTCGGGTTGATAAAGCGCCAGCCGATGGTAGTGTCAAAAATTTCCGGCGTGCGGCTAAAAGCTGCTTCCGGTTTGGACTGGACAAAAGGTGCTCGGCTCATGGACTCAACCCCACCGGCCAGTACAAACCGCGCTTCACCGGCCTTGATCATACGCGCGCCTGTAGCAACCGCATCTAAACCTGAAGCACAAAGACGGTTTAGAGTAATGCCCGCGACATTGTCCGGCATACCGGCCAGCAAGGCAGCCATACGCGCCACATTGCGGTTATCTTCACCGGCCTGATTGGCACAGCCTAAAATCACCTCATCCAGCTCTTGCCAAGGCAGTTCAGGATGCTGGGCTTTTAAATACTGTATTGGCAAGGCAGCCAGATCATCTGCACGGATGCTGCTGAGCGCACCGGCATAACGGCCAATTGGGGTGCGAATTCCATCGCAAATAAATACCTGTTCCATGTCCTGTGGTTTCCTTAGCCTGCTTGGCGAAATTCTAATTCTTGCTGTGACTGCGTACGTTCCTGTGCAGCCTTCTTGCTTAAATATATACTACAACGGTAGCGCTCTTCAGCATAAATACGATACATATTTTTCAAAATTTGTAAAATAGCGTTATATCCAATTTTTTCTGCCCACTGGAATGGACCTTGCGGATAATTCACACCATATTTCATTGCTGAATCAATATCTTGTTCGGTTGCTATAGCATACAGTACCGCTTCGCTGGCTTCATTGACCAGCATAGAAATGGTACGCAGCACATACAGACCTGCATGATCTTTAGTCCAGATTGGTATCAGATCAATCGCAGCAAAAAACTGCTCGACTTTGGCAATATCGGCTGCGTTACATGCCGGTGATGCCACGATTGGTAGTGCCTGTGCCACATTCCAGTCGGCATGCCAGTCCATCAGCACCACTTTGTCCTTGCTATAGTCCAGCTCGACCGACTCACCACGACTTAAACGCAGGCGTACATCACCCAGCACAATCTCTTCATCTGCCTGTGGCTGACGCTGTACTTTCAGCTGTGAGGCAGCCTGAATCCGCGAGATCAAGCCGGTAGAATGTGACCAACTCCCGTTAACTGCAAGCTCAAGTTCACCCGGTGCAATGCTCGGCATAGCGGGTAAATGATAGGCTGGTGAACGTTCAGCCTGACGATAATCATAAAAACCCTGCCCGCTTTTACGGCCAAAACAGCCGGCATCCACCAGCTCTTTCTGGATTAAAGACGGACGATAGCGCGGCTCATAAAAGAATTCCTGATACACGCTTTGGGTCACGGAAAAATTGACATCCTGCCCGATTAAGTCGGTCAGTTCACATGGCCCCATGGCGAAGCGGCCACATTCACGCATGATAAAATCCAATTGTTCAGGCGTGGTGACATTTTCCTGCAAGGCACGAAAAGCTTCGGCATAATAAGGACGCGCTATCCGGTTGACAATGAAACCCGGCGTTGATTTGGCCGTCACTGGCACTTTATTCCAACTTTGCATCAGGCTGAACAATGCCTGAGCAATCGGGGCTGATGTTTTCAGCCCCCGGATAATTTCTACCAGTTTCATTACCGGTGCCGGATTAAAAAAGTGCAGTCCGACCACACGCTCAGGCTGTGGAATTGTCGCAGCAATGGCGGTAATGGAAATGGATGAGGTGTTAGATGCAAAAATCGTTTCCGCTGGACACAGTGCCGCCAGTTGCTGAAACAACGCTTGTTTGACTTCTTTCTTTTCCACAATGGCTTCCACCACCAGTTGTGCATTCGCCAGTGCCTGAAGATCGCTGGCAATCGTTAAATTGGCCAGCGTTTGCTGTAATAGCTGCGCTGTCATTTTCCCGGCCGCGACACGTTTTTCCAGCTGTGTTTTTAATTGCGCTAAAGCGGCCTCAGATTTTTGCACATCCACATCAAACAGCTGGGTTGGATGGCCATGCATCGCCGCCAATTGTGCAATACCAATGCCCATGGTGCCGGCGCCAATCACCGCGACACGGGCCTGCTGTAAACAAAGTTGTTTCATGATTAGCATCCTGTATATTGCGGTGTGCGTTTTTGCATAAAGGCTTGAACGCCTTCTTTATAATCACTTGAACGGCCGGCCAGACGCTGCAGGTCACGTTCCAGAATGAGTTGCTCATCCAGATTATTATCGGCTGCAGCATGAATGGCTTTTTTGATTAGGGACAGGCCATAGGTGGGCTGTTTGGCTAAATGCTCGGCCATTTTCCCGGCTTCGGCTTTCAGCTGATCATCTTCCACCACCTGCCAGATCATGCCCAGTTGCAGCGCCTGTTCTGCACTGACTTTATCACCTAGCATAGCCAGGCCCATGGCTTGGGCACGACCAACCAGACGCGGCAGGAACCAAGTGCCGCCTGAATCCGGAACCAGACCTAAACGGCAGAAAGCCTGAATAAAGGATGCCGATTTTGCCGCCAGCACAATGTCGCAGGCCAAGGCAATATTGGCACCAGCACCAGCCGCAACCCCGTTAACCGCGCACAGCACCGGCTTTGGCATATCGGTAATCAGCTTGATTAAAGGGTTGTAATATTTCTCAATTGACAGGCCTAAATCTGGCGCATCAGCATTTGGATCGACCACGCGGTCATTCAAATCCTGTCCCGCACAGAAACCGCGGCCTTCGGCGGAAATGACCACCGCGCGAATCTTACTGTCTTTGGCCCAGGACTTCATGACCTTGGACACTTCCTGATGCATGGTTTCATTAAAACTGTTGAGCTGCTTCGGACGGTTAAAGGTTAAATAACCGACTGCATTTTTTTCTTCAACAATAATTGTTTGGTAATCCATTACACACCTCTAAATTCCGGTTTTCTTTTTTCTAAAAATGCCTGAATACCTTCCTGACGGTCCTGGGTCGCGGCCAGCCAGACAAAATGTTGACGCTCCAGTTTGAGTCCCTGACTCAAGGTCACTTCATGAATCGACTTTAAGGACTGTTTGATGGCACGGATGGCCAGTGGCGCCTGCGCTGCAATTTTTGTTGCCAGTTCCAGTGCATATTGCACCGTAAGGCCGCTTGGACAGACCTGACTACTAATACCGTGTTGCAAGGCAGTCGTGGCGGAGACCATCTCTCCGGTCATGGCCCAGCGCATCGCCAGTTGCTGCCCAACCAGACGCGCCAAACGCTGGGTCCCACCGGCGCCTGGTAACATGCCCAAACCAATTTCAGGGAGTGCAAACTGGGCATTTTCACCGGTGATGATCATGTCGCCATGCAAAGCCAGTTCAAAACCTGCCCCCAGCGCATAACCATTGACCGCCATAATCAGTGGCTTGGAAAATTCATCAATACCTTTCCACAGCAATGGACGCTGATCCTGCTGGATGCTTACCACATCCAGTTGTGCCAGTTCATTTAAATCTGCCCCGGCAGCAAAACACTGCGGATTGCCGGTAATCACCACGGCTTTTACACTGGAATCTGCATCCAGCTGCTGCAGATGATCAGCCAGTTCTTTTAAGGTGGCATTGTTCAGGGCATTGCGCTTTTCCGGGCGGTTCAGTTCAATTAACACCACACCCGGCGCGGCCAGACTGCTTTTTAAATAATCCATGGCTTGTGACTCCCTGTCCGCTGCTTATTCGTCAAAACTCAAGCGCACATTGGCACTGGTCGGACGTGCCTGACAGCTCAGCACATAACCTTTGGCCACTTCATCTTCTTCCAGGCTGTAGTTGATGACCATTTCGACCTCACCTTCCAGCACCTTGCATTTACAGGTCGCACAGACCCCACCTTTACAGGCATAAGGCAAGTCAGCACCGGCACGCAAGGCGGCATCGAGAATGCTGTCATCCTGCTTGGAAACGTCGACAATCAGTTCACGGCCATCGAGAATAATATTGACCTTCTCTTCGCTGCGGCTCTCAATTTGTGCCGCACTGGCTTTAGCTGCAGTGCCGGTATTAAAACGCTCGGTGTGAATTTTGCTGCGCTCGATGCCCAGTTCTGGTAACACTGTTTCCACCGCATTCATCATCTCTTCCGGGCCACAGGCAAAGCAGTGATCGAACTGGGAATGAATCAGACCGGCCTGAAACAGCTGTTGCAGTTTTTCTGCATCAATCCGGCCATTGAGTAACTGGCTGTCATTCAGTTCACGCGAGAAAACATTGACCAGTTGCAGACGCTCTTTATAACGGTCTTTTAAATCCATGATCTGTTCCGAGAACATGGTCTGTTTCCAGGAACGGTTACCATAAACCAGAGTAAAATGCGCGCCCGGCTGATGGTTCAGCACCGATTTCACAATCGACAAAATTGGGGTAATGCCACTGCCGGCAGCAAAGCCAAGATAATTCTGGCCGCCAGTTTTGGCTGCTTTTTGAAAAAATACGCCTTGTGGTGGCATTACTTCCAGTACATCACCGGCTTTAAGATGTTCATTGGCCCAGGTCGAAAACTGGCCCTGATCAATTTTCTTGATGGCAATGCTCATGTCTTCAGCACGATCACTGCAAATTGAATAACAACGACGGATTTCACCCTGCTCGGTCAAATGACGGATGGTAAGATGCTGGCCTGGCTGATACTGGAATAAATCGGCCTGTTCAGGTGCCAGATCAAAGGCAATACAGATGGCCTGTTCGGTTTGTGGCTGAATTGATTTAATGGTTAAAGGTATAAATTGACTCATGTGAAAATCCCTCTTGCATGCCGACGATGCTTGTCATGCTTATATACATTTGAAATAGTCAAACGGTTCAAGACAGTCCTGACACTTGTATAAGGCTTTGCAGGCTGTGGAACTGAATTCGCTTAATAATTTGGTCTGCTGGCTATGACAGTGTGGACAGCGAATGCCATCACTGAGCGCCACATGCGTACCACATTGATGTGACTGGCCTTGTGGCGGTGCAATGCCGTACTGCTGCAGCTTCTGCTTGCCGCTTTCGCTCATCCAGTCGGTGGTCCAGGCTTCCGATAAATCCACCACCACCTGAACCGGGGTTAGACCTTTACTTTGAAACGCCGCGGTAATTTCATCTTTAAGCAGATCGGTGGCCGGACAGCCGCTATAGGTCGGGGTCAGTCTCACCACAATTTCATCTTGCGCGTTGAGTTCAACGCCGCGAATCATGCCCAGATCCAGCACCGACAGCACTGGAATTTCCGGATCAGACACCTGCGCCAGCGCATCCCAGCATTCATCTAGACAATGTCGAATTAAATTCATGCGACTCACTCCCTGTGATTAAGCTGAATTACCAGGCCATATTTGGATAGGAACGCTGCATATATTGCAGTTCGGCCAGAATAAAGCCCAGGTATTCGGTATGCAGGCCCTGTTTGGCGCCACTACGATACGCCCCGGTATCTGGCAGGCTCAGGCCAAAACGTTGCAGTTCGGTCTGCACCTGTGCTGCCCATGCGGCTTTTAAAGGTGCAAAGTCTGGCAAAATGCCCTGTGCGACCAGCTGCTGCTCGTCCGCGTTCTGTTCAAACAGCTCTGCAGTAAAACGCCATAACTGGTTCAGGCCCTGCTGGGTTTTCTCATGCGCTTCGGCGGTGCCCAGACTTAAGCGCTCCATCCAGGTGGTAGAAAAACGCAGATGATATTTGACTTCTTTTAAAGATTTCACCGCAAAAGCAGCGACATCGGCCTGCTGGCTCTGGCTTAAAGCTGTAAACAGTTCTAGGTGATACAGATCCATTAACCATTGGCGTACCATGGTCTGGGCAAAGTCACCATTCGGCTGTTCACATAACAACAGGTTGCGGTATTCACGTTCGGTGCGGAAATAAGCCAGTTTGTCTTCATCACGGCCCAAACCTTCAATCTCACCAGCCAGACTTAAAGCGGTACGTGCCTGACCGAGCAGGTCCAGACCGATATTGGCCAGTGCAATGTCCAGCTCCAGTTCCGGCGCATGGCCACACCACTCGGCCAGACGGTGTGATAAAATCAGCTGGCTATCGCCCACATGCAGGAGAAATTGTGCTAATACAGTTTGATTCATTGTACTGCTCCTTACATGTGCTCAATGCCATCTGGAATATTGTAAAACGTCGGGTGACGATAGACTTTGTCCAGTGAAGGATCAAAAAATTCCGGTTTTTCATCTGGTTGAGATGAAGTAATCAGTTCTGATTTCACCACCCAGATGCTCACCCCTTCATTGCGGCGGGTATAAACATCACGTGCATTTTGCAGTGCCACTTCATCATCAGATGCACGCAGGCTGCCAACATGACGATGGCTTAAACCCTGTTTGCTGCGTACAAACACTTCATATAACGACCAGTGATTTTTATTGTCCATGAGCGTATTCCTTCTTCATTTCCCTATGTGAGCTGCTTAAGCAACTTTCTGTTGTTGTTGCTGGGTCTGTTGTTTCTGGGCATAAACGGCTGCGGTATCACGCACCCATTTGCCGCCTTCCCAGGCTTTACGACGTGCTTCAATGCGTTCGTGGTTACATGGGCCTTTGCCGGCAATCACATCAAAGAATTCGGTCCAGTTGATTTCACCAAACTCGTAATGGCCAGTGTCTTGATTAAAACGTAAGTCCGGATCTGGCACGCTCAAGCCAAGCTGCAACACTTGCGGTACGGTGTTATCGACAAACTTCTGACGCAGTTCATCATTACTGAAACGTTTGATTTTCCAGGCCATGCTTTGTGCACTGTTTGGCGAGTTGTCATCGCTTGGACCAAACATCATTAGCGCCGGCCACCAGAAACGGTTAACTGCATCTTGCGCCATCTGTTTTTGTTCTGGTGTACCGTTGGCCAGCTGCATCATGGCTTCAAAGCCCTGACGCTGATGGAAACTTTCTTCTTTACAGATGCGTACCATGGCACGGGCATACGGACCATAAGAGGTACGGCAGAGCGCGACCTGATTCACAATCGCTGCGCCATCGACCAGCCAGCCAATCGCGGCTACATCGGCCCAGCTCAGGGTTGGATAGTTAAAGATGGATGAATATTTCATGCGACCGGCAATCAGCTTGTCCATCATGTCATCACGGTCGGCACCGAGGGTTTCTGCCGCGCTGTACAGATAAAGCGCATGACCGGCTTCATCCTGCACTTTGGCCAGCAATACGGCCTTACGTTTTAGGCTAGGTGCACGGGTAATCCAGTTGCCTTCTGGCAACATGCCAACCACTTCAGAGTGCGCATGCTGACCAATCTGGCGAATCAGGGTTTTACGGTAAGCCTCTGGCATCCAGTTTTTAGGTTCAATTGAAATGTCCTTTTCAATTGCCTGCTCAAAGCTGTGAAGTTGATTTGTCATTTTATCCTCACTTATCCCAAGTGTTCTGGCATTAAAATTAAAACGATACATTTAAAAAATCAATATTAATTTTTAAGTATCAAATAAAATAATTCACAAAATTTACTCAATTTATTGTTTTTTAATATTTTTATTTTTTAAAAAATTTTTTATTGCAAAATTTGAGCAGAAATATGATTGACAAAAGCACGTTAAAGTCAGAAATTATGAAACATCAAAACTAAAATATTACTCAAAACGTATCGTAAAAGGAGTTATATCATGCTTGAGTTAGACACCCAGACAGCGCAGACGGAATCACAAGCGACTGATTATTCAAGCGTTCGCCCGGCACTGAAGACCTTAAGCTCACTGGTATGCGGTCAGGAATTTGTCGCCAGTCAGGATTTCCGTCCGGTACAGCATGCCATTACCGGTGAAACCATTTATCAGGTCAGCAGCTTTGGCCTCGACACCCGTGCGGTGGTCGACTATGCCAAACAGCATGGCGCGGCCATTGCTTCCTGGACTTTTCATCAACGTGCCAATGCGCTAAAACAGGTGGCGCAATATCTGCTGGAACGTAAAGAAGACTTTTATGAACTGGCCAAAGCCACCGGCTGTACCCGTAAAGATGCCTGGATTGATGTTGAAGGTGGTATTGGCACCCTGTTCGCCTACTCCAGTCTGGTGCGTCGCGAACTGAGCGATGAAACCGCCTGGGTAGAAGACAGCTGGATTCCGCTGTCCAAGCATGGCTCTTTTGGTGCCAAACACGTTTTAAGCCCGAAAGCAGGCGTGGCGGTGCATATTAATGCCTTTAACTTCCCGATCTGGGGCATGCTGGAAAAAATCGCGCCAACCTTGTTGGCCGGTGTACCGTGTATTGTTAAACCGGCTACCGAAGGTGCCGAGCTAACCCATGCGGTGGTCAAAGCCATTCATGCCAGTGGGTATTTACCAGAAGGTGCACTGCAACTGATTTGCGGCCAGACTTATGACCTGTTTGAGCAGCTGAATCCACAAGATACCGTGACTTTCACCGGTTCTGCTGCAACCGGCCAGAAATTACGTGCGAATCCACACCTGAATCAGCACTCGATTCCATTTAGCATGGAAGCCGATTCCGTCAACAGCGCTATTCTGACGGAACAGGCCAGCGATACGGCAATTGACCTGTTTGTGCGTGAAGTCTTCCGTGAAATGACCAGCAAAGCCGGCCAGAAATGTACTGCAATTCGTCGTGCTTTTGTGCCACGTGAACTTTTAGCGACCGTACAGGAACGTTTGATTGCCAAGCTGCAAAAAGTGATGGTCGGTAATCCGGAACTGGATCAGGTCACCATGGGTGCACTGGCCAGCCTCAAACAGAAACAGGACGTGGCGGCCAAGGTGGAACAGTTAAGCCAGGAAGCCCAAATTGTCTTTGGTAGCCATTTACGTCAGGACTTTAGTATTCAGGCCGATCAACCCGAACTCGGCGCATTCTATCCGCCAACTGTACTGGTCTGTGAACAGCCTGAACAGGCCAGCAGCCTGCATCAGATTGAAGCCTTTGGTCCGGTGGTAACGCTGATGGCATATGATCATCTGGCACAACTGGCCGGTCTGGTGGCACGCGGTGAAGGTAGTCTGGTGGCCTCGGTGGTACGTGATTGCGAGCAGAATATTGAACAGCTGATTGCCAAGATTGCCCCGTGGCATGGCCGTGTGCATGTGCTGGATGAGGAAAGCGCCAAAGAAAGTACCGGTCATGGTTCGCCATTGCCGCATCTGGTGCATGGTGGTCCGGGTCGTGCTGGTGGAGGTGAGGAACTGGGCGGCTTGCGCGCGGTAAAACATTATATGCAACGCACCGCAATTCAAGGTTCACCGAATGCCATGACCCAGATTGGACATAGCTGGACCGCCGGTGCTCAGGTGTTTGAAGATCGGGTTCATCCATTTAAAAAATCGTTTGATGAATTACGTGTTGGTGAACGTCTGCTGACCGCACGCCGTACCGTAACCGAGGCCGATCTGGTGAACTTCGCCTGCTTAAGCGGTGATTATTTCTATGCACATATGGACAAAATTGCCGCGGCAGAATCGCTGTTTGAAGAGCGTGTCGCACACGGCTACTTTGTGGTGTCGGCCGCAGCCGGTCTGTTTGTTGATGCTGCGCCTGGCCCAGTGATTGCCAACTACGGCATGGACAACCTGCGCTTTGTCGAGCCAGTGAAAATTGGTGATACCATTCAGGTCGAGCTGACCTGCAAGCAGAAAACCCCGAAACAGCAACGCGACCCAAGCCAGAAGCCACACGGCGTGGTGGTGTGGGATATTAAAGTGAAAAACCAGCGTAATGAACTGGTCGCCACCTACGATATTCTGACACTGGTAGAACGTGGCGAAGTTTAAGCCGATCTGTTTTAGCTCCAAAAAAGGAATCTTTATGATTCCTTTTTTTATTTATACTTAAAAATATGTATCTTTTTATTCAGAACAGATTGACCCGCTGTGCAGAAAGGAATAAATTGAAGATAGACGATACAAAACAAAAATAACAAGGTTTAAAACGTATCATATTATCTTATACGTTCAGCACAGGAAGTTGCACAATGAATGATAAAACTCTAGAGATAGATGCGGTTGAAAGGAATATTCAACCCGAAAGCAAACAGTTTGAAGCGGCTCATCCCATTGACCTGCCGGCCACGCCTAGTTCGCAGGACAGCAGCAGTACCTATCAGTGGTATGTGGTGATTATCTGTATGGTGGCCTATATCCTGTCTTTTGTAGACCGCCAGATTCTGTCCTTAATGATTGAGCCAATTAAGGCCGATTTAATGCTCAGTGATACCCAGTTCAGCTTATTGCAAGGCCTGGCCTTCTCGCTGTTCTATGCCTTTATGGGTGTGCCCATTGCCGCACTGGCCGATAAAAAATCACGGATTAAAATTATTTCTATCGGCATTGCCTTCTGGAGTCTGGCCACAGCGGCATGTGGTTTAAGTAAAAACTTCATCCAGATGTTTTTAGCACGTTTAAGTGTCGGCGCCGGTGAAGCGGCCCTGTCACCTGCCTTCTACTCGATTGTGGCTGACCTGTTCCCGAAAGAAAAACTTGGCCGTGCTTTAGGTGTTTATGCGATTGGTGCCTTTATTGGTTCTGGTCTGGCCTTCCTGATTGGCGGCTACGTGATTGGCTTATTAAAAGAAGTCGATTTTGTGGTATTGCCAATAATTGGTGAATTAAAAACCTGGCAACTGACTTTCTTTATTGTCGGTTTACCGGGTGTATTATTGGCCCTGGTGATGATTCTGACCGTACGTGAACCCAGCCGTAAAGGTTTGAAAGTCGGTCAGGATGGTGAAGTGGTTAAAGCCTCATTTAAAAACTCGGTGGCTTTTATTAAATTGCACAAGAAAACCTTCTTCTGTCATTTTATTGGCTTCTCTTTCTACACCATGATGCTGTATTCGCTATTAGGCTGGGCACCGGCCTATTACATGCGTCATTTTGGCCTCGATGCCAGTCAAACCGGTTATGTCTTGGGCTGTATTATTCTGGTGGCGAATACGGCGGGCGCGCTGTTCTGCGGCTGGCTCATCGACTTTTTCTCCAAACGTGGCTATAGCGATGCTGCCATTCGTGCTGGCGCTTTGGGCTGTGCAGCGCTGATTATTCCAAGTGTGCTATTCACTCAGGTAGACAATCTGTACTTATCATTTGCGCTGATTTTTGTGGCGATGTTCTTCTCGACCTTCCCGATTCCAGCCTCGGCTGCCGCGACACAAATGCTGACCCCCAACCAGCTCCGTGCTCAGGTTTCTGCCAAATTCCTGCTAATCTCCAACCTGATTGCCCTGGGTGTGGGTACTACGGCTGTGGCTTTAATTACCGATAACTATTTTGAAAACACACTGATGGTTGGCAACTCAATTTCAATTGTCAATGCAGTAGCCGGTGTCATTGGCGTATTCCTGCTGTACAAAGGCTGTCGCTATTATCGAGACAGTATCCAGCATGAAAAACTGAACTAAGTACTCCATCCCTAATGAAGAATGAGCCGGCCTCATTCTTCATTTATTTTTGGCAGATCATCCATCCCATCTCTCCTGTTCAAATTGACTTTTCTATCTCCTGATCTGCGCGTTTTCAGCATCTTCAAAATTCATCTGATTTCTGGTGATGAGACTTATACAGTATCACTACCATCTGCAATCTTTTTGCAGCAGCAACTGTGCTACATTCATGTATGTTGATCATCTGATTCCTTATAACGACAAGCTTTGGGAGCGACTCATGACGAAAATGAAAAAAGCATCGATGCATATTGATATTGGTATTTCTGAAGATAACCGGGCCAAAATTGTCGAAGGACTTTCCCGACTTCTGGCCGACAGTTATACCCTGTATTTAATGACCCATAATTTCCACTGGAACGTGACCGGACCGCAGTTTAACAGCCTGCACACCATGTTTATGACCCAATATACCGAGCAATGGAATGCGCTGGATGTTATTGCCGAGCGGATTCGTGCGCTGGGTTTTCCAGCACCGGGTACCTATAAAGAATTTGTAAAACTGGCATCGATTGAAGAAGTCGAAGGTGTGCCAAAAGCCAATGAAATGGTGGAGTTATTGGTTCGTGCCCATGAATCAGTTGCACGTACCGCGCGCAGTATTTTTGATGTGGTGGAAGAAGCCAATGACCAGCCAACTGCGGATGTACTGACCCAACGATTGGAAGTCCATGAAAAAACCGCCTGGATGTTAAGAAGTCTGTTAGAAGAATAAATAGATAAAGAATAAAACCGGGGCGATGCTCCGGTTTTATTTTGGGTGTTTTAAGCTGCCTACATGGCAGTGAACCGACATTTTCGATCAAGACAGCAGCACGATCTTTTCTAAGCTGCCTACATGGCAGTGAACTTACAGGCATACCTTTACGCGATTCACGATCTGCTTTCTAAGCTGCCTACATGGCAGTAAACGCGCCGGTCGCCGATACAAGCATCACGATCAATTTCTAAGCTGCCTACATGGCAGTGAACAATAAGTCTATAAATAATTAGGGCTTAAGTATTTTCTAAGCTGCCTACATGGCAGTGAACCATGATATTTTTAGCCCCGGTACTGCTGCCCTTTTCTAAGCTGCCTACATGGCAGTGAACGCGGTTATTCGGGTGCGTTAATGCACCGGTTATTTCTAAGCTGCCTACATGGCAGTGAACCTGAAGGGGTAAAAGTAACAGTATTGCAGCCATTTCTAAGCTGCCTACATGGCAGTGAACGACTTGCTCACGCTGTCATAAAAGCCCTGAACTTTCTAAGCTGCCTACATGGCAGTGAACGCGCCAGCCATTATTCATTTAATCCATGCGGGCTTTCTAAGCTGCCTACATGGCAGTGAACAGTCATTTACGCCCTGGTTTTTTATTGCCAGCTTTCTAAGCTGCCTACATGGCAGTGAACACTTTAGCGAGAAAGGGGCGCATGTCTTTACTTTTCTAAGCTGCCTACATGGCAGTGAACCGGCGACCGGACTATTAGAGGGCATTTCTGAATTTCTAAGCTGCCTACATGGCAGTGAACAGTTTGAGCGCAATTTAGCGGCGTCATATACGTTTCTAAGCTGCCTACATGGCAGTGAACTGTTCATAAAACTGAAACTCGCCTTCGTACTCTTTCTAAGCTGCCTACATGGCAGTGAACGTCATGCCTTCCATGCCGTTATTTTTGACAATTTTCTAAGCTGCCTACATGGCAGTGAACCCAAGCACCCAGATTCTGCATCAAGGCACAACTTTCTAAGCTGCCTACATGGCAGTGAACGCAGATTGAAAATGAGCTACCGGAATTTGCCCGTTTCTAAGCTGCCTACATGGCAGTGAACTGCTGAACGGATTAAGTGAGCAGGATCTACGCTTTCTAAGCTGCCTACATGGCAGTGAACAATACTGGAAAGACCCGTTCAGCGGGCATTGTTTTCTAAGCTGCCTACATGGCAGTGAACAAGAGACCACCGATTAAGGCGCTGACGAGTGTTTTCTAAGCTGCCTACATGGCAGTGAACAAAAAAGCCCCAATCAGGGGCCATTTGACGCTTT
>Ga0172372_10000304_pt1 | contig 76915 bp, 63 predicted proteins | sample LakKiv5m_2_FD_114544 | JGI IMG/M metagenome (GOLD analysis project Ga0172372, IMG submission 114544) | Freshwater microbial communities from Kabuno Bay, South-Kivu, Congo - kab_092012_9.5m | ecosystem: Environmental > Aquatic > Freshwater > Lake | place: Democratic Republic of the Congo... | reverse complement strand
CTCCTGCACGACGGTAGACAGGCGGCCGATGGCGTCCTGGTTGTCGCGGGTGCGCTGGAACATGCGCTTCGAGACCACCTGCGACAGCACGATGACGAGGGGAAACGGCGTCAGCGCGATGAGGGACACGACGGGGTCGATGGTGATCAGCACCGGCAGCGTGATGCCGACGATGATGAGGCCGTTGAGGGCGTTGAGCAGCGCAAAGCCCGACAGCAGGCGGATGTTGGTGAGGTCGTTGGTGAGGCGGCTCATGAGGTCGCCGATGGACTGGCGACCGTAGAACGTCGTCGACTGACACCCGAGGTGCCCGAAGAGCTGCCGCCGCAGCGCCTGCTCGACGTCGCGGCCGGCGTTGAACAGCACAACGCGTGAGAGCGTGCGGACCACGGCCCCGACGATGGTGAGCACGACGATGCCGACGACGACGACCTCGAGGCCCGGGGCGATCGGCAGCGGCCAGCGCACCGCCCGTCCCTCGACGAGGTCGACGCCGATGTTGACGAGGCGGGGGATCGTCAGGGCGCAGATGTTCGTGAGCAGCAGCCACCCGAAGCCGCGCCACATCGCGGCCGACTGCGGCCGGAAGAGCTGCCCCAGGGTCTGTCGGCCGCTTGCAGGCGCACGCCCCAGCACCGTCGGTGTTCCGTCGACCATGGGCGGCGACATAGCAGGGTTCCCCCGGGACGCCATGACCATCGCGCCCGGGTCGCCCCGTCGGCTGGCGGGCATGGCGCCCTTCTGGCATCGTCGCGACATGCGGTGGTGGACCTCGATTCCGTTCCTGGGCGCACTCGCCTTCGTCGCCGGCGGCTCATGCGGCGACGGCTTCAGCTGCGAGTGCGTCCCGTGCGGCTTCGCCATCACCGTCGTCGTGGTCGACGAAGACCTCGCCGAGTTCGGCGGTGACTGGACGATCGAGGCGAGCCTCGACGGCGTCCCGGTGGACGCCTCGGCCTGTGATCCCCAGAACCGCCAGGGGAGCAACACCTGCGGCCTCGGCCTCGACACGGGCACCTATCAGCTCGTGCTGCGCACGCCGACGGCGACGAAGTCCTTCGTGGCGCGCTTCGCCGGCCGCGGCGGCCAGAACTGCTGCGACTGCATCCTCGGCGAGACCGTCCAGGTGGTGGCCCCATGAGCTCGACGTCGACCGGCCTTGTTTGTCCGAAGTGTGGCGGCACCTTCCGCGCCGGTTTCACCCGCTGCGCGAGCTGCAAGGTCGACCTCGTCGATCCCGCTGCGCTGGCCGCCGGGCTCGCGGCTCGCGACGACCCGCGCCAGGCCCTCGCCGGCAAGAAGACGGTCACCGTCGTGCAGGCCTCGCTGGCGGCGTGCCGGGAGATCGAGCGCGCACTCCTCGACGCCGGCATCCCCGCCGTGCTGCGCACCGAGAACGAGGAGGGCGAGCCGCTGTCGGCGGGCACCCTCAAGATCGGCGTCGTCGTCGCCGAGGACGACGTCGCCCGCGTCGGCGTCGTGATGAAGTCGCGCTTCGAGGCCCTCATCCGCAAGGAGGGCGTCGGCGCGTTCAAGACCGAGGCCATCGACGTCGGCGCCGCCGAGGTCGAGTGCCCCGCCTGCGGCCACAAGGGCCCGCTCAAGAACGGCGAGTGCGCCGACTGCGGCCTGTTCCTCGGCGCCACCGACTGAACAGACACACGCTCAACGTTTGCCGGCGCGGGTGACGACGTAGTCGGCGAAGTCCTTGGCCAGCGACGGCGCGCAGGCGTCGACGCCGTCCTTCGCGAGCTCCAGCTCCATCCGGGCCGGCATCGTCCCCTCGACGCCGGCGGCGGCGTTCGCCGTCGACGACACCCGCAGGATCTTGCCGGGAAGCTCGACGAGCGTGAGGTCGCACTTCACCTCGATGAACTCGTTGGCGCCGTCGCTGCCCTTCGTGATCGAGCGGATCTTGAGCATGGCGCCGAGGCCCTTCTGCACGCCGCCCCGCTGGATGTTCACGCCGCCGGCCTGCTTCTGCAGCTCGGCCTCGAACGTCGAGCGGAACCGCTCGAGGAGCTCGGGGCTCGCCTTGCCGCTGAGGTCGCTGAGGTCGCCGGTGTCCACCTGGATGAGGGCGCCCGCGAGCTTCGGCAGGCCGCGCCCGACGACGGCGCGGACGGCGGCGTCGGGGTCGTCCTTCAGCTTCGCGATGGCGGCGGCGGCGCCGGCGTCCTTGAGGAGCACGAGGCCGTCGACGGCGGCGGCGCGGACGGCAGCCTCGGGGTCGGCGAGCATCGGGCGCAGCAGCGCGGCGGCCTCGGGGTCCTTCGTCTTGGCGACGGCGGCGACCGCGATGACGCGGACCTTCACGCTCGACGAGGAGAGGCCGTCCTTCAGGCGCGCCGGCACGGCCGCCGACGTCGGCACCGCGAAGGCGAGGCCCACCAGCAGAATGGGGAGTAGAACGCCCCACTGACGGAAGACCTTGACTTCACGCCGCAACATTGACATGAGAATCAAACCGTCTCCTCCGGCGGCCGCGCTGTCGTGGGGATGCTGTCACTGCGCCGCTCGGAGTGTCCAATGGCCGGAAAGACTGCCCGCGATCGACCCAAAGCCGGACGGACCGAGGCGCCGCGGGCTGTGGAGCCGGCGCCGACGCCGGTGCCCCGCGCCGAGCGGACGCCCACCACGCCGCAGAAGGACGACAAGCGCAAGCAGATCCTCAAGGCAGCGGTGAAGGTCTTCGCCGAGAAGGGCTACCACGGCGCCCGCATCTCCGACGTCGCCGAGGAGGCCGGCGTCGCCTATGGCCTTGTCTATCACTACTACGGCAACAAGGACGGCCTGCTCGCCAGCGTCTTCGACACCAACTGGGCCGTCTTCGCCAAGGCCGTCAACGACGTCGCCGACGCCACTGGCATGTCGATGTTCGAGAAGCTGAAGCAGATCGTGGAGCTGGCCTTCCAGGCCTTCGAGATGTTCCCACTCGTCGTGAAGGTGCTGGTGCTCGAGTTCGGCCGCAACGCCCGCCTCGGCGAGACCCTCGAGAGCCCCGCCGTCGCCCAGGTGTTCGGCTCCATCGCCCGCATCTTCGACGAGGGGCGCCGCTCCGGCGAGCTGTACGAGGGCATCGATCCCCTCGCCATGAGCGTCATCTTCATGGGCACCCTCGAGACGGCCTTCGTCTCCTTCGTGCTCACCAACGGCAGCGCCCGGAGCAAGCTCCAGTCCGGCATCACTCTCGACAAGATGAAGTCGACGTTGCTGGCCATGATCCAGCGCGCCCTCATCGGCAGCATGAAGCAGAAGGCGAACTGACGTCGTCGTCGACGACGCCACGCCCATCCTGACGACGACCACGACCGCGGAGGCAAACATGGATTTCCGCACGACCGAGCAGCAGCAGGCCATCTACGACGGCGCGAAGGCCTTCGGTGAGCGCGAGGTCTTCACCACCGTCCTCGAGCGCGACCGCTCCCAGCAGTGGAGCGACGCGCTGTGGAAGAAGATGGCGGCGGCGGGCCTGATCGGCGCGCCCTTCCCCGAGGAGTACGGCGGCACCGGCCTGTCGGCGAAGGAGACCTGCCTCGCCCAGGAGGGCTTCGTCCACGGCGGCCACGACGGCGGCCTCGCGATGGCCTGGGGTGCCTCGACGATCCTGTGCGGCGTGCCAATCTGGAAGCTCGGCACCGAGGCCCAGAAGCAGAAGTACCTGCCAAAGATGTGCAGCGGCGAGTGGGTCGGCGCCTTCTGTCTCTCGGAGGCCGGCTCGGGCTCCGACGCCGCGTCCATGAAGACGCGGGCGGTGAAGAAGGGTGATCGCTGGATCCTGAACGGCAGCAAGATGTGGATCACCAACGGTCCCATCGCCAACCACTTCGTTGTCACCGCCGTCACCGAGCCCGAGGCGAAGGCCTTCGGCATCTCGACGTTCATCGTCGACAGCAGCTTCCCCGGCTTCAAGGTCGGTCAGCACATCGACAAGATGGGCATGAACACGAGCCGCACCGCCGAAATCCTGTTCGAGGACTGCGAGGTCCCCGAGGAGAATCTGCTCGGCGACATCAACTCCGGCTTCGTCGTCACCGCCAAGCTCATCCTCGGGTGGGAGCGCAGCACGATGCTCGCCGGCGCCCTCGGTGGGCAGCGCGCCAACATCGACGTCGTCACGCGCTACGCGAACGAGCGTGTGCAGTTCAACCGGCCCATCGCGAAGTTCCAGGCGGTGCGGCACATGATTGCCGACATGAAGATCCGCTACGAGATCGGGCGGAACCTGATCCATCGCGTGGCCTGGCAGCTCGACAGCATGTCCAATGGTGGTGACGATCCGCCGCTCGTCGACGCCGCGGTCGCCAAGGTCCAGGTGTCGGAGGCGGCCCAGAAGACGGCCCGCGACGCCATCCAGATCCTCGGCGGCGTCGGCTACACGAAGGAGTACCACGTCGAGCGCAGCCTCCGTGACGCCATCCTCACGACCATCGGCGCCGGCAGCAGCGAAATCCAGCGCGGCATCATTGCCCGCGGCGTCCTCGACATTTGAAGGCGGAGCATCACCATGGACCTCAGCATCGACCCCGCCGACCTCGCCGCCGCTGAAGCCTTCGATCGCTTCTGTCAGGAGAAGATCGCGCCGCGCGCCGCCCGCGCCGACGAAGAAGGCCGCATCCCGAAGGAGAACTGGCGCGACCTCGCCGACATGGGCTTCTTCAAGATGCACTACCCCGAGAGCGCCGGCGGCCTCGACGTGTCGTGGATTGTCCGCGGCATGGCCCAGGAGTCCCTCGCCAAGGCCTGCGCGGCGACGTTCCTGTCGACGGGCGCCAGCGTCGGTCTGTGTGGCGCGCCCCTGTTCCACTTCGGCAGCGATGCGCAGAAGGCGCGCTGGCTCGTCCCGATCATGAACGTCGAGAAGATCGGCTGCTTTGCGCTCACCGAGCCCGGCGCCGGCACCGACGCCGCCGCCATCCAGACCGCGGCGAAGAAGGTCGACGGCGGCTGGATCCTCAACGGCGAGAAGGCGCTCATCACCAACGCCCCCATCGCCGACGTCGCCATCGTCATGGCCGTCACCGACAGGGACGCCGGCGTAGGCGGCGTGACGATGTTCTGCGTCGACCTGTCGAAGCCCGGCGTGAGCCGCAGCGCGCCCTACAAGAAGATGGGTCTGCGCGGCAGCGAGACCGGCGGGCTCGTCTTCGAGGACGTCCGCCTCGACGACAGCGACGTCGTCGGTGAGGTCGGTCAGGGCTTCATCCAGGCGATGCAGACCCTCGAGCTGGGTCGGATTGGCATGTGTCACTTCGGCATCGGCATCGCCGAGGCCGCCTACGACGCCGCGCGGAAGTACGCGACCGAGCGCATCGCCTTCAAGAAGCCCATCGCGAAGCTGCAGGCGGTGCACTTCAAGATCGCCGACATGAAGGTCGAGATCGACGGCGCGCGCCTGATGGCGAGGCAGTGCCTGTGGCGCAAGGAGGTCATGGGCGAGCACCTCGGCGGCCTCGCCAGCGTCGCCAAGGTCTACGCCACCGAGATGGCCGTCCGCGTCACCGACGCCGCCGTGCAGATCTTCGGCGGCTGGGGCTACACGAGCGACAACGTCGTCGAGCGGCTCTACCGCGACGCCCGCCTCGGGCCCATCGGCGAAGGCAGCAGCGAGATCCAGCGTGAGCTCATCGCCCGCGAGCTCCTCGACGGATGAGCGTCGTGGTCGCGCTCACCCGCGGCGCCGTCGTCGGCCTCGACGCCGCCACCGGCGCCGAGCGCTGGCGCCACGACGTCGGCGCCGTGCTCGATCCGAAGCGCCCCATCGTCGTCGGTGACGTCGTCGTCGTCGAAGCCGCCCTCGGCCTCACCGTCCTCGAGCGCACGAGCGGACGGGTGCGCTGGCAGCTCAAGCTTGTCCGCGACGACGACCGCGACGTCGCCGTCGTCGAGGACCTCGTCGTCATCGGCAGCCGTGGCGAGGTCCAGGCGCACGGGCTCGACGACGGCCAGCAGCGCTGGGCCGCGCCGCTACAGGGGCTCGGCTATTGGCCGGTGGCCATCGGCCGTCCGCCCGCGGTGTAGGACGTGACGGCACTCGAAAGTCGTGCGTTCAACTCCCCACTCGATTGACATTCATATCAACAGGCCGGCATGCTGCCCCCCATGTCCGTCCTGCTCGTCGACGATCTCGATGGTGGCATCCGCCGCCTCACCCTCCACCGGCCCGAGCGACGCAACGCCCTGTCGCCCGACCTCGTCACCGCCCTCGATGAGGCGCTGAAGGCGGCCGACGCCGCCCCCGGCGTGAGGGTCGTGCTGCTCACCGGCGCCGGCGAGGGCGACAAGGCCGCCTTCTGCGCCGGCGGCGACCTCGGCGGTGGCCTCGTCGGCGACGGCTTCTTCGAGCAGCACCTCGCCCGCGGCGCCTTCGCCGAGCTGCTGCTCACGCTGCGCCGCGTGAAGACGCCGACGGTGGCCGCCGTGAACGGCCTCGCCCTCGGCGGCGGCTTCGGCATCGTGCTGGGCTGCGACCTTGCCGTCGCCGCCGACGACGCGCGGCTCGGCACGCCCGAGGTGAAGCGCGGGCTCTTCCCCATGATGATCGCCGCCCTCATCGACGAGGTCTTGCCGAAGAAGGCCGCGATGGAACTCATGCTCACCGGCGGCGAGGTCTCGGGCCAGCGCGCCGTCGACCTCGGGATCGTCAACCGCGTCGTCCCCCGCGCCGACGTCGCCGCCGAAGCGATGAAGCTGGCGACGACGGTGGCGTCGATGTCGCCCGCCGTCCTCGCGCTCGGCAAGCGCGCCGTGTCGCTGCAGCGCGACATGCCCTTCGAGCAGAAGCTCATGTTCCTGCGTGACCAACTCACCCTCAACCTGCAGCTCGAGGACGCCGCCGAGGGCGTGGCCGCATTCCTCGAGAAGCGCACTCCCGACTGGAAGGGCCGCTGACATGACGAGCTTCACCGACAAGATCGCCGACCTCGAGCAGCGCACCGCGAAGATCAAGCTGATGGGCGGCGAGGCCGCCGTCGAAAAGCAGCACGCCGCCGGCAAGCTCACCGCCCGCGAGCGCGTCGCCCTCTTCTTCGACACCGTCGATGGCGAGCTGGCCTTCACCGAGATCATGATCCACGCCCACCATCAGTCGGAGTCCCCGATGATGCAGGGCCGCGACACGCCGGCCGACGGCGTCATCTGCGGCACCGGCCTCGTCGACGGGCGGCCCGTCGGCGTGATCGCCTTCGACTTCACCGTCATGGCGGGCACCATCGGTGAGAACACCGAGCGCAAGTGCGCGCGGCTGCGCGAGCTCTGCATCGAGCGGCGAATCCCCTGCGTGTGGCTCCTCGACAGCGCCGGCGCCCGCGTGCAGGAGGCCGCCACCGCCATGTTCGCCGGCTCGGGTCAGATGTTCTTCGACCAGGTGACGATGTCGGGTCTCATCCCGCAGGTCGCGGCGATGATGGGCCCCTGCGCAGCGGGTACGGCCTATGTGCCCGGCCTCGCCGACTTCGTGCCGATGGTGAAGGGCACGTCGTCGATGGCCCTCGCCGGGCCGCCGCTCGTGAAGGCCGCCACCGGCGCCGACGTCACCGCCGAGGAGCTCGGCGGCAGCAAGGTCCACTGCCGCGAGAGCGGCGTCGGCGACCTCGAGGTCAAGGACGACCGCGAGATGATCGCGACCATCAAGACCTGGCTCTCCTTCCACCCGACGTCCTGCGAGGACGCGCCGCCGCGCTATACGACGTCGGACTCGCGCCGCCGGCGGCTCGACGACGTTGCGAGCCTCGTGCCGGACAACACCCGCAGCCCGATGGACATGCACGGCCTCATCGATCGCCTGCGCGATCAGGACGGGCCGATGCTCGAGGTGAAGCCGAAGTGGGGTCAGGCCATCATCTGTGCGCTGATCCGCCTCGACGGTCGCCCCGTCGGCGTCGTCGCCAGCAACAGCAAGCACCTCGGCGGCGTGCTCACCAACGACCCGGCCGACAAGGCCGCGAAGTTCATCGAGACCTGCGACGCCTTCGGCATCCCCCTGCTCTTCCTGCAGGACGTGCCGGGCTTCATGGTGGGCACCAAGACCGAGAAGGAGGGCATCATCCGTCACGGCGCCAAGATGCTCTTCGCGGTGTCGCGGGCGACGGTGCCAAAGCTCACCGTCGTCGTCCGGAAGGGGTACGGCGCCGGCTACTACGTGATGTGCGGCAAGGGCTACAAGCCCGACCTCATCGTCGCCTGGCCCAACGCCGAGATCTCGGTGATGGGTCCCGAGGGCGCGGTGAACATCGCGTTCCGCAAGCAGATCGAGGCAAGCGAGAACCCCGACGAGGTCCGCGCCGGGCTCGTCGAGGCCTTCCGCGAGCAGATCAACCCCTACATCCCCGCCGCCCGCACCTACATCGACGACGTCATCGATCCCCGCGACACCCGTCGCGTCCTCATCGAGGCCCTCGACACCGCGACCCGCAAGCGGCTGCCGACGTCGCCGCGCAAGCACGCCATCATGCCCGTCTGAGCGCGGCCGTCCGTCGCTTCCATTCCCGTCCGCCGCAAGGAGTCCGCCATGGCCCTCGAAGACAAGGTGATCATCACAGCCGCCCTAACCGGCGTCCTCGCCAACCGCGACCAGTGCCCGGCCATCCCCTACACGCCCGTTGAGATCGCCGAAGAGGCGAAGCGCGCGTACGACGCCGGCGCCACCGTCGTGCACATCCACGGCCGCACCGACGACGGCGCACCGTCGTGGGACCTCGAGACCTTCCGGCAGATCAAGGAGGAGGTCCGCAAGCGCTGCCCCATCATCCTCAACTTCTCGACGGGGACAATGGACGACGACATCTCGATGCAGGCCGCGATCATCCGCGAGCTGAAGCCCGAGATCGCCGCCCTCAACATGGGCACGATGAACTACGCGAAGTACTCGCCGAAGCGGAAGCAGTTCGTCTTCGACATGGTCTTCCCGAACACCTTCGGCAAGATCGAGCAGTTCCTCGACGTCATGAACGCCGCCGGCGTGAAGCCAGAGCTCGAGTGCTTCGACGCCGGCCACACCAACTCCATCTGGCCCCTCTACGACATGGGCAAGCTGAAGAAGCCGACGCAGTTCAGCTTCATCATGGGTGTGCTCGGCGGCCTGCCCACCAGCATCGAGGCCCTGCAGCTGCAGAAGCAGACCATCCCCGCCGACGCCACCTGGGAGGTGATTGGCATCGGCAAGGAGCAGTGGCGCCTCGTGGCCTCCGCCCTCGTCCTCGGTGGAAACATCCGCGTCGGTCTCGAGGACAACTTCTATCTGCCGGACGGCACGATGGCCTCCTCCAACGGTGCCCTCGTCGAGCAGGCGGCGAAGCTCGTGCAGCTCACGGGCCGCCAGGTGGCCGCCATCGACGAAGCGCGCCGGATGCTGTCGCTGTCGTCGACGCCGAGCTGATCAACCGCGCCTGCGGTCGACTCAGGCCGACGCCGCGCTGCCGGGCATGCGCAGCTGCACGGTCTCGCCGTCGAGGTCGAGGGCGTCGGCACCGGCAGCCTCGCGGGCCGAGCCCGGCAGCTCGATGAGGCCCTCGACGTCGCGGGCCACGGCGGCCGAGACGATTAGCTCCCCCGGCGTCGCCCGCTCAACGATCCTCAACAGTTCCTGGACCCCGCGACCGAAGTAGTCGAGGCGCTCGTTGAGCGTCACGGCGCCGGCCGGCGCCCGGTGGATCGCCGCGGCCACCGGCAACGGCAACGACGTCGACAGCGCGGTCGCCGCCCGCACCGCCGCCACCGGGTCATGAAACGACGTGAGGACGCCGTCGCCGTGCAGGCGCACGACGGTCCTCCCACGCCAGCGGAAAGCCCGCCTGACGGCTGCGGCCGAGCCGACGGACGTCGTCGCCGTCGACGACGACGTCCTCGATGGCCGCGGCGAGGCCGATGGCCTTGTTGAGGCGATCCGTGTTCGACACGAAGGGCCACAGCTGCGCCGGCGTCGCCTGGAGCTCGAAGGTCGAGACGTAGCGGGTCGCACCGGCAGGTGGTGACGACGACGGCGACGACGGCGACGACGACGCCAGCGACAGCGTGGTCAGCGCCCGCAGCAGCTCCCGGGCGTCGGCAAAGCGGCCCGCAGGGTCCTTCTCGAGACAGCGGGCTACGATGGCGTCGGCCTCGAAGGAGATGTCGGCGCGCAGGTCGCGCACCTTCGGCGGTGTCGCCTCGATCTGCATCGCGAGGACCTGCGAAACGCCGTGTCCGTGGAACGGGGCCTTGCCGATGAGCAGCTCGAACAGTGTCGAGCCCACGGCATAGACGTCGCTGCGCGCGTCGACGGGCTTACCGCGGGCCTGCTCGGGGGCCATGTAGAGCGGCGTCCCGAGCACGGCGCCCTGCCGCGTCATCGCGAGGGAGCCCTCCTCGTCGACGTGGCGGGCCACGCCGAAGTCGATGAGCTTCACGCGCGACGTCGCGGTGGCGTCGGCGACGAGCATGATGTTCTCCGGCTTGATGTCGCGATGAACGGTGCCGTTGTCGTGGACGTCGACGAGGGCCGCCACGAGGTCGGTCGCGATCTGCAGGGCCTCGCGCTCGGGCAGCGGTCCCCGCTCCCGCAGCACCGTCGAGAGCGGTCGTCCGCGGACGAGCTCGGTCGCGAGGTAGAGGGTGCCGTCGTCGGCCTCACCGGACGCGATGGCCCGGGCGATGCCGGGATGCTGCAGCTCGGGGAGGAGCCGGGCCTCCTTGCGGAACCGCCGCAGCACCCGCGGCGAGCGGACGAGGTCGCGGTTGATGAGCTTCACGGCCACGTGGTCGCCGCTGTCCTCGTCGACGGCGCGCCAGACCTGGCCCATGGCGCCGGCCCCCAGCCGATCCTGCAGCAGAAAGCGTCCGACGCGACGCTGGAGCGCCTCCGACGGCGGCGGCGCCCCGCCCTCGACGACGGTCGGCGCCGACGATGGCGCGCGTGCACCGGGCATCGTCGGCGTGGCCGTCGGCGCGGGACGGTCGGCGTGGCGGCCCGTCGCGCGGAGATCCGCTCGAGCGTCGGCAGCACGTCGGCGAGGAAGGGACGATCGGCGGGCTCGCTCGCGCACAGCTCCGCCGCCACGAGGACGAGCTCGCCGTCGACGCCAGGCGGCCACGGTAGCGTCTCGACAGCGGTGCCGGCCTGCAGGGCGACGAGCCCCGGGCCACCGATCGCGCGCTCGATGATCAGCGCGCCGAGAGCAAAGGCGTCGCCGCTCGTCGTGCTCTCGACGGCGCCGACGCGGGCGGTCGCCGTCGAGCGCGACCTGCCGGAGGGCCTCGACCCCGGGCTCGCCACCCCGCCGACGCTGGAAGTCGATTCGTCGCTCGAGGCGGCGACGGCGCGACGGATCCGCCAGCACCTCGGCCCGCAGGCGATGCGCCACGACCGCGACGTCGTCACGGTCGACGCCGACGGCACTTGCACCGTCGTCTCCGACGCCCCGGGACTGGAGGCGGGCGGCTCCGCGCCAGTCGCGCATGCGCTCAGCGCCTCCGGCCGATGGCGCCGGGATCGGTGACCTCGTCGCCGTCGTCGCCGCTGCCGATGACGGCCCGCATCGCGCCGGGCAGCCCGCTGGCGTCGCCCTCCCAGTGCCCCATCGACGGCGCCGACAGCACCGCCGGTGGCGGCTCGTCGAGGGCGATGTGACGCAGCAGCTCGTCGAGGCAGCCAAAGAGCATGCGGTTGTCGCGCGGCACATAGCGCTCGAGGGCGTGCTGCATCTCGGGCGCGGCGGCGATGAAGTCGGCGATCACGTCGGCGTCGACGACGTCGGCCTGCCGGCCGTAGCCGAGGCGCTGCAGGTAGCGCGCGTTGAGTTCCTGCTCGTACTGCCCCTGGATGGGAATCGAGAGCATCGGCACATGCAGGTGCACGGCCTCCCCCATGAGACTGTAGCCGCCGCCGGCGACGACGCAGCGGGCGGTGCGGAGGTCGTCGACAAAGGCGGTCTCGCTGAACGGGCGACACTCGACGTTGCCGAAGGTGCCGGTCTTGCCGGTGCCGTACGCCTTGAACTGCTGCGGCAGCTTCTGCAGCGTCGTGAGCAGCGCGTCGGCGTTGGCGGCGGCGGTCTGGTAGACGAGGACGTGGGCACCGGGTTCGCGCTTCGCCGCGAGGATCTCGGGGCGGAGGATCGGCGGCACCAGCGTCGTGCGCGGCTTCTTCACCGGCGGGAAGAAGAACGAGCTCACGAGGTAGTGGTAGGCGCCGGGCAGCTTCGCCTTCACGGCGAACTTCGCGAGGCGGTACGCGAAGCTCTCGTCGTCGCTGGCGAAGTCGTCGTGGCGACAGCGGTTCAGCACCTGCATGTTGTCGATGCTGATGAGCGGCAGCTTCTGCCAGCGGGCAAACCACCAGGCGAACGACTCGAAGTCCGACACCACGGCGTCGGCGTCGAAGCCCTTCACGAGGTCGGCGAAGACGCCGAGATTCTTCGCGAGGCCCTCGGGCATCAGCTTGAGGTTCGACAGAACGCTGTCGGAGAGGTCGAGGTCGTTGCCCTCGAACTTCAGGTGGAGGCCATGGATCTCCTCGACGCGGGCCCGACCGGCGAGCTTCTGGGTGAGGAAGGCGTGGGCGCGCCCGCTGACGACGACGACGATCTCGTGGCCGGCAGCGAGCAGATGCTCGAGAATCACGCGGCTGCGGGTCGCATGACCCATGCCTTCGCCGACGACGCCATAGATGATCCGCATGGATGCTCCGGGATGATGGCCGGCAGTGTGCGCCAGCCTGCCACCGCTGCGCACGGGTGGGACACCCGCCGCGGGACAGCGCGCGCCGATCCGCTACGATGCATTGATGACGTCGGCCGGACGCCTGATCCCCGCGCGCGCCGGGCTCTCCCGGGAGCTGCTCGAGGATCGCGCCTGCAGTGAGACCCTCGACGCCGCGTTCCGGGTGCACGAGGCCCTCGGTGCCTGGCACGCCGCCCCCACCTACGTTTCGGCCCTCGCCGTCGAGCTGCAGCACCGCGGCCTGGTGGCCCACCGCTCGGCGTCGCTGAGCGTCCTCTACCGGGGCCGGGTGGTGGGCAGCCTCGAGGCGGATCTCCTCGTCGAGGACCGCGTGCTCGTGCTCGTGCGCACCGACGCGACGCTGACGACGCCGGCCCGCTTCGAGGCCCTGCGCGGGCTCGCCGCCAGCCAGATCCGGGTCGGCATCGCCTTCAACTTCGGCGTACCCGAGCTGCTGTTCGCGCGGGTCTGCTGACGCGTCGCGGCGTCGGGCTCCACATCGTGTCCATGGCGTGTCCACGTCGTCACCAGAAATACACGCACCGCCCTTTCGCCGGCGGAATCGTCTGGTACACCGACCGCCATGAAGCGCGTTCTGCTCTCCCTCGCGGTCGTTCCACTGCTCGGCCTCCTCGGCTGCCCCACGCCCACGCCCGATGGCGATGGTGGCGAGGGTGAAGGCGAAGGTGAGGGCGAAGGCGAGGGTGAAGGCGAAGGTGAGGGTGAAGGCGAAGGCGAGGGTGAAGGCGAGGGTGAGGGCAACGTCGTCGTCTGCGGCGCCCCGGTGGGCGGCGGCGCCGACGGCTGCACCGTGACGGCAGGCGAGCGCCCCGGCACCGTCGTGTTCGGCACCATCCTTGGCATCGACACCGTCTTCGAAGGTGGCGCGGTGGCCTTCGACGATACCGGCGCCATCACCTGCGTCGGCTGCGACTGCGCGGCCCAGGCCGCCGGCTTCACCCAGGTCTCCTGCGGCGAGGCCGTCGTCTCCCCCGGCATGATCAACGCGCACGACCACGCTGGCTGGATGAACGAGCAGCCCTGGTACCTCGTGGGCGCCAACAGCTCGATCCCCGACGCCCTGCGCTGGGAGCAGCGCCACGACTGGCGCCGTGGCAAGCGCGGCCACCCCGACATCTCCGCCCCCGGCGGCGCCAACAACGACGCCAAGGCCCTCGGTGAGTTCCGCTTCGCCCTGTCGGGTGCCACCGCGACCTTCGCGTCGGGCGGCTTCTCGTCGGCGAGCGGCGGTGTGCTGCGCAACCTCGACGCCGCGGGCGACGCCACCGCCCTCGGCATCCGCCGCGTGCACTACGAGACCTTCCCGCTCGGCGACACCGGCGGTCAGCAGCTGGCCTCGGGCTGCGGCTACCCCGGCAAGGACTACCCGACCGACGGCCCCAACGCGCCCCACGTCTCCGAGGGCGTCGATGTCGAGGCCCGCAACGAGTTCCTGTGCCTCACCGACGCGGGCATCGCCGGCGGCAAGGACGTCATCGACGAGAACACCGCCATCATCCATGGCGTCGGCCTCACGCCCTTCGACGTCGCCGTCATGGGTGAGCGTGGCGCGAGCCTCATCTGGTCGCCCCGCTCCAACATCTCGCTCTACGGCGAGACGGCGCCGGTGGCCCTCATGAAGCGCATGGGCATCAACATCGCCCTGGGCACCGACTGGATCCCGTCGGGCTCCATCAACATGTCGCGCGAGCTGCGCTGCGCCATCGACCTCAACGACAACAACTTCGGCGGCGTCTTCACCCGCGAGGATCTGTGGCGGATGGTCACCATCAACGCCGCCCGCGCGCTGCACGCCGACGAGGCCATCGGCAGCCTGCAGGTGGGCCGCCGCGCCGACCTCGCCGTCTTCACCCGCGCCGCCAACGTCTTCGCTTCCGTCGTCGAGAGCACCCCCGAGGACGTCATCCTCGTGCTGAAGGACGGCCGCCCCCTCAACGGCAACGCCGCTGTCGTCGCCAGCCTCGACAACACCTGCGACACCCTCGATGTGTGCGGTGTGCAGAAGCGCGTGTGTGCGAGCCGCGAGACCGGCAAGGACTTCGCCGCCCTCGACGCCGGCCAGAACGGCGCCCGCTACGCCCTCTTCAACTGCGACGGCGAGACGCCGCTCGAGGAGCCCACCTGCGTGCCCTCGCGCACCGATGCCATCGATGCCATCGGCGGCAGCACCCTCTACACCGGCGTGCCGGCGGCCGGCGACGCCGACGGTGACGGCATCGCCGACGCCCAGGACAACTGCCCGACGGTCTTCAACCCGATCCGCCCCGTCGATGGCGGCGCCCAGGCCAACGCCGACGACGACGCCCAGGGCGACGTCTGCGACCCCTGCCCCCTCGACGCCAACACCACCGAGTGCACGGCCTTCGACCCGAACGACCGCGACGGCGATGGCGTCGCTGCCAACGGCAATCCCCCCGACAACTGCCCCGACGACGCCAACGCCGACCAGGCCGACGCCGACACCGATGGCATCGGCGACGTCTGCGACCCCTGCCCCAACGCGGCGAACCCCGGCGGCCAGGGCTGCCCGGTGTCGATCTACGACGTGAAGACGAACCTCGCCCTGTCGACGCCGCCGTCGCGCGTCCGGGTCAATGACCTCGTCGTCACCGCCGTCGCCGGCAACGGCTTCTTCGCCCAGCTCGATCCGACGGCGACGGGCTTCAATGGCGTCGACAACAGCTGCATCTTCTCCTTCGTCGGCACCGGCACCAAGCCGGCCCTCGGCGACAAGGTCACGATCGACGGCAACGTGCAGAACCGCTTCGACCAGATCCAGTTCAGCACGCCGACGTTCACGGTGACTGGCACCGGCAGCGCCATCGCGCCGACGGTCCTCGCCAACGCCGCCGCCATCACCACCGCCCTGACGAACGGGCCGCGCGCCCCCCTCGAGGGCTGCCTCGTGCAGGTGAACAACGCCGTCGTCACCGACGCGGCCCCGCCCGGCGGCGCCGGCGACACCGCCCCGGTCCGCAACGAGTTCGAGATCGACGGCGGCCTGCGCGTCGACGACAACCTCTTCCTCATCTCGCCCCAGCCCGACGCGGCCGGCCAGAGCTACACCTCGATCCGCGGCCCGCTCTCGTGGCGCAACGAGCACATGAAGCTCCTGCCCCGCTCCGCCGCCGACGTCGTCGAGGGCCCCGTCACGCTCGACAGCGTCGAGGGCGGCTTCGTCCGCGTCGCGACGACGAGCACGGGCATCACCACCGCCATCCGCGTGCGCCTCAGCCGCGCCGCCGACGCCGACACCGTCGTGACGCTGCAGAGCCTCGACACCGGCATCTTCACGGTGCCGGCCTCGGTCACGGTGGCGACCGGCAGCTTCACCGCCGACATCGACGTCACCGGTGTGGCGACGGGCACGGCGAACCTGCGCGCGAGCCTCGACGGCCAGAACCGTGAGGCCGCCGTCATCGTCCTCGCGGCCGACGCCCCGGCAGCGGTGGTGGCGGCGAACCCGAACACGGTTTCCCTCGTCACCGGCCAGACGCAGGTCGTCACGCTGACCCTCGACATCCCGGCGCCGAGCGCCGGCGCGACGATCGCGCTGAGCACCGACCCGGCCGTCGTCACGGCGCCGGCCTCCGTCGCCGTGCCGGCCAACGCCCTCAGTGTCGACGTCGAGCTCGTCGGTGTCGCCCCCGGCACCGCGACGGTGACGGCCACCCTCGGTGGCGACGTCGACATCGACGTCAGCGTCACCGACGTGCCGCCGCTCGGCTTCGTCATCAACGAGGTCGACTACGACCAGCCCGGGACGGACACGACCGAGGCCATCGAGCTGTTCAACGGCACGCTGCAGCCCATCGAGCTGGCCGGTGTCGAGCTGCTCTTCATCAACGGCTCGGCGACGGCGAACCGCGATGTCTACCGCACGGTGACCCTCAGCGGCACGCTGCCCGCGGGCGCCTTCCTCGTCGCCGGCCCGGCCGGCGTCGTGAACGCCCTCGGCGCCGACGTCGTCAAGACCGTCATCGACGTCTCGCAGGACATCATGCAGAACGGTGCTCCCGACGCCATCGTCCTCGTCGCTGGTGGCGCCATCGTCGACGCCATCTCCTATGAGGGTGAGCTCAGCGGCATCACCGTCGGCGACGAGACCGTCGACCTCACCGTCGCCAACGGCAACGCCCTGACCGGCGGTGACCTCGGCGCCGGCAGCATCTGCCGCAATGGCACCGGTGTGTGGGGCGTCTGCGCCACGGCGAGCATCGGCGCCGCGAACCCCTGAGACGGGGCGCTCCCGCCTCGACGCAGGGCCCCACGCGGGGCCCTGCTCTTTTTTTCCCGTGGCGTCGGTGCGAGGACGTCGCGATGTCACACACCCGCATCCTGCTCGGGCTCGTGCTGGGCGCCGTCGTCGGCGTCGCCGCCAACGCCGGCCTCGGCTCGCAGCACGACGTCGTCGTCGCTCTCAACACCTGGGTGTGTGGGCCGGCGGGCCAGGTCTTTCTGCGTCTCCTCTTCATGGTCGTCGTGCCGCTGGTGTTCACCTCCGTCGTCGGGGGCATCGCGCAGATCGGCGACGTCTCGGCGTTGGGGCGCATCGGCGCCCGCACGGCGGCGTTCTTCGTCGGCTCCACCATCGTCGCCGCCGCCCTCGCCCTCACCGTCACGGTGCTGGTGCGTCCCGGCGATGCCCTCGACCCGGCGACGAAGCTCGAGCTCATGCGGACGTTCGCCGGCGAGGCCTCGCAGAAGGCGGCCGCCAGCAAGGGCATCGGCGGCGACGGCTTCGGCGTGCAGACCCTCGTCGAGATGGTGCCGAAGAACCCGCTCAAGGCCGCCGCCGAGGGCGACCTCGTCGGTATCCTCGTCTTCTCGCTCCTCTTCGGCATCGCCGCGACGCGCATCGACAGCGAGAAGCACGCCCGCCTCATGGGCGTCATCGACGCGGTCAGCGACGTCTGCACGGGCCTCGTGCGGATGGCGCTGGCGCTGGCGCCCTTTGGCGTCTTCGCCCTCGTCTTTGGCGTGACCTCCCGCTTCGGCCTCGCCCTGCTCTGGCCCCTCTTCGCCTTCGTCGCCCTCGTGCTCGGGACGCTCCTGCTGCACGCCCTCGGCGTCATGTCGATCGTCATCGTGACGATGGTGGGGACGACGCCGCTCGACTTCCTGCGGCGCACGCGGGCCTCGCTGCTCACGGCGTTTTCGACGTCGTCGTCGGCGGCGACGCTGCCGACGAACCTGCAGGTGGCAAAGCACGAGCTCGGCGTGCCGGAGCACATCGCCGGCTTCGTGCTGCCCCTCGGCAGCACGATGTGCATGAACGGCACCGCCATCTTCGAGGGCATCACGGTGCTGTTCCTCTGCCAGGTCTTCGGCGTCGACCTGACGCTCGGGCAGATGGTGATCGCGCTGGGCCTGTGCGTGGTGACGGCCATCGGCGCCGCTGGCGTCCCGGGCGGCTCGATCCCGCTGCTGGTGGGCATCCTCGTGCTCTTCGGGGTGCCCGCCGAGGGCATCGCCATCGTGCTGGGGGTCGATCGGCTCCTCGACATGGCCCGCACGACGGTGAACGTCTGGGGCGATCTCATCGGCACGGCGGTGATTGCCCGCAGCGAGGGCGTCCTGACGCTGCCGGAGCGCGGCGCCCCGCGCGGGGCTTGACACCCCCGACGACACCGCTACGGTGCGCCCCGTCGCCGACATAGCTCAGTTGGTAGAGCAGCTGATTCGTAATCAGCAGGTCCCCGGTTCAAGTCCGGGTGTCGGCTCCAAGAACGAAAGAACCCGGGCAATCGCCCGGGTTCTTTTCTGTCGGCACGTCGTCGTCACTTCTGGATCAGCTGGATCTCGGCGGCGAGCTCGACCTCCTTGCCGACGAGGACGCCACCGGCCTCGAGGGCCTGGTTCCAGGTGAGGCCGAAGTCCTCGCGGTTGAGCTTGCCCTTCAGCGTGAAGCCGACGCGGCTGTTGCCCCACGGATCCTTCGCCGGGCCCTCGGCCTCGACGTCGAAGGCGACGGGCTTGCTCACGCCCTTGATGGTGAGGGTGCCCTCGAGGGTGTAGTGGCCGTCGGAGAGCTTCTTCGCGCCGGTGCTCTTGAAGGTCATCTGCGGGAACTTCTCGACGCCGAAGAAGTCGTCGCCCTTGAGATGGCCGTCGCGGCCGGCGTCGCCGGTGGCGATGGTGGCGACGTCGATGGTGCCGGTGACGCTGCCCTTCTCGAGGGCGGCGGGCTCGAAGCTGGCGTCGACGGCGAAGCCGCTGAAGCTGCCGCGCACCTTGCTGATCATCATGTGGCGGACGGCGAAGGTGATGGAGGAGTGGGAGGCATCGAGGACCCAGGCCATGGCGGACTCCGGACGAAGGGTGGTGGTGACCGGCACCGTGCCGGTACGTCCCCTTGGATGGACCGGCCGGTGCCGCGTTTCGGACTGTAGTCCGTTTTTTCGCATCTGCGATCTCGACCTCGCAGGGTGCGGATCGCAGCCGCGTGGGCGCCGCACCCATGCCCCGGGCCAAACCCTTGAAAATCTGTCAGTCTCGGTCGTGTCCGACGTGGCATGGCCCCTGAAGGGGCCGTGGCAGGAGTCCCCATATGCGCGCCCTTCCCACCCCCTTCCGCCCGCTTCTGCCCCTCGCTGGGCTGCTCGTGCTCGCGGCCACCAACGCCTGCGTGATCATCAACGGCGACGGTGACGACGACGACGAGCAGTGCGTCGACCTCACCGAGGTCTGCCCGAACCTCGTCTGCGACGCCGGCAACGTCGTCGTCGATGGCTGCGCGATCTGCGAGTGCAACGCCGCCTGCGACCCGGGCCCGGCCCCCGAGTGCGCCTTCCCGGTCCTCATCGAGGAGGAGTGTCGGTGGGACTGTGGCACCGGCGAGTGCTTCTTCGACGAGGACTGTGGCCCCGGCTTCGTCTGCGTGAAGCCCGGCACCGAAACGCCTCCTGGCGACCAGGCCGATCCGCCCGAGGGCGGCGACGCGTTCCCGGCGCCCGACGGCGTCTGTGTGGCCGTCCAGACCGGCTGCTTCAGCGACGCCGACTGCGGCACCGGCTTCTTCTGCGACTTCTCCGGCACCGGTGCCGAGGCCCCGCCGCCGCCGGACGGTGGCGCCGAGCCCGAGCCCCAGCCCGACCCGATCCCGCCGCCGCCGGAGGGCCAGTGCCTGCCGCTGCCGACGGAGTGCTTCTCCGACGTCGACTGCCCCGAGGGCCAGGTCTGCGAGTTCCCCGATTTCACCAACGGCCTCGTCGCTCCTGGCGGTGTGTGCGTGGTGCCGCCGCCGGTGAGCGAGTGCGAGGTCGACACCGACTGCGCCGAGGGTCAGATCTGCAGCATCGAGTGCCGCTCCGATCCGAACTGCCCCGAGTGCGACGTCTGCCTCTTCGTCGGCACCTGCATCACCCCCGAGCAGCCCTGTTTCTCCGACGCCGAGTGCGCCGAGGGTGAGTTCTGCGACCTCGGCGGCGCCGCCCGCCCCTGCCTCGACGCCGACAACGACGGCGTGTGTGACGACGCCACCGACCTCCTGCCGGTGCAGGGCATCTGCCGCCGCCTCGAGGAGCCGAACCCCTGCGCCGCCGTGCTCTGCCAGGTGGGCACCACCTGCGTCGTCGAGAACGGTGAGGCCGTGTGCGTCGCCACCGAGCCGCTGTGCGCGTCCAACGACGAGTGCGCCCCCGACCTCGTCTGCAACGCCGCCGAAATCTGCCTGCCGCCGCCGGACTGCGATCCGAACCTCGACCGCCTCTGCCTCGACGTCTGCTACGGCTTCTGCGTCAGCCCCGTCGTGCAGTGCTTCAGCGACGCCGAGTGCGCCGAGGGCGAGGTCTGCGTCTTCGACGGCGCCATCGACGCCGGCGGCGGGGCCAACCGCCCGATCATTGCGCCCCAGGGCATCTGCCAGCCGGCGCCGCCGCCGTGCGACGCCGACAGCGCCTGCGGTCTCGGCGAGATCTGCGTCAACGGCGCCTGCGTCGAGGACCCCAACGCCAACCCCTGCGCCACCGTCCGCTGCAGCGCCGGCACCACCTGCCAGGTGAACGCCGCCGGCAACGCCGAGTGCGTCCCCGACGCCGCCGTCTGCGCGAGCGACGCCGACTGCGCCAACGGTGGCCGCTGCAACGCCGGCATCGACGTCTGCAACCCGCCGCCGGACTGCGCCCCGGGCGAGGCCTGCCCCGACGTGTGCTTCGGCTTCTGCCAGTGACGCACACCGTCATCCCCTGAATGCAGCGACGGGCGCCACACGGCGCCCGTCGTCGTGTCGGGGCGGCGATGGGCTGGCATACTCGCCCCGTGCGTGCCCTCCTCGTCCCCCTCTGCGCCCTCGTCGCCATCGCCTCCTGCGATTGCGGCGAGCCCCTCGCCGAGCTCATCCCCGAGATCGCCGTCGACCCCGAGGTCCTCGAGCTCGGCGCCCTGCAGACGCGGCTCGTCCATGAGCGCACCATCACCGTCGGCAACCGGGGCAGCGGCAGCCTCGTCGTCACCGGCGCCACCATCGAGCCCGACGGCGGCCCCTTCGCCATCGTGTCGGCGCCGTCGTCGGTGGCGCCGCGCGGCAGCGCGCCCCTCGTCGTGTCCTTCTCCGTCGACGCGCCGGGGGCCCACAGCGCCGAGCTCGTGCTCACGAGCAACGACCCGACCACCCCGCGCCTCGTCGTGCCGCTGCGGGCCGAGGGCGGCGCCCCCGTGCTGTTCGTGACGCCAAACCCGCTCACCTTCGGCCGCGTCAACGAAGGCGAAGGCGCCGCCGCCAACGTCAGCATCGTCAACGACGGCCTGCACGAACTCACCATCACCTCGATCGCCTTTGGCGACGGCGACGTCGGCTTCGTCCTCGACGACAGCGGCGCCCTCCCCCTGCCCCGCACGCTGCAGCCCCGCGAGAGCGTCGTCGTCGTCGTCGCCCTGCAGCCCGACGCCGACCTCGTCGCCCGCGCCGGCCGCGACCTGCGCGACGAGCTCATCGTGGGCAGCGACGTCGGCGACGTGACGGTGCCGGTGAGCGCCGCGGTCAACCTCGCCCCCGTCGTCATCAACGTCGAGGAGCGCAGCCGGCGCACGGTGGTGAAGGCCGCTGTCGGCGACGTCGTGCGCCTCGACGGCAGCGAGACGGCCGACCCCGAGGGGGACGCCTTCACGCTGCTGTGGAGCGTCGTCGAGCGTCCCGCTGGATCGGCGATGACGGTGATCGGGCAGGGCCAGGAGCGCGTGCGCGTCACCCCCGACGTCGTCGGCCGTGCCGTCGTGCGCCTGCGGGCCACCGACATCCACGGCGCCTTCGCCGAGGCCGACGTCGAGTTTCTGCCCCGCGACCTCGCCGTGGTGCTGCGCTGGGCCCCCACCGACGACGCCGGCTGCCGGGCCTTCACGCCCGAGCAGTGCGCAGCGTTCACGGACGCCGAGCGACGCCAGCGCTGCTGCGGCCAGAGCGACCTCGACCTGCACTTCGTGGCGCCGGGCGGTGTGCTGGGTGACTTCGGCGTCTGCCCCGTCGGCTGCGACGAGGCGTTCTGTGCCGAGGAGAGCGACGAGCACGTCGACACCTGCCGCCAGGCGGGCCTCGACTGCGCCTACGCCAACCGCACGCCCGAGTGGGGCGCCCGCGGGCGCGTCGACGATCCGAGCCTCGACATCGACGACGTCTCCGGCGATGGCCCCGAGGTCATCACGCTCAACGAGCCGGGCGACGGCAGCTACCGCGTCCTCGTGCATTACTGTCAGGATCGCGTCGGCACCGAGCCGAGCGCCGCCAGCGTCGAGATTGTCGACGAGGGTGTGGTGCTCGCGACTATCGGCCCCCAGCGCATCGAGGCCGGACAGGTCTGGATCGCTGCCGTGCTGCTGCGCAGCAACAACGCCTGGCAGGTGGTGCCGTCAACGCTGTTCGAGACGAACGTGCCCGCCGACCTCTGCAGCCGCTAAGGGTCGACCGCTCACGCGGTTGATCGTCCCCACGCGCGACGCCTTGCCTGCCGGGCGGCGCTTCGCCGACGATGCCCCATGGCCTCTGCTCCCGTCCCGATCGTCGTCGACGGCTCCGCCCTCGTCGAGGTGGGCACCGTCGTGGTCTCCGTGCACCGGCGACCACTCACCCTCGCCTCCCTCGACGCGTTCGACGCTGTCACCGCCCGGATCGGTCAGCCATCATGGTCGTCTTTGGGCATCTACCGCCTCGAGCGGGTCCGCCCCGGCGACTTCGCCGACGAAGCCGTGCGCGACCGCATCGTGAAGATGGGCAGCATGGAGGGGCTCCGCCAGGGCGTCGTCGTCCTCGACGGACCGGGGCTCACCAACGCCGCCATCCGCCTCGCCCTCGCCGGGATCGTCATGCTCGTGCCGGGGCGGCGCACCTTCGACGTCGTCGGCAGCGTCGACGAGGGCATCGGCGCCCTGGGCCGCCAGACGCCCGTCGACGGCGACGCCATCCGCGCCGCCGTCGCCACCCTCATCGAGCGGGTCTGGAGCGCGTGAGCTCCGCCCACAACGACAGCGGGCGCCAGATGGCGCCCGCTGTCGTGGGACCGCTCAGGTCTTCAGCTCGAGCTTCGTCATCGCGTCGGCCCCGAGGACGACGTTGACGGTGCCCACCTTCGCCGCGAGCTCCTTGTAGGCCTCGAGCTCCTTCAGGCGGATGAGCAGGGGGTTCTCCTGCAGCACCTTCGCCGTCTGGGCCAGGCTGCGCGTGGCCGCGGTCTCCTCACGGCGGAGGATGACGTTGGCCTCGGCCTCCTTCTGGGCCTCGATCACGCGGTTGAGCAGCGTGCGCATCTCGCCGGGCAGGACGAGGTCCTTCACGCCGAGCTCGAGCAGCTCCAGACCGAGCACCTGCGCCCGGGCCTTCAGCTGCTCGCCACCGTCGCGGACCAGCACGTCGCGATCCGCGAGGATCTCGTCGAGGGTCCGCACCGCCACCGCGTCGCGCAGGGCGAGCTGCACGGCGAGGTAGACGGCGGCGTCGGCGTCGCGGGCCACCATGGCCAGACGACGCGCGTCGGCGACCTTCACCGTCGCGGTGACGTTGAGGCGCAGCGTGACCTTGTCCTTCGTCATCACGTCCTGGCCGGTGACGGCGATCTGCCGCTCGCGCAGATCGATGACGGTCCACAGGACCTTCTTCGCCACCGTCCAGGCCGCGTGACGACCGGGACCGACCGCCGCATCGAGGGCGCCGTCGACCATGCGCAGGGCCACGGCCCCGACAGGGACGGTGACCTCGGCGTACTCGCCGCTCGCGACCACCGCCTTCACGTCGTCGGCGAGGACCGCGGCCTCGACGCCGCCGACGTCGATGACCTCGACGTCGATGGCCGGCAGCTCGAGCCGCTCGCCGTCGAGGCCGCGCTTCTCGACGCGCTCGACGTTCCACAGCGTCCACAGGCCCGGCTGGAGCCAGCGTACGGGGCGTCCCTTGCGGCGGATGAGCCCACGCTCGTCGCGCGCGATCTCGACGATGCGGACCTCGTCGCGCTCGAGCAGCGCCTGGTGCTCGATGGGCAGCTCGGTCACGATGGCGCGGGTGTCGTAGCGGACGACGTCGACGGGCTGGAGGCTCCACACGACGTGACGACCGGGACGCAGCGCCCGCTCGGGGCGACCGTTCTTGATGAGGATGGCGCGCTCGTGGAGCGCGACGGTGATGATGGTGCGGATCGTCATGGGACACCTCCTGCGGTGGGAGACACGTCGTCGTCGCGACGACACAACAAGGCATGGGGAAAGGGTGAAGCACCGGCCGCCCACGGCAGCGGGACCGGGCGACGACGATGTCGCGAGCGCGGCGCGACCTCGTGACGATCCGCGGCGCGGACTCCACCGACGCATCGGTGGAGGTGACGCAGGGATGATCACGCGTCGGGACGTGTCGTGGACAGCGTCGGCGTCGACGACGAAGACGCAGACGAGGTCGTCGTCGTCATCGTTTCAAGAAAACGCGTCGTCGAGGGTCGCCACCACGGCAGGCGACCGGCACTTCGGGGACCTGTTTTTCAGACAGGGGATTGGAAAGGAGAGTCGAACTCCTGACTCCGAGATTGACGGTCTCGTGCTCTACCAGCTGAGCTATTCCAGTGGTGGACGTCGACACCATGTCGACACCCTTCCTCCGTCGTCGTCGACCGGAACCCGCGCCGCCGACGTCCACCGGCAGGGCCGGAGCACGGGAGGGCGAGCCGTCCGGGTCATGATCCCGGTGTCGTCGTCGTGGAGGCCCCGGCGTCACGCCAGCAGCGCTGGCCGGGGACACTCAAACGCCACGGCCGTCAGCGCGATTCACTGATCCGGATCCACGGCCTCGCGATAGAGCGTGTCGACGTCGACGGCGAAGGCGCGCATGACGGCATCATTGAAGTCGCGCCCGCCCTTGAGCTCGGCGATCAGCTGATTGAGCCCCCACTGGCCGCGCCGCTCGACCATGCGCTCCACCACGGCGTGGGCGGTCGCGTAGGCGGCGGGGACGACGTCGGGCGGCAGCTGCGTGAACGGCACGTCGAGGGCGTCGCGGGGGGCGACGCCGACGCGGCCCATGAGCTTCGACGGCGCTGGTCGCCCGGTCTCGAAGTGCTGGGCGAGCCCCTCGTGAAACCACGGCGGCACCTTCACCGGCAGCGTGTACAGGGCGGCGTGGACGTACTCGTGGACCAGCGTGTCGTCGAGGATGCCCTTGTCGGCGGCGAGCTGCCCCTCGCGGATGCGGATCTTGCCGTCGAAGAGCCCCGTCGACCAGTCGGGTCCCTTCGTCGCCTGGCGGTACTGCTCGCCGGTGTAGATGACGACGGTGACGCGCTCGACGGGGTGCAGATCGAGGGCCTTGCCGACGCTGAAGTACGCCTGCTCGAGGGTGTCGAGCGCGCTCCACGCGAGCCGCTCCTCGGCGTGGCCCTCGAAGCGGGCGACGAAGTGGCTGTGGCGGGCGCTCTTGAAGGTCTGCTCGACGCTGGCGGTGCGGGCGAGGCGCTCCTTCAGCGCCGTGACGCGGGCGTCGCCGGCCGCGAGGCCCTCGGCCTGTGTGACGGCCTCCAACGCCGCCGCGGGCTCGTCCTGGCGCTCGTGCAACAGCGCGAGGTCGACGAGGGCCGCCGCCGTCGGCTGGAGGGCGATGCTTTCCTTGAGGAAGCCGAGGCGGGCCCCTTCGTCGTCGGCGGCGCGGGCCCGGCCATGCAGGGTGTCGGCGAGGCCGCGGGTGAGCGTGGTCTCGGCGGGGCAGGACCGGACGGCGTCGCGCAGGTCGCGCTCGCGGGCCCGCAGATCGGTGGTGGCGACGGCGCGGCGCGAGAGGAGGGCGGCGTGGTCGCAGCGCAGGGCCTTCGCGCCGTCGCTGACGTCGTCGGCCGGCGGCAGCGCCGCGACGATGGTGACGAGGGCGCCCTCGAGGTCGCCGGCGTCGAGGCGGCGACGCACCTCGCGGCGGGCCAGGTCGATCGGATCCGACGGCGCCTCCGCGGGCGGCGGCGCGACGACGACGGGGGCCGGGGCCTCGCGGGCCGTGGCCCGCTCGCACGACGACGCCAGCAGCAGCTGCAGCAGGGCGACGACGACGACGACGGACCGGCAGCCGGACATCATTCGCTGGTGCTGGCGCCCTCGAGGGAGTCGGTGCGCTCGCAGACGTTGTCGACGCAGGTGTACTCGGCGGCGCAGGGGTGCTCCCGGTCGCACTGGCGGTCGGCCAAATCGATGGGCTCGATGGCGCAGCCCGCCGACCCGAAGACCGCGACGACGCAGAAGCGCGAGAGGCTCACTGGTCGACCCCGAGCAGCGAGGCCGCCGCGAGACCACCACCTGTCGCCACGAGGACGCCGCCCGCGCCGTAGAGCACGTTGGCCCACAGGGCGCCCTCGCGGGCCTTCTGGTACTCGGCAATGGCGTCGGACTGGAAGGCCTCGGCCGAGGCCGCGTCGCGCTGGGTCGCGGCCGCGAGGCCGACCATCGCACCGCCACCGACGGCGACGACCCCCATGGCGGCGACGGCGCCGCCCGAGAGCAGGGCCCAGCGGGGGCGCTCCGGCAGGGGCTGGTCGACGAAGGTGACGCTGCCGACGGGCGCCGTGGTTGAACCGGTGCCGGGCGTGGCGGCGACGGCGGGGCGGCGACCCCGCTGCTGCTCGGCGACGGCGCGGCGCTCCTCCTCCATCAGGCGATGGATCGCCGGCGAGAGGTTCACCGACACCGGGACGTTGGGGTCGAGGGCGAGGGCCTCACGGAAGCGCGTCCGGGCGCCGGCGAAGTCGGCGTTCTCGGCGCGGATCGCCCCGAGCCAGACGAGGGCGACGGCCTTGTCGCCGGCGGAGGGGGCAAATGCCGCCGCGCGTTCGAAGGCGGCGTGGGCCTCGACAAGGGCGAAGCGGTCGAAGGCCTTGCGGCCGGCATCGAGGTTCGGTCCGTAGCCGACGGGCGCCGCGGCCTGGAGGCTGAGCGCGATCACGAGGGCAGGAAGAGCCACCATACGGGCAGAGTATCGGGCACACCCGTCACCGTGGTGTCAGGCGCCTGACCGATCCGGACGATTGCGGCCAGCGTCACAGCAAAAGCCGCACATCTCCCTACATCTCACACCTGGCATTCGCCCCCTTCGGAGTGCGATCGGCGCGCGCTGCCCCCTCGACGTGGCCCGCGCCGCGCAGAACGCTGCTGGCCATGTCGTTGTTTGCCCTCGTCGCCTTCGTCGCCCTCCAGTCCCCCGACCTCAGCGGGTTTGCGTCCCTGCCGGCCGACCCGGCGCCGGCGGCGCTGACGCGGGACTCGCACTACTGGATCGGCAACGAAGACCGCCTCGACCTCTTCCACGAGGACATCAAGGGCAAGGGCGGCGTCCACATCGGCGTCGGCGCCGAGCAGAACTGGCTGCTGTGCGGCTGGTCCCGCTGCGACGTCATCGTCCTCATGGACTTCGACGAGGCCATCACCGACCTGCACCGCGTCTACCTCGCGGCCTTCGCGACGGCGGCGACGAAGGAGGAGTTCCTCGCCCTCTGGCTCGACAAGAAGCGCACCGGGCTGCGGGCGGCGCTGAAGGCCCGCTACACCGGCAAGGAGCTCAAGGGCGCGCTGGCCGCCCTCGACGTCGCCCGCTGGAACGTCGAGCGCCGCGTCACGGCCCTGCGCACCCAGCTCATCACCGGCAAGGGTCTGCCGACCTTCTTCTCCGACGACGGCGACTACGCCCATGTCAGGAACGTCGTCGTCTCTGGCCGCGCCTTCACAGTGCGCGGCGACCTCACGGCCCACCAGACCGTGCAGGCCATCGGCGCCGCGGCGAAGAAGGCCGGCCTCGTCGTGCGCAGCCTCTACCTCAGCAACGCCGAGCAGTACTTCGGCTACGGCCCGCAGTTCCGCAGCAACGTCGCTGCCCTGCCTTTCGATGAGCAGTCCGTCGTGCTGCGCACCCACGGCTGGAACACGCTGCGCTACGCGAAGGACGGCAACAGCTACCACTACGGCATCCAGTCGGGCCGGAGCTTCCTGGCCTTCGCCGCCGAGCCGGCCGTGACGTCGTCGAAGCAGTCGATGCTGTGGGCTCCCGAGTACAAGGAGAAGGGCTGCTCGAAGCAGACGTCGACGGCGCCGCTCGAGGCAAAGGCCGCGTATGAGGCGACGAAGAAGGCCGCACCGAAGAAGACCACGAAGGCGCCGACGACGACGACGACGACGACGACGACGACTCCGACGACGCCGTGAGCGTCAGCGGGCCACCGCGCGGCGGCCGCGCTGCACCATCAGGCCGATGAGGGCGCCGCAGACGACGCCGGGGACGACGAAGACGGCGACGGCGCCACCGAGGCCGCTGACGACGTTGAACTCCAGCGCGAGCCAGCCGGGCACGTTGAGGAAGGCGAGCGGGACGGCGACGGCGACCCCGAGCAACACCGGCGACGGCGGCGGCAGGGGCGGCGCGACGACGTCGGCGTGGAACGAGGCCGGTCCGACGGCGCCCGGGACGCCCCGACCCGCGCCGAGCGCGCGGCGGGCCCGGGTGACGACGGCGGCGCCACCGCGCCCCGCGACCCGCGGCCAGAGCCGCTCGATGAGGTGCACGCCCCCGTAGGCGAGGGCGGCGAGCACGATGGCCGGTGGTGCGCACCACGCGAAGGCGAAGCCCGCCACCATGCCGTCGAAGCGGCCGAAGGGGACGGCGACGGCGAGGGCGGCGACGACGCCGACGACGCCGACGAGGATCAACTGCACGGCGGTGAGGGCGACGCGGCTGAACGTCATGGTGGGACAACGGTAGTCCGCTGCGCCCGATTCCCGGTGTGATCAACCAGCGCTCCGTGGCGCGCGCCGAGCCGCCTGACGCATCACGTCAGGCGGTCACGAGCCAGGTGCGGCTGCCCACGTGCAGGCGGTCGCCGATGAGCAGCAGCGTGTCGAGCCGGACGACGTCGTGGTGGAGGCGCACGCGCCCGTCGGCGACGAGGTGGGCGCGGCCGTCGACGAAGCGGAGCCCGCAGCCGACGAGGGGATCGGCGACGCTGTCGCTGCGGGCCGCGATGGTGACGTCACGCGGGCGCAGGCGTGGGCGCAACAGCAGGCGGCTGTCGTCGACCTCGTAGTCGATGACGACGCCGGCGAGGTCGATGGCGCCGCGCGGCGACAGCGACGCCGGCCCGTTGAGCGGCGCGTCGTCGAGGCGGGTGCCCCCGGAGGACACGAGGTCCTTCAGCACGAGGGCCCCGGCACGACGCTGGATGTCGACGTGGGCGCGGCTGACGAGGGGGCTGTCGATGCGGACGGCGCTCTCCTCGCCCCGGCCCAGCACGAGGGGGAAGTGGTTGGTGACCCGCACGACGTCGCCGCCGGCCTGGAGCGTGACGCTGTGGGCCGCCGGCAGGCGGGCGAGGAAGCCGTCGCGCACCTCGACGTAGACGGGGTTGTCCCACAGCTTCACCGCCGCCGTGAGGGCAGCGAGGGCCTCGCTGCGACGACCGACGAGGAAGAGGGCCTCGAAGCGCTCGAAGGCGAGGCGGGCCTCGAAACGCGGACCGCCCTCGGCGAAGGCGAGCTCGGCGTGGGCCTCCTCGAGAGCGTCGATGGCGCCGGCCTTCACGAACAGCTCGGCAGCCTGGTGACGACGCCCGATGCGCGACAGCAGGCTGCCCGCCTTCTCGTCTTCGCCGGCGGCGACGAGGCCGTTGGCGCAGGCCTGCACGCGCGACTCGAAGAGGGCGAGGTCGACGCCGGCCTCGGTGGCGAGGGCGACGAGCTCCTTGTGGAAGGCGACGGCCACCGCCCGGTGCTCGGCGCTGCCCGGCGTCAGCTCGGCGAGGCGGGCCTCGAAGGCGTCGAGGCGGGCGGCGCCCCGGGGGATGGCGAGGATCGACGCGATGGGATCGACGGGCGGCGGTGGCGGCGGCGGCGGCGGCTTGCGGCCAAAGAGCCGGGCGAAGAAGCCGCGGGTGTCGGCGACCGTCCCCTGTGGCGATGCCGGCGGCGTCAGCCCCGGATATTCGAGGATCTCGTTGTCGTCGTCGTCGTCGTCGTCGTCGTCAGCGTCGTCGTGGTGCAACAGGCGATCGGGGTCGGCGGTCGCAGGCCCCGGGGGTGCCGACGGGTCTGTCGGCGACGGCGGTGCGTCGGTGGGGCGACGCTTGCGACGTCGCCACAGCCGGCGCCCCACCTGCCCGCGACTGTCTCTCGCCACGTCTCGCTCCCGGTGCAGCGCTCAGCGGCGGCCCATCACCTTGCGCAGCTTCGCCACGAGGTCGAAGTAGGTGCGCTTGTCGTAGGGCACGTTGAGGATGTGGAAGTCCTTCTTCGACAGGCCGACGCAGGCGAAGCAGTAGGTGCAGTCGGCGCAGGACTCGCAGAGCTCGAGGTACTTGGAGCCGACGCAGTGGCTGCTCTTCGTGCAGTACGCGCTCTGGTGGCAGCCCTCGCAGTCGACGCAGTGCGTGCAATTGCTGCACTGCACGCAGCCCTTGCAGTGTGTGCAGCGGTAGCAGCTGTCGCAGCTCTCGCAGAACATGCAGCTGCTGCAGTACCGGCAGTTCTTGAGTTCGAAGCCCTGCGGGTTCTCGGCGGCGCCCTCGTAGCTCGCGCGGAGGGCGGCGAAGGCGCGGTCGAACTCGCGAGCGTCGAGCGGCGGGAGGGCGCGTGCGTCGGCCACTCAGAGCTCCAGCTGCAGGATCGCCGAGAGGCGGGCGTTGTCGAGGTCGCGGACGCCCTCGCCGAACTCGGTGAGGAGGGTGCCGTCGACGATGAGGGAGAGGGGCAGGCCCTCGGCGGGAACATCCCAGCGCAGCGCGAGGGTGTTCTCGAGGAGCTGGTCGTCGGCGAACGACGACGACGGATCGAAGTACGAGAAGCGGTACGCCGGTCGGAGGCCGAAGATGTCGACGCCGAAGGGCTTGTCGACGGTCAGCCAGGCGGTGGCGCCGAGACCGCTCTCGCCGGCGAAGTCGGGCACGAGGGTGTCGAAGGCGACGTCCTTGTACATGGCCTGGGCGGCGAGCTGGATGCCCTGGATCTTCACGTCGAGGTCGACGAAGGCGACCGTCTCGGTCTCCTGGAAGAGGTTCGGCAGCGTGCCGACGGTGCGGGGGTTGTAGCGGCCGCCGACGCCGAGGCGGACCTCGGTGCCTCCGTCGTCGACGTAGCCGCCGCCGACGCGGGCGTAGGCCGCCGGCAGCTTGTTGTCGTTGCCGAGGATGTTCTGGCCGTTGCCGTTGCCGACACCGAGCATGTACTGCAGCGCGATGTTGCCGAGGCGGGCGTTCTCCGTCGAGCCGATGACGATCGAGGGTTGACGCGCGGGCGACAGGCCGTCGACGGCGAAGCCGTGGCCGGGGCGCACGCCGCTCGTCGCCACCGAGCGACGGGTGAACGGGAGGGCGGCGATCGTCGTCGTGCCCTCGAGGTCGGCGGGCATGAACTGCTGGCCGGCCGAGAGGTAGAACCAGTCCGAGGGCATCCAGGCGACCCAGGCGTCGCGGACGGCGGCGCCGAAGGGCTGGACGGGATCATTGGGGCTGCGGGCCGGCAGCAGGCTCACGACGTCGATGATCAGCCGGAAGCGGAGGTCATCCTTGTAGACGCCGTCGACGCCGATGCGGTTCTGGTCGAGGAAGAAGCCGTCGTTCTGACCGACGGTGAGGACCTGGCTGTCGGGTTGGACGAGGTCGTAGCCGGCGCGCAGGCGCAGCCGGGGCCACAGGGCGAAGTGCTCGTTGGCGATGCAGGCCGCGGCGCCGACGCGGCAATCCGGCACGCCATCACGCTTGCCCTCGAGCTGGGGCCCGGCCGTCGGCGCGCGGGGCCGGCGGGGCTCGCTCTCATTGGCGGAAGGCGCCGGCGTCGGGGCAGGCGCCGGCACGGTCTCGGCGGGCGCTGCGGGCGCAGGCTCGGCGGGCTCCGTGGACGGCGGCGACGCCTCGGTCGGGGCCGTCGGGGCCGTCGTCGGGGTCGTGTCCTGGGCGGCCGCGGCCGGAGCCAGGCCAAGAAGGAGGGTCAACAGAAGCGACGGGCGAGGTGGACGCATGCGCGGACTCCGACGGCAGGTGCGCTCTGCGTTACTCCTGTTTCCCCGACGGCTCAAGTCGCCGAGGTCGGGCAGGTACAGTAGGGTGGCAGGGTCATGGCAGGCGTCGAGTGTCCGAAATGTGGCCGGTTGACCGAGGACGGGGCGATCATCTGTCCCGGCTGCGACTTCATCCTCGATGCCAGCTTCCTCGGCGACGACATCACCGACGACGAGCGTGACCGCAGACCCCGCACGAAGACGCCCCGGGCGAAACCGGCGGCAACGCCGCCCAGGGTCGACTTCGGCGAGGACGCCATGATCCTCGGCAACGTCGACGACGCCGAGGTCAGTTCCTTCAACTCCCGCGACGCCGGCCTGAGCCAGCGCGAGGTCACCCAGACCCGCTTCTACATCGGCGGCGCCGTCGCCCAGCTGATGGAGCCGCACGCGATCCCCGAGGTCGCCGCCGGCGTCTCGGGCGCCAGCATCCGCATGACCCCCTTCGAGCGGCATGTGCTCGGCTTCGTCAACGGACGCCGCAGCATCGGCCGGATCCAGAAGAAGTCGGCGATGGAGGAGAGCGAGTTCAAGACCGCCGTCGCGATGCTCGCCGACAAGGGCTTCATCCGGCTCAAGGGCTGGAAGAAGCCGCGGGCCCCGGGGTCGAGCAGCGGCGTCACGAGCGGCGCGTCGATGACCGGCTCGGCGATGCGTCCACCACCGCCGCGCGAGCCCGAGCGCACCGTCGTCGCCAGCATGGCCCACATCGAGGCGGCGGCGCGGCTCGCCGAGGCGAAGCAGGCACCACGCCCGGCCCCCCGCACCGCCCGTGCGCCGGTCCCCGAGCCCGTCAGCGCCATCGACACGCCGTCGTCGCCGATGCCGGTGGCCCTCGCCGCCGCCACCGACGCCGGCAGCCAGACGGGCGAGGTCCCGACCCGCATCGTCGAGGCGCCGACGGCGTCGCGACCGGCGGCCGTGCCGAGCCGCCGCTTCGCGTCGCTGCAGGCCGAGGTGCCCTCTGCCGGTGACGAGAGCGCGCCGGCCCACGTCCGCCCCGACGAGCCCGAGGTACCCGACGACGGCGCGGTCGGCGGCGGCGACGCCTGGGGGGCGGACGACAACCAGAGTTCGGTCTTTGCCGACAGCGGGGCGGCGCCGAGGCCCCACCGGCCGCCGTCGCTGGCCGACATCGACCCCGACGTCGCCGACGCCGCCGACGCCTTCGAGAGCGGCCAGACGGCGGGGGCCATCGAGGCCTTCCGCGATCCGACGGGCCTCGGCGATGACATCGTCGGTGACGCTCCGGCCGGCGGCGACGGCGCCCCCGTCGAGGACGACGACGACCCGCCGTTCGCCAGTGCCGAAGCGCTCAGCCAGGAGTACGACGACGACGGCGATGACGACCGCGGCGGCGACGGCGGCGACGGCGATGACGACCGCGGCCACGGCGACAGCCTCGGTGATGAGGACGACCTCGTCGGGCCGACGGATCATGACATCGGCGCCGCCCTCGGACCGGCCCGGCGCATCCACGACGAGGTGACGGCGGCGCCGCCGCGGCGTGAGGCCTCGCTCGTCGACCGCCCCGACGACGATGCCGGCGCCCCCGACGGCTTCGACGACGGCCTGCCGGCCCAGCGCACCGGACACCATGCCCGGCCGATGACGCTGCCGTCGTCGGCGATGCAGCCGATCGTCGTCGACCCGCCGCCGCCACCGCCGCATCCCCAGCCGGTCGTGGTGACGCCCGCGCCGTCGCCGCCTCGAGCGGTGCCGACACCGACGCCGACACCGACGCCCGAGCCGGCCCGCGTCGCCGCGCCGCCGATGGCGCTGCCCGGCCAGGCGATCCTCAAACCCGGCGACGCCGGGTTCGCGCCGCCGCCGGCGCCGGCCGCTGCTCCTGCGGCGGCTCCGGCGATGAAGCCGGCCGCGCCGACGGCCCGCGTGTCGGCGGCGTCGCAGGTCCCCTTCGAGCTGCGCAAGAAGGCCGAGCGCATCTACGAGCAGGCCCTGAAGGACCAGGCCGAAGGCCGCATCTCGTCGGCGATGATGAACGCGCGGCTCGCGATGAACTTCGACCCCACCGTCGATGCCTACCGCGAGCTGCATGAAGACCTCGCGCGTCAGAAGTCGGGCCCGAAGAGCGGCCCGCGCCCGCAGGAGCTCGTGCTCTTCGAGCAGGCCAGCGAAGCCGAGGGCAAGGGCGACTACCAGAAGGCCGTGAAGCTCCTCGAGCAGGCCATCGCCATCAATCCGCGAGCGGGCGCCCTCTACAACCGCCTCGGCGTGGTGCTGTCGATCCGCCTCAAGCGCCACGAGGAGGCGCTCGCCCACCTCAAGAGGGCCATCGAGCTCGAGCCGGGGTCGCTCGTCTACATGAACAACTTCTCGAAGGTGACCGGGCTGCTGGAGTCCCTCATCGAGAAGGGACCGCGCAAGAAGGACAAGGTCGGTCCGCAGGACGAGCGTGTGGCGGTGAAGAAGATCCGCCCGAAGATGTTCTGAACCGCGTGACACGGTGGTGACCGTCGTCGTGACGCGACGGTGACGTCGTCGTCGTTCGTCACGATCGCCGTGGTGGAACGGTGACGCCCGGTGTCCATCGTGGTCACCATGAGTTCCGCCATCTCTCGCGTCCGCTTCGACACGACCGACATGGGCCTGCAGCACGAGCTGAAGGCGCGCGTCGACGCCTATTTCCAGCAGCAGGGGCTGCCGAAGACGGCGACGCCGACGATGTGGGCACAGGCTGTGTTCTGGATCGCCGGCTCCGCGGCCCTCGCCGGCGTGCTCATCGCCGGCGTGCTGCCACCGCTGGTGGCGTGGCCGCTGACGGCGCTGCTGGGCGTGTTCCTCGCCGGCATGGGCTTCAACGTCGGCCACGACGCCATCCACGGCGCCTTCTCGCCGCGCCCGTGGGTCAACGCGGTGTTGTCACGCACCTTCGATGTCGCCGGCGCGAGCAGCTACACGTGGTCGACGGCGCACAACTTCGTGCACCACACCTACACGAACATCCCCGGCGTCGACCACGACCTCGCCCCCGGCCCGTTCATGCTGTTCTCGGCGAGGAAGAACCCGCACTGGATCTACCGTTTCCAGCACCTCTACGCGTTCGCCCTCTACTTCTTCACGTTCATCGTGTGGGTCTTCAAGAAGGACTTCCAGCAGGTGCTCGCCCCCGATCCGCGCACCGGCAAGCCCGTCCCGCGGGCCCGCGTCGTCGAGGTCGTCGTCTCGAAGCTCGTGCATCTCGGCCTCTTCGTCGGCCTGCCGCTGCTGGTCTCGGGCTACGCGCCCTGGCAGGTCTTCGTCGGCTACTTCACGACGATCGCGATGGCCGGCCTCACGCTCGCGGTGGTCTTCCAGCTCGCCCACGTCGTCGAGGGCACCGACTTCCCGACGGTGGGCGACGACCAGCGCGTGCACGACAGCTGGGCCGCCCACCAGCTGCGCACGACGGCGAACTTCGCGCCCGACAGCGCCTTCTGGAACTTCTTCACCGGCGGCCTCAACCACCAGGTCGAGCACCACCTGCTCTACAAGATCGCCCACTGCCACTACCCGGCCATCGCCCCGATCGTCGCCGAGGTCGCCGCCCGCCACGGCGTGCCCTACCACGTGTACCCGGGCTTCCTGGCGGCCCTCGCCGCCCACGTCCGCATGATGCGTCGCTTCGGCCGGGGCGAGGTCCCCGAGGCGGCGCCGCCGACGTCGACGGCCCTCGAGCCGCTGCCGGCCGAGTAGCGTGAGGGGTGGCGCGTCGGCGCCGGGCGGGCGATGGTCGCGCATGCGCGCTCGTCGGACGGAGCCATGAACGTCGCCCTCGTTGGAGGCAGCGGTCTCGTCGGCAGCGCCATCGTCCGCCGCTGTCGCGCCGACGGTCACGAGGCCGTCGTGCTCGACCGGGCGCCGCCCCGGACCGCGGCGCGCTTCGTCCGCGTCGACCTCCTCGACGACGACGCCGCCGCGCAGCTGACGCGGGCCCTGCAGGAGCACCACGTCGACGTCGTGGTGCACCTTGCGGCCCGGGTCGATCCGCCCCGCGACGCACGGGAGCGCGCCCGCATGACGCGCCTGCATGAGCACGGCACCCGCGCCGTCGTCGCCGCCGTCGAGGGAGCCGGGGTGCGGCGCCTCGTCCTCGTGAGCTCGGCGGTCGTCTACGGCGCCCGCCCCGACAACCCGGTGCCGCTGCCGACGACGGCGCCGGTCGCCCCCGGCGACGCCTTCGCCTACGCCGTCGACAAGGCCCGCCAGGAGGCCATCGTCAGCGCCGGCCTCGACGACGCGCGCACGGCGATCGTGCGGCCGGCCATCGTCTACGGCGGCGGCGCGCGGAACTACCTCACCGAGATCATCCGCCGGGCGCGCCTGCCCGTGCTCGGCCGCGGCGTCCTGCCGGCCCTCGACGGTCGACGTCCGCCGCTGCAGTTCGTGCACGTCGACGACGTCGCCGCCGTCGTGCTGGGTGCCGCCGCCGGCCCGCCAGGGATCTTCCACGCCGGGCCCGTCGACTGGCTGTCATACGAGGAGGTCGCGCGGATCGCCGGCCTCCGCGTCGTCGACGTCCCGGTGGCGCTGGTGGCCCCGGTCCTCGAGGCACTCGTGCGGGTCATGCCCCCCGAACTGCGGGCGCCCCGGGCCCTGCTGCCCTGGCTCATGTACCCGTTCGTCCTCGACATGCGCGACACCATCGCTGCCCTCGGCGTCACCCCTGAACATGGCTCGCGCGACGCGCTCGTGGCCATGCTCGAGCAGCGGTGAGGCGCCCGGTGGTCGTCGCCATCGTCGTCGTCGTCGCCGTCGCCGTGGGCGGGCTGCTCGCGCTGCGATCGCCGGCGCTGCAGCGGCGCCTCGTTTTCTTCCCCGAGCGGCTCGACGACGACGCGGTGCTGCGCTTCTCCCGGCCCCACGTCGACGTCTTCTTCGACAGCCCCACCGGCAGTCGCCTGCACGCCGTCCGCTTCGGTGCCGACGACGACGACGGCGGCTCGAAGCGCCGCGCCATCCTCTACCTGCACGGCAACGCCGGCTCGCTGCGCAGCTGGGGCGAGGTCGGCGCCGCGCTGGCGGCGATGCTCACCGACGCCGGGCGCGACGACGCCGTCTATGTCCTCGACTACGGCGGCTACGGCCGCTCCCGCGGCACCCTCGACGAGCCGACCCTCCTCGCCGATGTGCTCGCCGTGCACGACGCGATCGCGGCCCGCCACGGCGACGTCGTCGTCTTCGGCCGCTCGATCGGCACCGGCCCGGCGACGTGGGTCGCGAGCCGGCGGCGACCGGCACTGCTGATCCTCGAGACGCCCTACGCGAGCCTCGTCGACCTCGCCGAGCGGCTCATGCCGTGGGTGCCGTCGGTGCTGCTCGCCTTCCGCTTCCCGAGCGACGCCTGGATGCGGGAGGTGCGCTGCCCGGTGCACATCCTGCACGGCACCGACGACGAGGTCATCCCGCTGGCGTCGGCCGAGCGGCTCATCGCCGGCGGCCTGCCGGCGGGCAGCAGCGTCACCATCGTCGACGGCGGCCACCACAACGACCTCGCCGATTTCCCGGCCTGGGGTCAGGCGGTGCGTCGCGTCCTCCTCGAGCCCGGGCCGGCACCGTAGGGGTCCTCGTCACGGCGGAGCGCTTTGGGCCCGCCACCGGAACCTGCTAGGCAGCGCCCATGCGCTTCTTCCGCAGCCGCCCCGACGTCGATGTCGAAGGCCTGTCGTCTGCCGACGCTGCGGCCCTGCGCGAGGCCGCGGGCGCGGTCGCCGAGCACCCCCGCGATCTCACCCGTCGTCGTCAGCTGGCGGACCTCTACGTGCGCCTCGGACGTCGACAGGAGGCCATCGGCCACCTCCAGGCCATCGCCGGCGCCTTCGCCGCCCAGGGCCTGCTGTTTCGCGCCATCGGCGTCTGCAAGGCGATCCTCGAGCTCGATCCGGCCCACACCGAGACCGCCGCCACCCTCGCCGCCCTCTACGCCCGCCACGAGGCCGAGAAGCCGACGTTGCCGACGACGCCGACGATGGCCGATCCGCCGACGCTGCCGCCGGCAATGGCGAGCGCCCTGATCGACGACGACGCCAGCCCTGGCGACGACGACGTGGTCGTCCTCGCCGCCGTGAGCGTGCTGCCCGAAGGCAGCGTGACGCTGGCCCGTCCCGAGGCCGTGCCCCTGTTCTCGGGACTGTCGCCGGCGCGCTTCACCGAGCTGGTGACGGCGCTGCGGGCCTGGGAGGCCGACGCCGGCGCCGTGATTGTCAGCGAGGGCGAGCCCGGCGACAGCGTCTTCGTCGTCGCCAGCGGCGCCGTCGCCGTCGAGCGGGCCGGCGCGGAGGGCCCGGTGCGCCTCGCCCGTCTCGGCCCCGGCGCGTTCTTCGGCGAGATCGCCCTCATCGCCCGTCGCCCGCGCGCCGCGACGGTGACGGCGCTCGAGCGCAGCCAGCTGCTCGAGATCGACGCCGGCACCCTCGCCATGCTCTGTGCGCGCGATCCCTCCGTGACGTCGGTGCTGAAGGCCTTCTGCGACGACCGCCTCGTGGAGAGCACCGTGCGCACATCGCCGCTCTTCACCGGCCTCGACGATGCCGGGCGCCGCGAGGTGATCCGGGCGATGAGCCCCACGAGCGTCCGCGACGGCGCCGTCGTCATCGAGCAGGGCGCGCCCACCCCCGGCCTGCACGTCGTGCTCAGCGGCGCCGTCGACGTCGTCGTCGGTACCGGGCTCGGCAGCGTGCGCCTCAAGCAGCTGCAGCCCGGCGACGTCTTTGGCGAGATGGGCCTCATCACCGGTCGCCCCGCCTCGGCCCGCTGTGTCGCCGTCGGCGCGACCCGCCTCGCACGGCTGGCCGCGTCGGATTTCGCCGCACTGCAGACGTCGCTGCCGACGCTGCAGACCCGCCTCGCCGAGCTCAGCGCCAGCCGCGAGGCCTTCAACGCCCGCTTCCTCCCCGACGACGGCGACGCCCGCCCCGGAGCCCTCTAGATGATCACCATCCGCCACCTCGGCCTGTCCTGCGCGCTGGCCTGTGCGCTCGCCGCCTGCGCCGGCGAGACGGGCGACCGACCTCCGCGTCGTCCACCAACGAAGACCGGCACGACGACGACGACATCGCCGACGCCCGCACCGACATCCGCGCCCCCGGCCACCGGCCCGGTGGAGCTGCGCGGCGCCTCGGCGACGGTGCCCTGGCGCGTCGTCATCGCCGTCGACGACGCCGCGGCGCGGCTGCGGGCCACGACCCTCACGCCCGCCGTACAGGCCATCGTCCTCGAGGTCGAGCGACAGCTCGACCCGGCCCGCCCCCACGGTGAGCTGGGTCGCTTCAACCGCACGAGCTCGCGACGGCCGCAGCCGATCTCGGGGGCGGCCCTCGCCGTCGTCGAGGCCGGCCTCGCCCTCGGCCAGCAGACGGGCGGCGCCTTCGACGTCACGGCCGGGCCCCTGCGGGCCGCCTGGCGCGACGACGAGGCGCCCCCCGACGCGACCACCCTCGAGACCGCGCGCGCCCGCACCGGCCTGCAGCGGGTCCGCCCCGTCAACGGCATGCTCAAGAAGGACGTCGTCGACCTCGAGCTCGACACCGGCGCGCTGATCGACAGCGTGGCCGTCGACGGCATCGCCGCTGCGCTGCGGGAGCGGGGCTTCGCGTCGTTCCTCGTCGAGGTCGGGGCCGCCGCCCTCGTCGTCGGCCGCGACGCGGGGGGCCCGTGGTCGGTGACGCTGCCGGTCGCGCCTCCCGGCCCGCCGCCTGCCGATGCGGCCCCTGCTCCCCAGCCCGTCGCCATGCCCGTCGCACTGCCAGTCGACGTCGCCGCCGGCACGAGCCGGGCCGTCGCCCTCGCCGTGGCGCCGCCCGCGCCCGGCACCGTCGATCCCCGCAGCGGCCGCCCGGTGGCCCACGACGTCGAGCGCTGCGTCGTCGTCGGCGAGGACGTCGTCGTCGTCGACGGCCTCGCCGAGGCCTGCCTGGTGCTGGGCGCCGATGGCCTGCCGCGGACGCTGCGCGCGTTCCCCGGCGTCGAGGCCCGCTGGCAGCGCCGCGACGGGTCGTCGTCGACGACGCCCGGCTTCCCGCGCTGAGCTGCGACGCCCTGTCGTCGTCGATCAACCGCGCCAGCGGTTGACCATCCACACATCAAGCGCGGAGCGCTTGATCAGGGCTGCGTCGGCGCCGTCGCCTGCAGCTCCCGCGTCCGGTTCCGCAGCTTCTCGATGATCTTCGGCATGGTGCCGGCCTGGAACGAGCCGAGCATCGAGTCGGGCACGGGCATCTTCGGGCGCACCCGCAGGCGATAGGTGGCCCGGCTCGTCTTGTCGTCGACGGCGACGACCGTCCAGCTGCCTTCGTTGTAGTCGTAGTCGCCGCTGATCATGGTCCAGGCGCGCACGTAGCGCTTGCCGGGCTCGACGGTGTGCACCGCCTTGCTCACGCTCGTGAGGTCCGAGAGGGGGAAGGGGAAGTCGGCCGTGACCTCGCAGACCGTCGTGAAGCTCGACGACGGATCACCCGTGCGCGACAGCTCGCGGGCCGAGGCGATGCTCGGCATGTTCTTCTTGTAGTCGTTGCATGTCGACACGATGCCCCACACGAGGGGCGCCGGGGCCGCGATCTCGGCCTCCACGATCGACCATGGCACGTCGCTGCCGGCGACCTTCTCGCTCCAGACCTTGATGTCGTCGGCGGCGACGGCGGGCACGGACAGGCAGCAGGCGAGGGCGACGAGGACGGAGCGCATGCGTGAAAGGCTACCCGATCGCGGCGGGGCTGCGAGGACCGGGATCAAGCGCTCCGCGCTTGATGTGTGGATGGTCAACCGCTGGCGCGGTTGATCACCGTCAGTCGTCGAAGTCGTCGGCGTCGGGGTCGCCGACCCGGGGCGGCGGACGGATGGGCGCGACGAAGGCCGGGGTCGGCGGCGGCGACGGCGACAGCGACTTCGGCCCGGTGAACGTCGGCAGCGCCACCGAGGTCGAGCCCCCCACGGCCTGCAGCCCCTTCAGGACGCCCCGGCTGAGGACGGAGCGGTAGCCGACGATCAAGAACGCCCGACGCACGACCTCGGGAACCAGGCCGACGGCGACACCGAGGCCGAGGCCCATGAAGAGCGCCACCGGCCCGAGCGGGGCGCCCCAGGCGCCGCCGATGATCGCCCCGATGAGCACCGTGGCGACCAGCATCAGGCGCAGGACGAGGCTGGCAGCGCGCAGGAGCCCAAGCAGCCCGCGGACCCCCGGCGTCATCGTCTCGGCGGCCGCGTCGACCTGCTCCTCCAGCTCGCGGAGCCCCATCGGCCTACTTGCGCCCCGTCTTCTTCGCCGGGGCCTTCTTCGCCGCCGGCTTCTTCGCGACCTTCTTGTCGGCGACGGGCTTCTTCGCCGGGGCCTTCGCCGCGGGCTTCTTCGCCGGCGCGGGGGCCTTCTTCGCCGGCGTCGGCGGCGTCGACTTCGCGGCCTTCGCCGGCGCCTTCGCGGCCTTCGCGGGGGCCTTCACCGGCACAGGCGGCGTCGACTTCGCAGCCTTCACCGGCGCCTTCACCGGCGTCGGCGGCGTCGACTTCGCAGCCTTCGCCGGCGCCTTCACCGGCACAGGCGGCGTCGACTTCGCGGCCTTCGCCGGCGCCTTCACGGGCTCCGGCGGCGTCGACTTCGGCGCGGCCTTCGGCTCCTTCGCAGGCTCCGCCGGCGGCGTCTTCGCCTTCGGCGCCGGGGCCTCCGGCTTCGTGTCACCGATGCTGTCGATCGTCGTCGTGCGGTCCTTCTGCTGGCGACGCCGCTGCTCCTCCTCGATCATCGGGCGCACGAGGCGCTCGTCGTCGAGGAACTTCGAGCGCAGCACGTTGGGGGTGCGCTCGCGGCGATCCATCGGGCTGTCGAAGTCGCTGTCGGAGTGGCGGAAGATCGGGTCCTTGCCCAGCGGCCACAGGAACGAGGCGGCCGGCCGCTCCGCGAGCGGCGCCGGCAGGGCCCGCTCGACGACGCGGACGTCGCGGGCGCCAGCGACCTTGGCGAGCTCGCCGGCGTAGTCCTCGGCGGCGAGGCGCAGGGCGTTGAGGCGGTTGTTGTAGGGCTCGAAGACGTGGAACTCGAGCGTGATGGTGTCGCCGTCACGGAACTGCCACAGGCCGATGGCGCGGCCCTCCTCGACGATGATCGAGGTCGTGTTGCCCTGCGGGTCGTAGACCCACGGCGCGAAGCGGGGCCCGACGACGCGGGTGCGGTCGCGCCAGCCGAGGGGGTAGGCATCCCAGAGGGGCAGGAAGAGGATGCGGTCGGGGTTGCCGGCGCCGCCCTTGCGGGTCGACTCGGCCGTCTCGCGCATGGTGACGAGGCCCTCGCCGAGGCCGTCGACGGCGAAGCGGACGACCTCGCGGCCCAGCAGATCGAGCATCTGGCGGACCTCGCCGGCCGGGATGCCCGTCCACCAGGCGATGTCCTCGAGGCGGGCCGGGCCGTAGGCGCGGAGGTACCGACGCACGACCTCGAGGCGGGCCTGCTCCACCTGCTCCAGGGTGAGGGTGATGCCGTCGAGCCACTGCGTCGTCAGGGCGTAGTTGAAGTGGTTGCCCTTCCAGCCCTTCGACGTCGTGCGGACGAGGACGCCGAGGTCGCAGAGCTTGCGCAGCAGCAGCTTCTCGACGTCGGGACCGGGACGGCGCTCCTTGCCCGGGTACAGCAGGTCGAGGACCTGCTTCTCGGTGCGCTGGTGCGGGAAACTGGCCGTGCGGAGGCGGTCGCCGAGGCGGGTGAGTTCGTGCTCGTCGATGCCCTCGCTGCGCAGCCGCGACATGCCCGACGTCGACAGCGTGTCGTACATGGCGCGGAAGTAGAGGGGGTAGTCCTCGGACGGGATGAGGAACAGCGAGCCGCGAAACGCCGTCGCCCGCACGAGGGAGCGGTCGTTGATCAGGGCCTCGTCGACGTCGCCGAGCGTGAGGCCGGGGCGGCGCGCCAGCAGCGACAGGAAGGCGATGGGGTTCGGGCCGTAGCAGCCGGGCCGCTTGTGGATGGCCTCGACGAGGGTCTCGCCGTCGCCGAACGTGTTCAACGTCGTGTGGTGGTAGCGCTGCAGGACGCGCAGCGGCGTCATCTCACTGGAACCCTTGCCGGCCATGACCTGCCACCTCACCCCGGCGTACCGGGCCTTCACCAGCGCCAGCTGATGACTGTGTCTCCAGGGCCGCCACGCGCAGCGGGTCGGGACCTGTCGCCGACGCTGTCCGCGTCGGTCGCCGCGCTCCTACCCGGTCTCCGCCCGGCTGGAAAGTGGCCGCTGCGGGATCGGCACCGTTTGTGAATGAGCGCCAGCGTCGCGACGTTGTCGGGAGACCGTCACACGTCGTCCACACCCTGATTGCTACGCTGGCTTTGAGTTCGAGGTCCGAGATGAGCGCCAACGCCGAGCCGATGCTGGATGTCGAGACGCCCGAGCCGCTGACCCGGCTGGCGCGCCTCGTGGCCCTGGACGACCGCCTGTTGCGGCGCCTCGTGCGCACCCGTCGCAGCGGCGCGACCTTCTTCCTGCGGGTCCTGTGCCGGCTCTACGACCCCGACATGGTTGTCCTCGCCGTCGCCATCGCGCTGTTCTCGCCCGCCCTCATCGACGTCGCCAACCGCGCCGCCCTCGCCCTCATCGTCACCTCGGCCGTCGTCGTCGTCGTGAAGCGGGCCGTGCGCCGGCGCCGCCCGGCCCTCGACATCCAGGTGAGTGTGCCGCCGGACCGCTTCTCGTTCCCGTCGGGGCACACGGCCGCCGCGTTCGCCGTCGCCGTCGCGATGGCCGCCGTCCACCCGCTCCTGCTGCCGCCGCTGCTGCTGCTCGCCATCGTCGTCGGCTACGGCCGCATGTACCTCGGCGTGCACTACCCCCTCGACGTCGGCGCTGGAGCCGCCGTGGGCCTCCTCACCGGGTCCCTCGTCGCCCTCTGGTGACGGCCCACACCGGCACCACACCCCCACACGCCTGCCACCGGCCCGGAGCGTTCGAGGGCGAACGCGCCCGGGCCGTGGTCGTTCTCGCCCGGCGCGCCATCGGACCGGTCGACCGTCGCCACTGACCGGCCAGTCGTGCTATCGCGCGGTGCCTTCTGCAGCGCCGCACCCGCGGCCCCGGACCGGATGACCACCGCCTCCCCGACGGGGAGGCCGAGCGAGGAAACGCACATGGCCAAGTCCATCTACGAGCTCTTTTCCAACACCGTCGCGGCCCGCAAGGACAAGACCGCCGCCCAGCTCAAGGTCAACGGCGCCTGGAAGGACGTCACCTGGGGTGAGCTGGCGACGACGGCGAAGCGGATCGCTGCCGGCCTCGTGAAGCACGGCGTCCAGCCGAAGCAGATGGTGACCATCATCTCGAACACGCGCGTCGAGTGGATCACCGCCGACCTCGGCATCCAGGGCGCCGGCGCCACCACCGTCCCGATCTACCAGTCGTCGACGGCCGACGACGCTGCCTTCATCCTCAACGACGCCGGAGTCGTCGCCATCATCGCCGAGGACGCCGTCCAGCTGAAGAAGCTGCGGGGCATCAAGGCCGACATCCCCCACGTGAAGTTCGTCGTCGCCATGACCGGCCCCGTCGAGCCGGGCGGCTGGGAGATGACGATGGAGGACCTGCTCAAGGACGGCGACGAGTACCTCAAGACCAACGAGGCCGACGTCGTCGCCCGCAGCTCGGGCCTGCAGCCCGACAACCTGCTCACCCTCATCTACACCTCGGGCACGACGGGCCGGCCCAACGGCGCGATGCTCACGCACGACGCGATGCTCTACGAGGCCGAGGCGATCCGGAAGATCAACCTCATCACGCCCGACGACATCCAGTACCTCTTCCTGCCGATGGCGCACGTCTTCGCCAAGGTCCTCGAGACCATCTGGTTCGCCGAGGGCCACGTGATGGCGTTCTGGGGCGGCGACATGAAGAAGATCGTCGACGAGCTGTCGGAGGTCCGCCCGACGATGATGTGCTCCGTGCCGCGCATCTTCGAGAAGGTCCACGCGAAGGTCGCCGCCGACGTCGCTGCGACCCCTGGCGTGCCCGGCAAGATCGCCCAGTGGGGCCTGCTGCAGGGTGAGAAGGCCGCCAAGATCGAGATGTCCGGCGGCAAGCCCGGCGGCCTCGCCTGGACCCTCGCCCAGAAGCTCGTGTTCAAGAAGATGCAGGCCAAGCTCGCGGCCCGCTTCGGTGGTCGCCTGCGCTTCTTCGTCTCCGGCGGCGCGCCCCTCGGCAAGGACATCGCCTACTTCTTCAAGTACGCCGGCGTGACCATCTGCGAGGGCTTCGGCCTCACCGAGACGTCGGCGGCGTCGGCGGTGAACCTGCCCGCATCGGTGCGCATCGGCACCGTCGGTCGCGCCCTGCCCGGCACCGAGTTCAAGGTGGCCTCCGACGGCGAGCTGCTCATCCGCGGCCGCGGCGTCATGAAGGGCTACTGGAAGCGCGAGGATGCCACGAAGGAGGCCATCGACGCCGACGGCTGGTTCCACACCGGCGACATCGGCGTCATCGACGCCGACGGCTACATCCGCATCACCGACCGCAAGAAGGACATCATCGTCACGGCGGGCGGCAAGAACGTGGCGCCGCAGAACATTGAAGGCCAGATCAAGGCCAAGAGCGGCATCATCGGCCAGGTCGTCGTCCACGGCGACAAGCGCAAGTTCCTCTCGGCCATCGTCACCCTCGACGAGGAGGCGCTGAAGGGCTGGGCGAAGGCCAAGGGCCTCAGCGGCGAGTACAAGGAGCTCACGCAGAAGCCCGAGGTCCTCGCCGAGGTCGAGCGCGTGATGAAGGAGATGAACTCGGTGCTCGCGTCCTACGAGAGCATCAAGAAGTGGAAGGTCCTCGACCACGACTTCAGCGTCGGCGACACCCCCGAGCAGAAGGGCAAGCCCGGCGCCGAGATGCTGACGCCGTCGCTCAAGGTGAAGCGCAAGGCCGTCAACGAGCGCTACAAGGACATCTTCGACGGCTTCTACGCCGGCGACGGCGGCGCGGACTGAACGTCGTCAGCGCAGAGCGAAGAAAGGCCGGCTCCCGCCGGCCTTTCTCTTTCTGGCGTGGTCCCGACCGCCGGGGGGGACGACGTCGGGACCGTCAGGAGAGGGCCGAGCTGTACATGTCGATGTTCTTGATGATGTTGGGGCCCCAGTGGCGGTTGAGGTTGCCCGGGTCGTTGGACTGGCGGCCCTGCCCCGTCGCCGGGCCGGGCGCGTAGATGCCCCACAGCTCGCGGTAGCTGTCGGCGTTCTGGTAGGGGCCGCTCGTCGTCGAGCCGAGCAGCGACGCCATCTTGTCGATGCTCGCCTCGGCGGAGGGCTGCCGGATCGGGCCACGGCTGTTGCTGATGCCCATCGCGTTGTTCTTGTTGCGGAACGCCGACGACGTCCAGTTCGCCGTCTCGTGCTTCGAGATGCTCACGAGCAGCAGCGGGTCGACGTTGTGGCGGCGGCCGGCGGCGACGAAGTCGTCGGCGAGGTGCTTTGCCTGGGCGGGCAGCTGGTCGCGCAGCCTGTCGACGTCGACCTCGCGGAAGCGGCGGTAGCTGTCGTCGAGGGTCGTGCGACCGGCGGTCCCGGCGCCGGGCGTCGCTTCGGTCGGGGCGGTGCCACCGGTGCTGCCGTTGCCCTGCAGCCCACGACGGGGCGTGGCGGTGGCGACGGCGGTGGCGAGGGTGGCGCCGGCGACGGTGGCCTGCCCGCCGCGGGCGCCGCGGACGGTGTTTCTGTTGCCGTCGTTGTCGAAGCGGTCGGCGACGTCGAAGAGGCGGTCGACCTCGGCCTTGCCGGCGATGACGCCGTCGCCGTTGACGTCGGCGCCGTCGAGTCGGGCCTTCACCTCGGCGGGGACGGTGGTGGCCGCCTTGAGGTCGGCGACGCTGACCTCCTTGTTCTTGAGGGCGGCCTGCAGGTCCGTGCGCTTGATGCTCGTCATGAATCCCTTTTCGGCCTCGGCGGGCCCCGGGTGTCTCAGGCAGATGTCCGACGGTAGGCAGGCGGAGGCCCGGCGGGCGGCGCAGATGCCCCGATGTGAGACACTGACGTGTCATCCCTGCTCGCACCCGGCTCCGGCCCGGTTGACGTCGACGGCGGCGTGTCGTCGGGTCCGGCCCATGCGGTGTCTCCCCCTGCTCGCCCTGCCTTCCCTCCTGTGCGTGGCCTGTCCCGCGCCGAGCGAGATCTGCGGTCAGCCGACGACGCTGCCGACGGACGCCGACGTCGCCGACGGTCGCGGCGCCGCCACCCGCTCCGACGGTTCCGCCTTCGACGAGGCTGGCAGCTGGTCGACGGCGACGCTGTCCATCACGATGGGCACCCTCGACATCATTGCGACCAATGACGAGACGGGCTCGTCGGTGGCCGAACTCATCGAGGCGGCGGCGTTTCCGATCTGTGTGCCGATGGGGGCCCGCAGCGAGACCAGCGGCAGCGCCAACCTCCTCGGCGACGGCTTCGTCACCGACGCCGACCACACCGGCGGCGTCGCCATCCTCGGCCGCGAGGGCGACACGCTGCTGGGCCGCTTCGCCTTCGAACTCGGCAACCCGGCCGGCGACACGCTGACGTTCAGCGACGGCGCCTTCCGTCTGCCCACCCGCTGACGCGCTCAGCGCGGCGCCGGCACCTGACCGAGGATCTCGTCGACGACGGCGAGGGCACGGGCCCGCGTCGTGCCGACCGCGCCCCGCAGCGCGAGGCGGTGCCCGAGAACCGCGCCGGCGGTGCGCTTGACGTCGTCGGGCGTGACGAAGGCGCGCCCCTCGAGGAAGGCGACGGCGCGCACGAGACCGGCCCAGGCGAGCGAGCCACGCGGTGAGCAGGGCAGCTCCACTTCGGGGTGACGTCGCGTCGCCGTCACGATGGCCAGCAGGTAGTCGGCAACGACCTCGTTGAGGGAGAGGCCGGCGATGTGCTGCTGGGCGCGGGCGAGGGTCGCGGCGTCGAGCAGGGGTGTGAGGTCCTTGAGGCCCGCCTCGCTCGTGCGGTTCTGCACGAGCAGCGCGCGCTCGTCTTCGGCCGGCGGGTAGCCGAGCGACAGGCAGACGAGGAAGCGATCGAGCTGACTCTCGGGCAGCGGGTAGGCGCCGTGATGCTCGACGGGGTTCTGCGTCGCAAGCACGTGGAAGGGCCGCGGCAGATCCCAGGTGGTCTCGTCGACGGAGACGCTGCGATCGGCCATCGCCTCGAGCAGCGCCGACTGCGTCTTGGGGCTGGCGCGGTTGATCTCGTCGGCGAGGACGACGTTGGTGAACAGCGGCCCCTTCTTGAAGCGCAGCACGCCCTCCTTCGCGTCGAGGATCGGGATGCCGACGAGGTCGGAGGGCAGCAGGTCCGCGGTGAACTGCACGCGACCGAAGCCGACGCCAAGGACACGGGCGAGGGCGCGGGCGAGGGTCGTCTTGCCGACGCCGGGGACGTCCTCGAGCAGCAGGTGACCACCGGCGAGGATCGTCGCGAGCGACAGTCGCACCGCCTGGGGGTTGCCGCGCACGACCTTGAGGACGGCACCCTCGACGTCGAGAAAGAGGGAGTGGGACGGAGCGGGGTCGGTCATGGAACCTCGAGAGGGCGCGGGCGGGGAAGGCGGTCAGAAGATGTAGCCGAGCGTGACCGACACGCGGTAGGGCTCGCGCTCGACGTCAAATGGCGACCAGGCGACGTCGAAGGCCAGCGGGCCGACGGGCAGCACGTAGCGCAGGCCGGTGCCAATCGAGATGGCGTAGCGCGGATCGGTGAAGAAGGCGTCCGCCGACGTCGGCAACGCCGTCGGCAGCTCGTCGGCAGAGTACGCCACGTCCGCGAAGACGGCGGGCTTGAGGTCGCCGAGGAAGAGCTGGCGCACGAGCGTGAAGCGCAGCTCGACGTTGGCGTTGGCGCCGATCAGGCCCTGGCGCGCCTGGATCACCGGCAGGCCCTCCTCGTCGAAGGCAATGCTGAGATCCTGGTTGAGGCGCGTCGACGGCACGCCGACCTGGTTCTCCTTCGTACCGCGCACGCTGCGCTCGCCGCCGAGCTGCAGCAGGTCGGTCTGCATGAGGGCCCACTCGCAGCGCTCGTCGACGACGGGGCAGCGGTCGGTGGTGCCGACGACGCCGACGCGAACGCGGGCGTTCGCCGCGAGCGTGAGGCGATCCCCCAGCCAGGTGCGATAGCCGCGGGTCTGGGCGCCGACGACGCCCCACGGCGTGAGCGCAAAGGGGACGGTCCGCACGAAGACCTCGGCGCCGACGCCGGCCTTCGGATCGAAGGGGTTGTCGATGGTGGAGTACGCCACCCGCGGTGTCACCGAGAAGACCGTCGTGGGCTCGACCGCCGCGTCGCCCTCGAAGAGCGAAGTGAGGCCGTCGACGGTCTGCAGCGCCGTCAACGACAAGGGTTGGATGTACGGACCCGCCACCTGCAGCCAATCACCGCGGGCCTCGAGGGCCACGCCGACGGTGAGCTTGTCGTCGATGAGGGGATGCAGGTGGGCCGCGCGCCAGTCGAGCGCGACCGAGGTGCCGAGGGAGAAGAGCCGCCGCCGCGAGTCGGGCTGGTCCCACGACGCCGACGCCTTCTGACCGCCGCTCGTCGACGGCGCCTGCAGGATCACGTTGGCGGGCTGGTCGAGATACGACAGGGCGATCGGCGTGTACGACAGCGAGAGGTCTGTGCCGAACATCCGCGGCCAGCGGATCTGGTTTCGCACCTGCGAGAAGCGGCCGATGAAGAGGCCCATGTCGAGGGAGGCGCTGCCATCGAACATCGTGCCGAAGAGGTTGCGGTCGCGACCCTCGAGCCGCAGCGAGAAGAGCTGTTGGGTCGAGAAGCCGAGGGAGAGGTCCACCGTCGACGACGGACGTTCCTCGACGGTGACGCGAACGTGGACGGTGTCGTCGTGGTCGTCGAGGCCGATGAGCTGCACGTCGACGCGCGAATAGAGGCCCGTGCGACGCAGGCGCGACACGCCGATGGCGATCTTGTCGGGATTCAGTCGACTGCCGCGGGCGAGGGCGTCGAGACCCATCTCGCGCAGCAGCACATCGCGCGACGTCTGCAGGTTTCCCTCGACGAAGATCTCACCGAGCTTCACGGCGCTGACGTTGCCGGAGCGGGGATCGGCGCGGGCCTCGCCGGTGGCGTCCCACGGAAACACCGACACCCGCACGATGGGGCCGTCTTTGCTGAAGCCGAGTTCCACCTGGGCGGCGGCGTCGGGGTAGCCGTTGCCGGCGTAGATGGCCTCGACACGGCGGGCGTCGGCGTCGAACTCATCGGGCAACAGCGGCGTGCCCTTGCAGTCGCTGCCCTTCTTCGGCGGCGAATCCCGTGGCTCGTCGGCGGTGCCGCCGCAATGCGCGAGGGCCTTGAGCACCGCCTCACTCAGCTCCGGCGCGCCGCCGGCGAGCACGACCTCGGAGACGAGGAAGCGCTCACCCTCGTCGACGACGAAGACGACCTCGATGGCGCCGTCGGCGTCGCGGGTGGCGTGGACGCTGACATCGGCCTCGCTGAAGCCCTGGCGCCCGTACCAGGCCCGCAGGCGGGTGACATCGTCGTCGAGGGCGCGGGTCGTGACGAAGCCGGCGGCCGAGCCCGTGCGCGGACGGGCCGCCAGCTCCACCTCGTCGAGGATGCGCTCGGCGCTCATGGTCCGGTTGCCGACGAAGCGCACCGACTTCGTCGGCGTCGGCGCGCCGGTGGTGATGAAGTAGTCGACGGCGACGTCGCCGTTGTCGTACTCGGCGTAGCGGACCTTCGTCTCGGGCGACGGATACCCGCGCTCGTTGAGGTACTCCCGCAGCTGCTCGGACGAGAGCATCGCCTCGGTCTCGTCGACGGAGCCGGCCTCGTCGAAGGTGAGGCGGGCCCGCAGGTCCTGTTCAACGACGGCGGTGTCGCTGGCGGTGCCCACCGGGTTGTTGAAGGTGAGCTGCCAGGTGCGCGAGCCCGGCTCGCCGAAGGTCTCGCGCAGCCAGCGCCCGGTACCCTCGAGCCCCGGCGGATAGCGGACGAGCTCGCCGTCCTCGAGGTGGAAGCGGGTGATGATGTTGCGCCCGGGGATGACGTCGACGGTGAGGTCGACGCAGCGGGGCGGGATCGGCAGCTGGCCGCGCGTCATCTCGCGGATCTGGTCGGTATTGAACGCGCAGCCGTCGACGTCGTTTCTGGCCTTCGCGTCGATGAAGGTCGGCGTGACGCGGATGCGGGCCTCGGGGTAGCCGGCCTCGCGCAGTTCGGCCGTGAACTGGTCGATGGTGCTCTGCAGCCGGCGCCGGTTGAAGCAGCTCTTGATGTTGCCGATGAACACGCCGTCGATGAGGCCCTCGGGAGTGAGGCACATCGAGGAGAACGCGTCGCGCAGGCGGTTCTGGGACAGGGGGCCGAAGCTCTGGATGAGGACGCGGCGGACGCGCACGAAGGAGCCTCCGCCGACCTTGACGCGGACGTCGACCTCGCCGTTTTCGTCGGGCTCGCCGACGTCGATGATCACCCGGGCGCCGATGTAGCCTTCGCGCTCGAGAAAGTCCTCGATGCGCTGACGCTGGCGGGCGATGCGGCCGCGACCAAGGACGTCGTCGTCGTCGATGGGCTCGCCGGGACGCAGCAGCACACGCTTGCGCAGCTCGTTCTCGAGGATGGCGAGGGGCAGACCCACGTTCACGCCGTCGATGTCGGTGACGAAGTTGCTCTCGAAGACGACCCGCCGCAGCACGCGGGCCCGGCGCACCGTGCAGGCCAGCGACACCCGCTCGGGGTCGAGGGGCTCGGTGCGACAGACCGGCGCGCCGTAGCGCCCGAGCAGGTCGAGGCGCCGCGAAACCTCGGCAACGAGGCCGGGGCCCACCGGGCTGCCAAGGACATCCTGGACGTAGGCCTCGAGGCGCTCGAGCTCGCCGGGCTCGGGGTCGGCGAGGGCGAGGCGCAGGGAGACGACGCGCGGCGGGGGGCGCGTCGGTGTCGGCGTCGGCGGCGGCGTCGGCGTCGGCGGCGACAGCGTTGGGACAGCCTCGGCCGACGGCGTCGACGTCGCGGACGGCGCAGGTGTGGCCGTCTGGTCGGGGGCACCGACGAGCCAGGCACACAGGAAGAGGGCGCCGACGTGCATGGTCACTGCTCGTAGAGACGCCACGAGAGGCGCAGGTCGGAGATGAGGCCGAAGCGACCATCGGCCGAGAGGGCGCGGCCGACGGGGAGGTGGTCATAGAACAGCAGGCGGACCCGCACCGCCTCGGTGCCGCTCGTGTTCGTCGTCGAGGCCGACGCCGACGTCGTGGAGTCGCCGACGGCGAGGGCCTGCAGGCCGGGACCTTCGAGGACGACGCGCCGGCCGAGCTGCACCTGGAAGCCGCTCACGACGTCGATGTTGACGTCGACGCCGAGGTTGCTCTCGACAAGGGCCTCGACCTCGCGGTTCACCGGCGCCGTGAGTTCCCGCAGCGCGGCCCGCGACGCCACCTCGACGCTGGTGCCGACGAGGTCGGCGCCGCCGGGCTGGGCCGGGATGACGCCGAAGAGGATGTAGGCGAAGAGCTCGGAGCGGGTCCACTGGCGGTTGGGGTCGGTGGCCGCGAGGTCGAGCTGCATGGCGTCGAAGCCGCCGTCGAGGCTGAGGTCGACGGGGACTTCGACGCTGTTGCCGGCGGTGCCGGGCGGCAGCTCGGCGCGGGCCGACAGGTGCAGCAGCGGTTTGATGGCGCCATCCGGCGACGTCGGGAACTGGAGCTGCATCTCGATGACGTCGAAGCGCGCCCGCGGGAAGTCGACGGTGCCGCCCTCGACCTCGATGGCGCCGTCGATGCCGGGGAACTTGAGGTTGCGGCTCAGCCGCAGGTCGCCGCGCATGCTCGCGTCGATGGAGAACGCGTTGATACGGGCCTTGGTACGGACGTTCTGCATCGACGCCGTGACGTCGAAGACGAGCTGCCCGAGGCCATAGGGTGTGAGCGTGAGCCAGAGGGGATCGCTCGGGCGCTCGGGGGCCTGGGTGAGGATGAAGTTGCGGACCTGGAACTCCTTCCTGAGGAGGCCGTCGGTGATGTCGAGGCGCCCGCGCAGGACCGGCGCCGGCGCATCACCCTGCAGCGAGAGGTCGAAGGCCGCCTCGACGCGGCCGAGCGAGGTCTTCACCTCGACGCCGGTGGCCGACATGGCGAGGTCGAAGCGCTCGACCCACGTCTGCCCCTCGTCGCGGCTCGTGCGGGCGAGGACGTCGCCGCGCACCTGCACGCGACCGTTGCCCAGCTGGGCCCGCAGGGGACAGAGCTCGGCCCGGTCGTCGCCACAGGGCGCGTCGAGGGCAATCCGCAGGCGGCGCAGATCGGCGACATCGGGGCGCAGCGAGATGCGCCCGGCCTCGAAGACGAGGGGCTGCCCCAGTGACCGCGACGTGAGGCGCGCGCCGGGCTGCGGCGAGATCACGCCCTCGACGATCACGCCGTCGTCGAAGCGGCCGCTCACGCGCAGGTGCGTGTCGGCGGTGCCGGCGGCGTTGGCGACCTCGTCGGTGACGAGCTTCAGGGCGGCGAGGGCGAGCTGGCCGTCGATGGTGAGGTCGATGTCGTCGGCGCCCACCGAGGAACCGCCGGCGATCACGAGGTCGAAGTCGTCGCGGCTCGTCGAGAAGTGGGCGGCCTCGTCGCCGATGATGGCGCGGCCGTCGATCCAGGCGATCTCGACGGGGCTCGTGAGCGTCACCGCCGGCGCCCCCGGCGGGCGCGCCACCAGCTCGAGGAGGCGGGCCACCATCTGCACGGTCGTCTCCCCCTCGGCGGGGACGTCGATGGCGGCGTTGATGCGGGTCCGCCCGCCGAGCTCGATCTCGCGGGCGCCGAGCGCGGGCACGAGCTCGTGGATGCGCGCCTCCTGCACATGGCCATCGACGGCCAGATGGAACGCAGCATCGCGCAGGTTCACGGTGCCAGCGAGGCTCGCCCACAGGCGCTGCCCGCTGCCGCACGGGTTGTCGACGTCGGCGTCGGCCTCGCCCGTCGGGAAGGCGCAGACGCGGGCCGAGAGCACGCCGTGGTCGATGGTCCCGCCGAGAAAGACGGGGCCGAGGGTCCGCAGGCGGGCCTGCTTCTCGCCCCCCTTCGGGTCGGCAACGGCGGCGGCCAGCTCGGGCACGCGCAGGCGAAGGGACGCCGTCGGCGCCGCCAGCGGCCCGCTCATCGTCAGCGTCCCCTCGACGAAGCCCTCGAGGGGCGCCACCGCTTCGGGGAAGGTCACGAGCCCCGACAGGTCGACGTCGCGCAGTTGGATGTCGGCGGCGATGACGTCGCGGTCGATGGCGTAGGAGACGCGGGTCTTGAAGGTGCCCTTCGTCCACGCCGTCGCCGACGAGACCATCGCCATCAGGGCGTCTTCGCGCCCATCGGGGTCCGGCGCGATGGCCACCGTGACCGGGCCGTCGCCCAGCACGAGGCCGGCGACGGCGAGCCCCTGCATCGAGAGGTCGGCCTGCGCCGTCGGCGCCGTGAGCTGGCCGCTCACGATCGCGACGCCGCGGCCACGACCGCGCAGCTTCGCCGATGGCGCCGCCTCGATGCGGGCGAGGTCGATCGCGGCGATGTCGACGGTGCCGGCGATGCGCATGGCGTCGAGGTCGATGCGCAGCAGGCTCGACGTCGCCTTGAGCAGCGGCGACGACGTCGACACCGACTGGAAGGTGAGGGCGTCCTTCGTGGCGACGAACGCCGCGGTGACGGCGCCGAACTGCTCGTCCTTGACGACGATGTTGGCGCCGGCGGCCCGGATGGGGACGCGGGGGTTCGCCGTCGTGCCCCGCAGGCTCGCCTCGACGTCGACGATGCCCGTCACCGGCAGCGGCTCGCCCGACGGGGTGCGGATGCGATCGAGGCGCGCCCCCCGCACGAAGAACGTCCCGCTCGAGAACGTCGTCGTGCTCTTGCCCATCGTGAGCACGAGCGGGGCCCGCTGGCTGAGGGCGCCGCCGGCGAGGACGCCCGTGCCCTTCTCGACCCGGACCTCCTTCGCCGAGGCCCGCACCGTGGCCGTCACCGCCTCGGCGGGCGTGCCCCAGGCGTTGACGGTGTCGACAACGGCGGCGACGTCGACGACGACGGCCTTGAAGGGCCCGCCGATGGTGCCCTTTCCCGTCGTGCGGCCGACCTTGAGCTCCGGCGGCAGCTGGGTGACGACGGCAGACGTCTGGTCGATGGCGGCGTCGAGGGTGAGCGCCAGCTTCTCGCCCTCGAGGTCGACGTCGCCATCGACGGCGACGCGGGTCGCCCCGCCGGGGCCGCGCAGCTGCACCCGCGCGAGGTGGACCTTCGTCGGCGTGACGGTGAGGCGGACGTCGCCGTCGAGGTCGGGCGGCAGCGCGAGGTCGAAAAGCTGCAGGCCCTGCCCGCGAACGTCGCCCTGCACGAGGAGGGCGGTCTTCTTGCCGGCCGGCCCGGTAATCTTGAGCGTGCCACCGACCGTGCCCCGCAGCGTCGTGTCGAGCTCGGCGGGGGAGAGGGCGACGCCGAGGGGCAGGCCCGACACGACCGTCTTCAGGTCGAGGGTGGCGTCGTCGCGGCCCTGCCCCGGCAGGGCGACGGTGCCGGTGGCGACGACGGCGCCGCGCCCCACCTTGAGCACGGTGCCCTCCTTGAGGGTGACCTGCTCGGGGGTGATGCGCACCGCGACGGTGCCGGAGTCGACGGCGTAGCCGGAGATCGTCGTCGAGCCGACGGTGCCGTCGATGTCGATGACGGGCGCCTTGAACGGGCCGTTGAGGGCGACCCGACCGCGGATCGACGGCGTCACGAACGGCAGGGGCTCGAGCCGCTCGGGCCACACGCCGGCGTCGGCGTCGACGACGCCATCGAGGCGCAGGTTGCCGGGTGACTTGACGTCGATGCGACCGTTCACCGTGAGACGGGCGCTCTTGCCGGCGACGCCGTCGAGCGCGAGGCCGCGGACGTTCTGGATCTCGACCTTGTCGGTGAGCACCCGGATCCGCTCCGCCGACAGGCGCCGCAGCGGCACGTCGAGGTCGGGCAGCTTCACGCTGCCGCTGGCGATGGCGACGTCGTCGACCATGACGACCGCCGTCTTGTTGCCGAGGTTCACGTCGACGCTGGCGTGGGCCTCGATGTCGTCGAGCACGATGGTGACGTTCTCGCCGTCGCTGAAGCGGAAGCCGCCGCGGTTGACGACGATGTCGCCGATGCGGAACTCGGTCTCGGCGGGCGGGGCGTCCTGCTCCGGCGGGTTCTTCGGGCTCAGGGCGTCGAGGAGGTTGAGGGTGCCGTCGGCCTCGAGCTCGAGCAGCAGGCGGGGCTCGTCGAGCTCGATGCGGGAGATGAGGATCTCGCCGGCGAAGAGGGCCCGGATGCTCACCTGGGCGAGGGCCCGCTTGACCCGCGCGACCGGCTTGCCCGTCGAGCCCGACAGCACGGTGTCCTCGAGAAGGATGCCCGCCGGGGCGACGTAGGAGACGCTGCGCGGATCGATCCGGCCCTTGAGGCGCTCGTTGACGAGGCGGAGGAACACGCCGGCGGCGCTGGAGGCGAGCTGGGCCACGCGGGGCGCGTCGTCGGCGCTGGCGATGTCGTCGTCGACGGACCGCTGCCGCCACGGCTCCGGCGGCGACGCCCCCTGGAGCATCGTCAGCAGGAGCAGGAGGGGTGCCGCCGCACGCACGGGGCGAATCTCTCCCGTCGACGACGGAAACGGCAAGCGCCGGCTGCGACTGCCCGCTCGGGGTTGACGATCCCCCTGCGCCGGGGAATCGCGACGCCAGCCCCGCCGTTTCCGGGGCACCCAGTGAGGTCACCCATGCGCGTCGGTGTCATCTTCGGTGGTCGCAGCGTCGAGCACCTCGTGTCGATCCGCTCTGCCCGCACCGTCTGTGAGGGCGTCGCCGCCGCCGGCCACGACGTGGTCCCCCTCTACCTCGACGAGCAGGGCCGCTTCGCCGACGCCGCCACGAGCCAGCGGGTCCTCGACGAGCAGAAGCCCTGGCGCGCCGACAGCGGCCGCCCCGGCGACCACCTCCGGCACCTCACGGGCGCGACCCTCGACGCGGTCTTTCCCATCGTGCACGGCACCTACGGCGAGGACGGCAAGCTGCAGGGCCTCCTCGAGATGCTCGACCTGCCCTACGTCGGCTGCGACACCGCCAGCAGCGCCGTCGCCATGGACAAGATCCTGTCCAAGCGCATGTTCCAGGCCGCTGGCATCCCGGTCGTGCCGTGGGCGAGCCTCGACCGCGCGGCGTTTGCGGCCCGCGGCCTCGCCGACGTGCAGGCCTTCGTCGATGCCGAAGCCCTGCCCCTGTTCGTGAAGCCCGCCGTCGGCGGCTCGTCGGTGGGCTGCGTGAAGGTGAAGACGAAGGAGGCCTTGCGCGACGCCGTCGCCTTCGCCCTGCGCTTCGACACCGCCTGCCTCATCGAGCGCGGCGTGACGGCCCGCGAGGTCGAGATCGCCGTCCTCGGCTCGTCGGCGGCGACGATGGCGGCCTCGGTGCCCGGCGAGATCGTGCCCGGCGGCGACTTCTACGACTACGCCGACAAGTACCTGAAGGACGACGCGAAGCTGCTCGCGCCGGCCCCCGTCGACGACGCCACCCTCGCGAAGCTCAAGACCGCGGCGATCGCCGCGATGGGCGCCATCGGCGGCGCCGGCCTGTCGCGCGTCGACTTCTTCCTGTGCGCCGACGGCAGCTATTTCCTGAATGAAATCAACACGTTGCCGGGCTTCACGAGCGTGTCGATGTACCCGCGGCTGTGGGGCCTCACCGGCGTGCCGCTGCCGCAGCTGTGCGACCGGCTCGTGCGCCTCGCCCTCGAGCGCCACGAGGAGAAGGCCCGCACCGACGCCGCCCTCCGCGCCTTCGTCGCGAACCCGACCGGCTGACGACGACGACGGGTGTGCAACGCACAGGGACGAAGAAAAGACCCTCCCAGGCGGGAGGGTCTTCTCGTTCCACGACGACCACGACGTCGACGACGACGGCGTCGCCGACACGAGGCGGCCGACTACTTGCGGTTCTTCTTGCGGGCCTGCTTCTCGGCCTTGCGCTTGTCCTTCTTGGCGGCCTCGGCGCGACCGCCACCGGCGCCGGCGCGGGTGGTGGCGTAGTAGCCCGGCGGCGGCGCCAGCGGCTTCTGTCCCTGGGGGCCGAAGGGGTTCACGCCGCCGAAGAGGGCGCTCATGTCGCCGAGGTTTGGCATGCCGCCCATGCCGCCCATGCCGGGCAGACCGGGCATGCCGCCGCCGCCGAAGCCCTTGGCCATCTTCGCCATGTTGGCGAAGCCGGGCATGCGGCCGAGCAGACCCGGCTGCATGCCGATCATCTGCATCATCTGCTTCATCATGTTGAAGCGCTGGATGAGGTCCTCGACCTCCTTCTCGGTGCGACCCGAGCCCTTCGCGATGCGCTTCTTGCGGTTCTTCGTCTGCTGGATGATCTCGGGCCGCTTGCGCTCGTCGGGCGTCATCGACTGCACGATGGCCTCGAGCTTCACGAACTCGCGGTCGTCGACCTTCTGTCCGCCGGTCAGCTCGGCCATGCCCGGGATCTTCTCGATGAGCGAGCTGACGCTCCCCATCTTCTTGACCATCTTCAGCTGCTCGAGGAAGTCGTCGAGGGTGAAACGCCCCTGCATCATGCGCATGGCGTCTTTTTCAGCCTTGTCCTTGTCGACGACCTCCTCGAACTGCTTCACGAGGCCGACGACGTCGCCCATGCCGAGGATGCGGCTGGCGAGGCCCTCCGGACGGAACTCCTCGAGCTTGTCCATCTGCTCGCCCATGCCGAGGAACTTGATGGGCTTGCCGACGATCTGCTTGATGGACAGCGCCGCGCCACCGCGGGCGTCGCCGTCGAGCTTCGTCATGATGAAGCCGTCGATGCTCAGGCGGCGATCGAACTCGACGGCGGTGCGGACGGCGTCCTGACCCATCATCGCGTCGACGACGAGGATGACGTTGTCGGGCTTCGTAAGCGCCTTCACCTGCTCGAGCTCGACCATCAGCTCGTCATTGATCGAGAGGCGGCCGGCGGTGTCGAAGAGCACGACGTCGCACTGCCACTCCTTCGCCTTCTGCATCGCGTTCTTGCAGAGGTCCGGCGGGGGCACGCCCTCCTCGTGGTAGAAGCGCACGTCGAGGCGTTCGGCCAGCGTGCGCAGCTGCTCGACGGCGGCCGGACGATAGATGTCGGCGCCGACGAGGAGCGGGCGGTGCTTCTGCTTCTTCAGCATCGCCGCGAGCTTGCCGGTCGTCGTCGTCTTGCCGGTACCCTGGAGGCCCACCATCATGATGGTGCCGACGGGCTTGCTCAGGCGCAGGCTGCTGTCGACGGGCCCCATGAGGGCGACGAGCTCTTCGTAGCAGGACTTGATGAAGTGCTCGGCCGGCCCGAGCTTGACCTTCTTGCCCTTCTTGTCGGTGCCCTCGACGGCGACGGTGTGGCCGACCGTCTGCTCCTTCACGCGGGCGAGGAAGCTCTTGACGACGCCGAGCTCGACGTCGGCCTCGAGGAGGCTCAGCCGGACCTCGCGCAGCGCCTCGTCGGTGTTGCTCTCGGTGAGCTCGGCCTGGCCGGCGAGGTAGTTGCGAGCGTTGCGGAAGCCCTTGCTGACAGTCTCAAGCATGGGAGGGGCATAGCCACGACGGCCCCGCCTGACGAGGGGGCAAGTGCCGTCGGCGGCCGCCCGTCAGGTGGCCAGCCAGACGGCCCGGCCGCCCACCTGCCGCGCCACCCGGTCGAGGACGGCGAAGGCGTGGCCGGCGACGTCGGGGGAGACCTCGGCCTCGATGACCCACGGCGACAGGCCGAGCTCCTCGACGACGGCACGGACGGCGGGCTCGTCATGGCGCCGGGGGTTCGGTGCGAAGTCGAGGAACAGCCGCAGCACCACCCGCAGGGCCGCCTTCGGCAGGGGCTCGCCGCCGCGGTGCCGGGCGAGGGCGGCGACGTCGTGGGGGCCGGCGGCGACGGCGTCGAAGGCCTCACGGGGCACGGCGAGGTGCATCGGTTGGCGCAGGTCGAAGGCGAAGACGAAGACGTCGCCGGAGGCGGCGAAGACGTCCTGACGCTCCGAACGGGGATGTCGGGAAAGGTACGCCACCTGGAAACGGCGGGCGAAGGCCACGCGGGCGGCGTCGTCGATGATGCCGTGCTGGCAGTAGGCGTCGATCTTGTGGGCGAGGCCGTCGCCGGCGGCCAGCGCCGCCTTGATGGCGTCGCTGCCCTTCCACAGCGGGGCCCCCACCGACAGCTCCACCTCGTCGACGGCGGCGTCGTCCCGCACGAGGTGCAGCAGCTGGCGATAGGCGTCGAGGTCCGGCAGGACGACGCCGAGGAGGGCGCGCCGCCCCTCGGACGACGACGACGATGACGACGACGACGACGCCCCGGTCACGCCACACCGCCGGTGACGAGGCGGGTCGTGTGCCGCAGGCGGTCGCGCAGCGAGCGGAACAGCCCCCGGTGGATGCGCAGCGCGAAGGCGTCGCTCGCCGACATCGCGTCGCGGAAGGCCGGCTTGTCGAGGCGCAGGCAGCGGCCGCTGCTGAGCGCCACGACGTCGACCTCGGCCGGCGAGTCGTCGAAGAGGCCCATGTCGCCGACGTGATCGCCGGGCTCGATGCGGGCCACGGTGGTGTGGCCGCCCCGGACCTCGGCGACGACACCGAGCAGGATCCACAGCGCCGGGCTCGGCTGGCCGGCCTCGACGAGGCGGGCGCCGGCGGGGACGTCGACGGCGACGCACAGGTGGTGGATGGCCTTGAGCTCGGGCAGCGACAGCTCGGCGAACAGGGGGATCCGGCGCAGGGCGTCGAAGCCCTCCATCGTCGTCAGTGTCGTCGCCGGCATGAAGCGCTCGGGGGCCTGCTGCACGGCCGCGAGCGGGATCTGCCCCGTCGTCGAGCGGCGCAGACCGAGGCGCTCCTCGATGGCGCGCACCTGCTTGTCGGCCTGCTTCTTGTCGGGGCTGTCGTCGGCGACGCTCTGGTACTGGCCGAGGGCGTTTTCGATGCGGCCCGCCTGCTCCCACGCCGACGCCGCCTCGAAGGGCCGACCGGCCTTCTCGAAGCACATCGCCGCGCGCACGATGTGGTCCTCGCCGCCGAGGTGCAGGTGCAGCTTCGCGGCCTCGACGTGGCTGCCGGCCCGCTCGAACATCTCCGCGGCCTTCGGCACGTTGCCGGCGGCGGCGTACATCTGGGCGGCGGCGGCGGCGTCGTCGGCGCGCTCGTAGAGCTCGGCGGCCTTCTGCGGCTCGTCGAGCTGCTCGCAGCAATAGGCGGCGCGCTGATAGTCGCGGGCCTGGAAGAAGAGGTTCGCCACCTGCTGGAAGACCGCCCGGTTGCCCTGGGTACGGCCGATGAGCTGGAAGGCGATGTCCTCGCGGATCTGGGCGTAGAGCGCCACGGCGGCGTCGATCTGCCCCGACGACAGCGCGGCGATGAGGCCGTCGAGGACGCGGTTCAGCGTGTAGGCGTACTCGACGCCGTCGGCGCCGCGGATCTTGACGGTCTCGCTCATGACGCCGTCGGCATAGCACGCGCCTTGTGGCCCGGCGACCGAACCGGTACCCGCGCCCCATGCCCCTGCGTCCGTCGTCCGTCGCCCGCCACCTCACCGTCGCTGCTGCCGTCGCCGGCGTCGCCGGCCTCGCCCCGGCCTGTGTGACGACCCAGCCCGTCGACGTCGACGCCACCGCCCGCCTGCAGGCGGCCCCGGCCGGCAGCTACCTCAGCGGCGCGCCCCTCGGCCTCGACGCCCCCGAGGTCGTGAACCGTCGCGACTTCGTCTACGCCCTCGACTTCGACGACGCCTCGCGCCGCCTCGCCTTCGTGCACCACGTGTCGACGGAGATGGAGCTCACGCTCACCGGCCTTTCGCCCCTGCAGCCGGTCTTCCAGGAGAAGCTCAACAAGAGCGAGTTCGACAACGAGGACGTCGTCATCGACGGCGACCGCGTCCTCGTCCCCTCCCGCCAGGGGCTGCTGCGCGCGGTGTCGGCGCAGGACGGGCACAAGCTCCTCGAGGTCTCACTCGGCGAGCCCCTGCTGCGGGTGGCGACGTCGCCCGACCGCGTCTACGTCGGCACCGCCGACGGCCGCGTGCTCGTGTTCTCGCGCGAGCTCGCCTTCATTGGCGAGGGCAAGGTCCACGACGACGAGGTCCGCGGCCTCGCCGTACTGCCCGACGGTCGCATCGTGACGGCGTCGATGGACGGCCACCTCGAGGTCCACACGGTGAAGCCGGCCGAAAAGGCCCTCGTGCGGCTGCCGGTGTCGTCGCTGCCGTCGGGCGCGCAGGTCTTTCTCGCCCATGTCGGTGGCCAGCGCGCCGTCGCTGCCGCCCGCGACGCCCGCCAGCCCTCGACGGTGATCACCCGTGCCGCCGTGAAGCGCCTCGGCCTGCAGGCCCCCGAGACCGGCGGCGAGCTGCCGGTGCTCACCGCCGAGGGCGAGCGCAGGGAGCCCGCCATCGTCGTCGGTGAGCTGCGGCTGCGGGCGCTGTCGATCGGCGGCGTCACCGCCGCGGTGTGCGACGCCTGCGTCCCCGCCGGCGTCGAGCTGGTGCTCGGCCAGGATGTCCTGTCGCGCGTGACCCTCGTCGAGGACGTCGCCGCCGGTGAGCTCGTCGCCCGCGCCGCCGTCAAGGACGACGGCACGCCCGCCGACGGGGCCGCCATGCTCGCGCCCGGCGCCGTCACCGTCGTCACCGCACGCGAGGTCGCGCTGCCCGGCCCCGCCAACGACCTCGACGTCGCCGCTGGCCGCGTGCTCGTCACCTTCAGCCACGAGAAGGCCGAGCGCAGCTACGACGTGCATGAACGCGAGCGCAAGGGCGACTTCCCGCCGCCGTCGCCGCAGTCCGGCGCCGCCCTCGTCGACGTCGACAACGGCGCCATCGTGCGCCAGTTCGTGGGCCAGCACCTCGGCTTCACCGTGACCGGCGCGCTGTCGCCCGATGGGCGCACCGTCGCCACCGGCGGCTGGGATCGCCGGGTGCTCGTGTGGAACGCCGAGACCGGCGAGGTCGTCACCGAGCGCAGCTTCGCCTGGCTCATCCGGCGCGTGCGCTTCTCGCCCGACAACCGCCTCCTCGGCGTCGCCGCCTGGACCCCGGTCAACGCCCTCAACGAGGGCGACAGCGAGCCGGCCCTCGTGCTCTATCCGCTGGCGCTGTCGTCGCCGACGGTGGTGACACCAGAACCCTGAGCGCGCTCGTCGTCGCACGTCGGCCGGAGGCCGACAGATTTCGGGCGCATGCGCCCGAAATCTGTAAGCGCCTGAATTTCTTCGGGTATTCCGGACATGGCGGTTCCTCCGCCATGTCCGGGATACCCGAAGAAATTCCTCGACACGCTTCGCGTGTCGGGAATTTACATACATATTCATCAGCTGGCGCTGATGAATTCAGCGGCGGCGGCGATCGCCGCCGTCATGCAGGCGGGGCGGGATCTTCGCCGAGCTCACGTCGTCGACGAAGGCCTCGGCGAGGCCGCGGGCCCAGGCGTCGGCCGACAGCGTCGCGCGGTGGCGCTCGGGGTGCAGCTCGATGTCACGGCCCGTGAAGCGGATCAGCTCGAGGAGGACCTCGGCGATGCGCGGCCAGGCATCGGCGTCGCTGCCCGGCAGATCGCCGCCGATGAACCAGCCGATGCCCTCGGCGGGCGGCTGCGGCAGTGCCAGCAGGGCCGTGAGGCCGTCGGCGAGGGCGCGGTCGCGCTTCTTGTTGCGGCGCAGGAACAGCCCGTGGCTGCGCGTGTGGGTCGCGACGAAGAGCTGGGTGAGGGCGAGGAGCTCGGCAGCGATGGGCAGGCGACCGGCGAAGCTCTGGCAGAGCTCCTTGATCCGATCGAGCCGCTCGAGGTCGTCGGCCGTCGCCGCCGAGAACAGGTTCGACGGCAGCGGCGGGATGAGCTTGTTGAGGCCCTCGTCGAAGGCGGCGAGGACCTCGTCGTCGAGGTCGAGGGTGAGCTCGATCTCGGCGAGCCCCGCGGCCAGCTCGGCGAACTCACCCTCGTCGAAGAGATCGACCTCGACAAAGCCGCCGACGTCGTCGATGTCGATCTCGATGGCGTCGGCGTCGGCCCGCCGATCGCGCTGGCGAGCATGGGAGACGAGGTCGCGCCACAGGCTCTCAATGATCTCGCCCTGCCCGGTGAGGGCCCGCACCGAGGGGGCCTCGCCGACGTCGTCGCGGGCGATGAGCACATCGAGGGTGGGCAGCAGCAGCTGCAGCTCCTGGGCCCGACGCTCATCGCCACGGCGGGCGAGGTCGAAGCACAGCACGCAGGCCGCGACCTGGGCCTTCTCGCCGGCGCGCCCCCGCAGCGCCTCGAGATAGATGTTCACCCGCAGCTCGTCGGGGTCGGTGGCGTAGCAGAGGTCCTCGACGTCGAGGGCGGCGGCCGCCTCCCGCAGCGCGGCAATGGCCTCGGCAGACGGCTGGGGTTTGCGACGCGGCGCTTCCACGTCGCCCACTGTGGCACGGACCGCCGGCGCCTGTCCGCTTTCGCGCGGCGGCGCTTCGCCGTGCCTCAGGTCCCCGGCAGCAGGCCGGCCTCGTGCGCGCAGCGACGACGCAGCAGCGGCAGTACGAGCAGCACGGGGAAGCCCAGCACCGCCTGCAGGTTGCCGTCGACGCCGGCGATGAGCTGGGCCCCGCGGTGCTCGCTCTCGTAGCCGCCGCAGCTGCCCTGCCCCTCGCCGGTGGCGACGTAGGCGCGGGCGCAGGCCTCGTCGAAGGGACGGAACGTGACCGTCACGCGGTCCTCCACCTCCTCGAGCACCTCGCCATCCTTCACGAGGGCGACGGCGGGGAAGAACGTGTGCCGGCGACCGGCAAGGCGCAGCAACATCTGCACGTGGTGCTCGGTGTCGCGGGGCTTCACGAGGGCGACGCCGCTGTCGTCGATGCCGACCTGGTCACCGCCGAGGACGAAGCTGCCCGGGTGCCGCTTCGCGACGTGCAGGGCCTTCTCGCGCGCGAGCGCCCGCGCCTGCAGGGCCGGCTCCCGGATGTGGGCGACGAGGGCATCTTCGTCGAGGTCGGCGGCGTCGGCGACGAAGTCGACGCCGACGTCCTTGAGCAGCTTCACGCGCACCGCCGAGCGGGACGCGAGCACCAGACGGCTCACGGCTTGTCCTCTGGGTCGAGCTCGGCGAGGGCGACGGCGAGCTCACCGGCGAGGCGGGCGTTGTTCTCGGCGAGGGCGACGTTGGCCTCGACGCTTTTGCCCTCGGTGAGTTCGTCGAGGCGCTTGAGGAGGAACGGCGTGAGGTTCTTGCCCCGCACGCCCTTCTCTTTCGCCTCGTCGAGGGCGCGGGCGATGCCGCTGTGGATCATCTCGGGATCGAGGGCTGCCGCCGCCGGGATCGGGTTGGCGATGAGCACGCCGACGTTCGGGTGGATGCGCCAGTGGGCGCGCACGACGCGGGCGAGGGTGGGGACGTCGTCGACAGAGAGCGGCAGCGGCAGACCGGAGCTGCGCGTGTAGAACGCGGGGAAGCCGGTGTCGCGGGTGCCAAAGCCGATCACGGGCACGCCGAGCGTCTCGAGGCGCTCAAGCGTGAGGGCGAGATCGAGGATGGCCTTGGCGCCGGCGCTGACGACGGCGACGGGGTAGCGGGACAGCGCCGTGAGATCCTGGCTCTCGTCGAAGGTCTGCTGCGCGTCGCGGTGGACGCCGCCGATGCCGCCCGTCGCGAACACCCGCACCTTCGCACCGGCGGCGAGGGCCATCGTCCCCGACACCGTCGTGGCGCCCGTCATGCCGAGGGCCATCGCCGGGCCGAGGTCGGACGCGTTCATCTTGAGGACCGTCTCGGCGCCGGGCTCCTGGGCACGCGCGATCCGATCGAGTTCGTCGTCGGAGAGCCCCACCTTCAGCTCGCCGTCGATGACGGCGAAGGTCTTCGCCTCGGCGCCGGTCGCGGCGATGGTGCGGGCCAGCTTCCAGCCCAGCTCGACGTTCTTTGGATACGGCAGCCCGAAGGCGTAGATGGTGGACTCGAGCGCCACGGCGGGGCGGCGGCGTTCCTTCATGCGGGTCACGGCCATGGGTCGCAGGGTCCGGGGTTGGCGGGTCGCCGTCAACGGCTGCCCCGCCGTGGACCGGGGGCAGAGAATGCGACCGGACGTCTGACCGTCTTTTCAGCCGTGGCCGTCGGTTCTATCCGGCGGCGCCTCTCCCATGTCACCCCGACCCGTGGAGTTCCCGATGCGTTCGACCCTCGCCCCCGCCGCCGCCCTGCTTCTCGGCGGTTTCGCCGCCCTCGCTTCAGGCAGCGCCCTCGCCGGCGACGTCGCCTTCACCGACCCGAAGGGTGACGACAACGGCCCCGGCTCCTACGTCTACCCGACGAAGGCCGACTACAAGAAGGGCTCCTTCGACCTCATGAACCTCGAGATCAAGGAGAAGGGCGCCGACCTCGAGATTACGATCACCGTCGCCGCCGCCATCGAGGACCCGTGGGACAGCGCCAAGTGGCCGACCCCGGGCAACGGCTTCTCGCTGCAGATGTTCCAGCTCTACGTCGACACCGACGGCAAGGCGGGCTCCGGCGAGGCCGCGACCCTGCCGGGCATGAACGGCACCTTCGCCGACGACAGCCGCTGGGAGAAGGTCGTCTTCATCTCGCCCCAGGCCAACAAGGAGATCACGACGCGCCTCGACCAGAAGGCGAAGGCCATGAAGGACAAGGTCGTGCTGCCGACGAAGGTGTCGGCGAAGGGCAAGAAGGTCACCGCGATCATCAAGAAGAGCGACCTCGGGGTCGATCCGAAGAAGGCCGGCTTCCAGCTCCTCGTCGGCAGCAACGAGGGCTACGACAACCAGCCGGGCAACGGCATCCTCGCCCGCACCGTCAACGAGTTCGAGGGTGAGCACCGCTTCGGCGGCGGCGACGACAGCGACGTCGACCCCAACTTCGTCGACTGCCTCGCCGGCGCCGGCAAGGGCGGTGACGACGAGGTGAAGGCCCAGCACGACATGCTCAAGTTCGACGCCGGCAAGAAGCAGAAGGCCGTGCTGAAGATGGTCCGCGGTTCCTGAACACCGTTCACGCTCGACGAGCGTGCGAAGCAGACGCGGGGCCGGCCGTCGCCGGCCCCGTTTCTTTTCCGGCATCGATGGAGGGGATCTCGCCAACGGCCCTTTACCCGCAACCTACATCCCCCTACCCGACGTCCGTGCGCGTCGTGATCCCCTCCCTCGCCATCCTGCTCGCCCTGCCCGTCGCCGCCGAAGACCCCGCGGCAGCGCCGGCCACTCCCGCTGCGGAGGCCCCCACGACGACAGAGCCGACGGAGCCGCCCCCACCGCCGTCGGAGCCGCCGCCGGTGCAGCCCGCGACGCTGGACCCGACGATGCAGGCCGCCATCGAGGCCCTCGTCGAGAAGAAGCTCGAGCAGCGCCTCAGCGAGAAGAAGAGCGAGGGCTTCTTCGACGACGCACCGATCCCCGTGAGCCTGACGTGGCGCGGTGACTTCTTCACGAAGATGCTCATCCGCAACAACCAGAGCGGCGGCTGCGTCAGCTACGGCAACCCGGCCCCCGAGGGCGACAACTTCAGCGGCGACAACGGCATCTGCTCGGAGCTCGGGCTCACCGTCACCGGCCGCGTCTCCGACCGCGTCGAGGCCGGCGCCCGCCTGCAGACCCGCTTCGGCGCCCAGTGGGCCGAGTGGTACGAAAACGGCGACGAGCGCGACACGCCCGACGGCTCCGGCGAATCCCTCGGCCAGAACCACGGCGCCTATCTGCAGCTGCGTGGAATCTATCTGCGCGTCGCCCCGCCGATCCCGACGGTGAAGTACGTCCACTTCGGCGCCAGCGACCTCTCGATGTTCAACGCCTGGACGATCGGCAAGGCCCGCTACATCGACCGCGACAACGGACGTGGAATTTTTGTCGAGGGCAGCTTCGGCGAGCCCCTCAGCTACACCTTCGCGCGCGTGGCCCTGCCGAAGCTCTTCGCCGGCCCGGGCTACACGACGGGCATCAGCGACCCCATCGTCGAGAACCCCTTCTGGCAGCGCGATGCCGCCTGGGCCTACAAGCTCAAGAGCGAATGGGAGTGGTTCACCGCCGAGCACATCACGAGCTACGTGATCGACGAGGAAGCCGACCAGGACGACCCCGACGCCATCGGCTCCACCAACGCCATCGATCGCCGCGACGGCGCCGTCACCACCAATGCCCGCTACCAGAACGCCAACAGCACCCTCGAGGTCACGAGCAATGCCATCGACTGGCTCGGCGTGAAGCTCCTCGGCGCCTACTCGTGGAGCAAGACCGACGACCGGCACGTGTTCAACAGCGTCTCGGGCGCCCAGGGCTTCACGCCCGTGCCGATGGGCGAGCACCATGGCTACGCCGGCATCGCGCGCTTCGAGCTGTTTGATCCCCTCGACGCCGACCTCGACTTCCAGCTCGAGTACTTCAACATCGGCCGCGACTGGGTGAGCGTCTTTGGCGCGCGCCGCGAGCAGGACCTGCTGCTCACCGAGGGCTTCGTCGACGGCCAGGTGGCGACGCTCAATGTCGCCAACGAGTTCCAGGACTTCAGCGACCCCTTCTACGAGCCCATCATCGGCTGGCACGGCGCGACGGCGACGATGCTGTGGTCGCCCGGCGCCCTCGAGCTCGGCGGCGAAGGCACGTTCATCGAGTACAACACCGACACCGGCGCCGACGGCCTCGACACCGACAAGGTCTACCCGGACTTCCTCTACACCGACGGCATGACCGACACGGAGCTCTACAGCTTCGCCAACACCAACGACCGCGGCCGCGATCCGCGCAGCGTCTACCACCAGCACCAGAACCGCTCGACGTTCATCGGCGTCGTGAAGGGCAGCTACACCTTCGACGTGTGGAAGACCGTGACCCTGCGGGCCCGGCACAAGACCATCGTCGACAACGACCTGCGCGACCCGACCATCGTCGGCGACGACGACTACCGCGGCATCCTGCTCTTCAACCGCGTGAGCGTCGAGGCGCCCATCACCGACGAGTTCTCGGTCGCCGTCGGTGGCCAGTACGACTACTGGATGGAGGAGAAGCGCTCGGGTGAGGTCGTCGCCGGCGTCGCCAACTACCCCGACTACACGACGGCGCGGGCCAAGGCCTTCACCGACCTGCGCTACACCTTCGGCGGCTTCTCGCTCTGGTACCACCTCGAGTATCTGAACAAGGATCTCGACGCGACCGACGACCGCCTCGACCAGCGCAACCTCCACGTCATCCGCTCGCTGGCGATGCTGTCGGCGTCGTTCTGACGCAGACAGCACACGACGGCGCACCATCGCAAGAGACCCGGCACCGCCGGGTCTTTTCTTGTGCGCCTTGCTCTCTTGCAGGCATTCTGTCATTTCAGCTTTCCATATGTCACGTCACCATGACACACCAATCCGGCAGCGACGCGAGCAGCTCGGCTTGACCCAGGGCGAACTGGCCGAGGCCGTCGGCGTCTCGCGACAGGCACTGTCTGCCATCGAAGCCGGACGTTCCGTCCCGGCCGTGACCACGGCCCTGCAGATCGCCGCCGTCCTGTCGACGACGGTCGAGGCCCTTTTTGGCCACGACGACGACGGCGCCGCCGTGTTTGTCGATGGCGTCGGCCTGAGGAGCGGTGACGCCGTCGTGTGTGGTCGCGTCGACGGACGCTGGGTCGCGCACGCCGCCAGCATCGACGAACCGCCGCGCTCCATCGACGGGGTCGTCGAGGGTCGCGGGCGGGTCACGCTCGTGCGGTCCCCCCGCGAGGTGGAGGACACCCTGTTCGTCGCCGGCTGCGCGCCCGCCCTCGCCGCCCTCGCCGAGCGCACCGCGCGACGGGTGGGCACCCCCTGCCACCACGTGTCGTGCGCAAGCCAGACCGCGCTGCACTGCGTCCGCGAAGGGCGCGTCCATGTGGGTGGGATCCATCTGTCGTCGAACGAGGCTGCGTTCCGCCGACTTGAGGACGGTGACGCCCTGCTGGTGACGTTGTCATCGTGGGAAGCGGGGCTGTGCTTCCGCAGCGGCACGGCGCCGGTGAAGGATATCGCCGGGCTCGCTCGTCGGGGCCTGCGCCTCGCCTGGCGGGAAAGCGGCTCGAGCGCCCACACCCTCGCCCTTCGCCTGTTGCGCGAGGCCAGCGTCGACGCCGACGCGATCGCCGACATCGACGACCGCGCCGTCCCCCTCACCAGCCATCTGGCCGTGGGCCGCGCCGTCGCGGCCGGGTTCAGCGACGTCGGCTTCACCATTCGCGCCGCCGCCCGGGCCTGCGGTCTCGACTTCCTGCCCCTCGCCCGTGAGCGCTTCGATCTCGTCGTGCCGGGCGCCCTGCGGGACGACCGTCGTATCAAGGCACTCCTCGACGTCGTCGCCGATGGTGCCTTCCGCCGTGAGCTCTTTGCCTCCGGCTACGACGCCGACGACGCCGGCCAGCGCCCCCTCGCCGCCTGACCACTCATCCCGGGAGTTCCATGCGCCTTGCCCTCGCCACTGTCGTTGTCGCTGTCGTGGCCCTCTCATCGCAGGGGGCGCAGGCCCAGACCGTCGACTGCGACGACCTGCCAAACTCGGTCTACCTGCAGATCGGCGACACGCAGGAGAACCTCATCAAGCGCATCGGCAGGCACCTGCGCGACTCGACGGTGAAGCCCCTCACCCTCATCTACTTGAAGGGCAGCAGCTGTGTGAACGTCGATGCCTTCGAGAGCGGCGCCCTGCTGCGCGCGAACCCCCTCTACGTTCCATCCGCTGACGAGGACCCGGCGTGGGAGCCGACACAGGCGGCGCCGTCGTGCGTCATCAATCCCGCGGGCGTCCCACTCGACATCGGCAACTCGGCGACCTTCATCTCGTCGTGTACGAGCGATCCCCCGCCCGCCGACGTCGTCCGCGTCTCCGGTGCCATCCAAGCATATGCGTTCGTCGTGCCCGAGGCGAGCAACGAGACCGTGATCACCGCCGAGGAGGCCTACTTCGTCTACGGCTTCGGTGCCGCTGGCCAGGTCGCACCGTGGACGGTCGACAGCCTCATCCTGCAGCGTCCCACGACGGCGAGCACCCAGCTCACCCTCATGGCCAACATCGGCGTCCCGGTCGACCGCGCCAAGGGCGTCGAGTTCCAGCGTTCCGGTCAGCTGCTCACAGCCCTGACATCGTCGGTGGCCCCACAGGCCACCATCGGCCTCCTCGGCGTCGAGGTTGCCGACGCCCAGCGCAATGTCATGAACATCCTTGCCTTCCGCGCCTTCGATCAGCGCCTCGCGTACTACCCGGACAAGACCTCGACGTCGTTCGACAAGAAGAACGTGCGCGACGGCCACTACGTGCCGTGGTCGCCTGCAGAGTGGATGTATCGCGTCGACACCGAAGGACAGCCGGAGAACCCCGACGCCCGCTACGTCGTCGACCTGCTGGTGGGCGCCGTGCCATCGCCGGCACCTGACTTCGATCCCGTCGCCGACGTCATCGCCGTAGGCGCGGTGCCCCGCTGCGCGATGAAGGTGACCCGCCCGTTCGAGGGGGCCCAGCTCTCACCGTTTGCGCCCGACGAGCCCTGTGGCTGCTTCTTCGAGGCCGTGGTCGATGAGCCCGCCGCGTACTGTGTCGCCTGCGACCAGGACACCCCCTGTGCCAGCGGCGTCTGTCGCCACGGCTTCTGCGAGGAGCGTTGATCATGCGTGCATCGAAGTGTGTCGTCGTGTCGGCGCTGCTGCTCACCGTCGCCGTCGCGGGGTGCCCGCGCGAACGTGAGGCCCCCGCCGAAGGTGAAGGTGAAGGCGAAGGCGAAGGCGAAGGCGAAGGCGAAGGCGAGGGCGAAGGTGAAGGTGAAGGTGAAGGCGAGGGCGAGGGTGAAGGCGAAGGCGAGGGCGAAGATTGCTTCCGCAATCCCACAACCCATCTGGAGCTGATCAACGCCTGTACCGACGCCACCGGCCTCGCCAAGACGCCAACGCTGCCGTTGCTGAATGCCGATGGCAGCCTGCCCCCGGTGCCGTGATGTGGCGCACGCGCCCGGTCGCCGCACCGCTGTTCGGCCTGATGGTGGCCACGTCAGCCGACGCGGCGACGTTCGACCTCGACGACACCACCCGGGCGCGCGTCTCGGGTGGGCTGCAGGTCGACGGCGTGATCATGGACGAGGCGTCGGTGGATGAGCTCGACCCGGCCACGGGCCAGCCCCTCAATGACGTGCGCGTGATCATCCGCCGGGCCCGCGTCCGCGCCGACATCGCTTCGACGGCGCTGCCTTTTCTCACCGTCGGCGCGATCGGCGAGGTCGACGGCAACATGGTGTTCGCTCCCCAGCTGCGGCTACAGAAGGCGGAGGTGTTCGCGGCCGTGCCCGGCGACGTGCCGGCGGTGCGCGTTGGCCTCGGGCTCATGAAGATCCCCTTTGGCGCCGAGGTGCCCGGTGAGGCCACGGCGCGGCTGTTTCCCGAGGAGACCCGCCTCTCGCGCGCACTCTTTCCGGGCGACCATGACGCCGGCCTCTCCATCGACGTGCGCCACAGCGTCTTCCTGCTCACGCTGGCGGCGATGAACGGCAACCCCATCAACGATGCGACCTTTCCATCGCTTGATCCATCCCAGCACCGTGACGTCGTCGGCCGCGGTGGTTTCGACGCCGTGCTGTGGCCGGGCCTCACCGTGAAGGCGGGCGTGTCGGGGCTCGCTGGCGTCGGGCTGCATCCGGGAACGCGTCCGACGAAGGACACCCTCATCTGGCGCGACCAGAACGAGGACGGCCTCGCCCAGGCCTCCGAGCTCGGTGCCATCGCCGCCGCCGCCGCGACGCCGTCGTTGCCGTTCTCGCGCCACGCCATCGGTGGCGACGTCCGCTTCACCGTCGATGTGCCGCTCACCGGTCCAATCACGGTCGATGGCGCCGTCACCGTCGCCGAGAACCTCGACCGCGGCCTGCTCGTCGCCGATCCGATCGCCGTGGGTCGCGATCTGCGCGAGTTCGGCTGGGCCCTCGGCGCCACCTGGCAGCCGTTGCCGTATGTCATCGTCGGCGTCCGCTACGACGAATACCAGCCCGACCTCGACGCCACCGACGCGCGAGCGGGACGGGTGATCGCGACCGACGCCACCATCGCGACCTGGAGCGTCGCCGCCGCGCTGCAGATCCCCGACACCGCCCGCGTTACCGTCGCGTACGACCACGAAGACAACGCCTTCGGTCGCGACGCGCAGGGTCGCGCCACCACCCTCGCCGCCGACGTCCTGCTCGCCCGGCTGCAGTTCACCTTCTGAGGTCGAGGCGATGCCGCTGACGCCGTGCCCCCCCCTGCTCCGGATTGCTGTGGCGCAGTTGGTTGCCGTCACCATCGCCATCACCGGCACCGGCTGCGGCGGCGCTTCGGCGGACCCCGGGCTGACGGCACGCGTGGTCGTCGAGGGCGCGCAATTCGTGCCGGGCCCGATCGTTCTCGACGATGCCGTCGACGGCCCGGCCATCCTCGCCCTCGCTGCGGCCCGCAGCGTCACCGCACCGGGGCGGCGCGGCGAGCCCCTGCAGGGCACCCTTGAAGCCTCCGCCGAGGCCGTCGCTTTTGGCGTCGTCGATGACCTCGGACACTGGATCCTGCCGGCGGGCCCGCCCGATCCGGCAGCACCGGGGCTGCCCACCATCACGGCGTCGCTGGCGTTCTCGTCGTCGCTGGGCGAGGGCCCGCTGGCGCTCGTGGCCCGGGCCGTCGACGGCGCCGGACAAAGCGGCCTCCCACAGACGACCACCTTCGTCGTCGATGATCGGGCGCCGCCTGCCGGCCCCCTCGTGGTGTCCCTCGGTTGGGACACCGACGCCGACCTCGACCTGCACGTGCTGCTGCCCGACGGCGTCGAGGTGTGGTCGGGCAACACCAACAGCGTCGCCCGCCCCGGCCCCGGCGAGCCGCCCCTTGCACCAGACGCCTTCCGCGCCGGCGCGCAGCTCGACATCGACAGCACCGCCAACTGCGTCGCCGATGGACTGCGGCAGGAGAACGTGGTCTGGCCAGCGACGACGATACCGTCGCCCGGCGCCTACCGTGTCCGGGTCGAGACAAGCGCCCTCTGTGGGCTGCCCGCCGCGCGCTGGTGGGTGGTGGTACGACGTGACGACGTCGTCATCGCGTCGGCAGAGGGCACCAGCCTGCCGTTGGACACCCGTGGCCCCCACGGCGAGGGCAGCGGACAGCTCGTCGTGGAGTTCACGCTGTGACGGGGGCGGCTGGCGTCGCCGCCGTCGTCGTCGCGGCGACCCTGCTGGGCGCCGGCGGCGAGAGCCCCCGCGAGGCGCCGGCGGCGGCGCCGGCAGAGGCATCGGGCGTCGACGACGGCACCGCTGTGGCGGGCGTCGTCGATGGGGACGGCCCCCGGGCGTCAGGGCCACCGGACCGCGGCAGCACCACCGTGCGGGCGCGGCGGCGCCGCCCGGGAGCCAGCGAGATCGTCGTCGACCACCACGAAGCGGACCGTGCGCCCGGCACGCGGCGCGATCCCCTGCAAGTGGTGCTGGCGCTGCCAACAGTGGCGCGGGCGCCGATGTCGTCGGGCCAGCTCGTCGTCGGTGGTGCGGCGCCGCGCGACACACGGGTGCTCGTCGACGGCGTGGAGCTGCCGCGGCTCATGCACCTCGGCGGCTGGCGATCCCTCGTGGGCGCCGACCTCGTCGACGACGTAACCCTTGTGCCGGCAGCCTTCGGTGTCGAGCGGGGCCGCGCGCTGGGCGGCGTCGTCGAGGTGCGCACCCGGCGCACAGTGCCCGACGGTCTGACCGGCGGCGTCGCGCTGGATCCCCTTGACGGTGAAGCCACGCTCCGCTTCGGCGAGGGCGACGACGGCCTGCGCGTCGACAGCGCCGTGACCGGTCACGTCGGCCTGGCGGCCCTGTGGGCCACGCCCCTCATCGCCATCCCTGGCGGCGCAGACGCCCTCTCGCTCGTGCCGCTGCCGCTCACGTGGGACGTCACCGGTCGCGCCGGCCTCACCTTCGTCGATGCCGGTGGCGACCCCATGGATGTCTCGGTCGGCGTGATCGCCGCGGGCGACGACCTCGCCCAGGACGACGGCGCGTTCGATCCGGCCGTGCGCCGCATCCGCGACGTCTCGCTGTCGACCGGCCGGGTGTGGCTCGAGCACGGTCGCGCCCTCGCCGACGGACGCCTCCTCGTCACGGGTTCGCTGGGACACGATCACGGCAGCGACCGTGTTCGCGCCGGTGGCACCAGCGCGGCCCTCGACGTCGACAGCCTGCAGTTCGCGCTGCGGACGCTGTGGCGCGGCCCGACCCACGTCATCGCTCCGCCGGTGACGCTCCGGCCGCTGCTGGGCATCGATGTCCAGCGGACGACGTCGACCCTGCACCGCACCGGCTCGCCCGGCCTGCCAGCCCGCGAAGGGGACGTCGTCGTCTTCCTGCAGACGCCGGTCGACGAGGACACGGGCGACCTCTGGGACACCGACGTCGTCAACGTCGCCCCGTTCATGGCCGTGGACGGCAACGCCGGGCGTGTGTCGGCGCAGGTGGGTCTGCGCCTCGACGCCTTCGTGTTGTCGACGAGTCGCTTGCTGCCGCGTCTGGGTGATGCCCCCGACATCGGCCACACCGGGTTCCATCTCGCGCCGGCGCCGCGGGCTTCGCTCGCGCTCCGCGCCAGTGACGACGTCGTGCTGCGGGTCGCCGCTGGCCTCTTCTACCAGGCGCCCGACCCGTCCGACGCGAGCGCAGTCTTCGGCGCGCCGGTGCTCGGCCCCGAGGAGGCGGCGCACGTCGCCGTCGCCGCCGACGTCGCGCTATGGCCGGCGTGGCGGCTGGAGACCACGCTCTTTGCGCGTGCGCTCGACCATCTCGTCGTCCGCGCGGACACGCCATCACCGCCCCTCGCTGGCGCCCTCGTGCAGGAGGGACGGGGAACGGTGCAGGGGGCGACGCTGCTGCTGCGGCGCGCCCTCGTCGACGGCACGGCGGGATGGGTGTCGTGGACGCTGTCGCGCAGCGAGCGGCAGGACCACCCCGGGGAGCCGCCACGCCTCTTCGACTTCGACCAGACCCACGTCCTGCAGGCCGTGCTCACCCACGCCATCGGTGACGTCGTCGTCGGCGGACGGGCCCGCGCCGCCACCGGCAATCCCCGGACACCCGTCGTCGGCGCCGTCTTCGATGCGCTTCACGATCGCTTCGACCCGGTCTTCGGGCCCCACAACGCCGAGCGCCTGCCGGCCTTCTTCGCCCTCGACGCCCGCGTCGACTGGACGCTCCACCTCGACACGGTCGATGTCACCCTCTCGGCCGACGTGGAGAACCTGACGAGTCAGACCAACGGCGAGGAGTTCCTGTGGCGCTTCGACTATGGCGAGCGCGCCCTCCTCGGCGGCCTCCCGCTGCTGGCCGTCGTCGGCGCGAGGGCCTCATGGTGAAGGTCGTCGGCGTCCTCGTCGCCATCCTGGGAGGGACCACGGCCTGTCGACCGCCGCTGTCGGGGAGCCCGGGGCACATCGAGGCCCCACGCGTGCTCGCGGTGCGGGCGGCGCCAGCCGAGGTGGCCCCTGGCGCACGCACCTTTCTCGAAGCCCTCGTGGTCGACGAGGACGGCGACGTCGACAGCACCGTCTCGGGGACCGCGATCTCGTGGTCGCGATGTACGACGCCGCGGGCCCCCGGTGAAAACGGCGCCCTCCCCGCCGCCTGCGTCGACGACACCGGCGCCACCGTGGTCGACGACGACGACGATGAAGACCACACCATCACCGCCGCCATCCCCACCGACGCCTGCGCCACCTTTGGTCCCGAGATCGGCAGTGGGCTGCGCCCCCGCGACGCCG